>OLHI01000087.1_pt1 | contig 26512 bp, 20 predicted proteins | sample 1609501 | NCBI WGS metagenome assembly OLHI01 (sample SAMN05416862, study PRJEB24817) | seawater metagenome | isolation source: Sea water | place: Canada:Atlantic | collected 2013-11 | reverse complement strand
GCAGACGATTTGTTGGCCTTCGAACATCGTCTGAGCAGCGTAGCAGCGGAGCTACAACCGTATTGGCTGCGCAGCTATGCGAATAGCGCGATACTTAAAGTCTAGCTGGCGAGCAAGGCTCGTCGGTTCTGCGCTGCACCCGCTATTATAGCTCACCGTGCTATCCGCGGTTTAGTTTTGCAGCCGCAACGTCAAAGCGTTCGCGCAGTTCTTTTCGTTTTTTTGGCGAGAGGGGGCCTAGGCATTGCAGTCTCAACTGTTCATCGCGCGAGTGCTTGATAACGTCAGCAGCTGAACGCTTGGCTTGCCCAAACACGGCTTTAAGCTGCTCTAATTGCAACTGCATGCGGAGCGCCTGATCTGCACTTGGCGTGTCTACATTGGCGCTAATTTCAAGTTCTGTGCAAAGCCTTGCGGCGCTGATTGCCGCCTCACTGCTTAACTTGTCTAGATCGGCAGCTTTGGTAGCCTTGAGTAACGACGCGAGGCGTGCGTCTAAAATGGCTGTGAACGAATCGTCATCAGGCTTTGTTAGCGTCTTCCAGTCTTCCGAATCAAAGGCAGCTTTCGCAGTCGCAAACTCGTCCGCGTCTTTAGCGCTTAGGAGACTTGCTTCAAATGCGTCGAGCTTGTCAGTTAATGCGCTCACCGTCGCGATCCGCTGCTGCTGTCTCTTGTCGGGAAGCGCTTTATAACGCGTATCGAATCGACGCTTAAGCGTAGTAAATCGCTCGGTATAGATTTTGCCGCGATTCCCAAGCTTAGGGCTGAGTGCCGCAGAGAACTGTTGCGACTGATCTTGGTACTGCTCACGAGCTTGCCTAAACTCCTCGTCATCAAGGGCAAGCAGTGACTCAAGCGAGCTGAGCAATGCGTCGAGTTCGGCGCTGACCTTCGCTATGTCGATATTGGCATGGGCTGTCTTCGAATTACGACTCGCAGCGTTTTCTCGGCGCGGTCTGCCCTCGGCTGAATCGCCCGTCTCGCGGGTGAAAATGCTGTCACACGCGGCGCGGAAGGCGCGCCAATAATTCTGATCATCTTTATGATTGCTAGGGCCTATTTCTTTCCATTGGCGTTGAAGCTCTTTGGCTGCACGCATAGCTTCAGTACGGTCATCAGAGGCCGCTAAGGCTTCGGCTTGGGCAATCGCTTCGAGTTTGCGATTGGCGTTCTCTTGGCTCGCTTCGCGGCGTAACTTACGCAAATTATTGAGAAGTCCGTAATAGCGCTTTTGCAGTTCTTTTATCTTGGCTTGCTCAACCGGCGCGGTGTCTTTCCAGCGCTGTTCTGCAGCGCTGATAATGGTGCCGATTTCCGCTGCGAGGCGCTGTTCGTTTGCCTTGGTATTCTCGCTTGAGTCGCCATTCTCAGCTGCTGCTGTGTCTGCACTGCTTAGGCGCTCGAAATCAGCCTCGAGCTGCGTGCAAAGCGCGACGCGGTTGTCGAAATTTTCAACTAGCGATTGTTTGCGCTGTTTAAAATGGTCTTTACACGGAGCGTAGGCATCGTCAGACAGCTTTTTAAATTTCTTCCACAGCGATTCATTCTGCTGTGACCGACCCAGCGTTTTCCATTCTTGATGCGCAGCGCTAATCGCTTTAGCGCGCTCCGCGCCTTGAATATCCGATTCCAAGAGCAGCTGCATAGCGGCAATAAGTTCTTTCTTTTTCTCGGCGGAGGCGAAAAGCTTCCAATCCTTTAATTCCTGGTAGCGTGCTCTGTGTTCGTTTAACTGCTTTTGTACGGCATTACGCAGTTTGCCACTAAGGGGCATTAATGCAGTCTGAATCTTATCCCAAGCAGACAAGCTGGCGTCTGAATGCCCGCCATCTAAAGCGAGCTTCAGCTCCTCGATAGATGCGTTTGCTTTTGCGCTCATGTCTTCTTGATGGGTTTTGTTTTGAGCGAGCAATTCCACCATAGCTGTATGCAGCGCCTGCCCTTTTTCTTTCTCAGGCGAGGCTTCAGCGGGCAGCTGCTTGCGTATTTCACCTAGTCTGTTGCCTAGCGAGTTTATTTCTGTAGTTTGTTTGGGGGTCAAGGCTTGAATGAGAGGCTCTAAAATACTGAGTTCAGCACTTGGATCTGCGTAGACCGGCTGTGTTTTTTCCCGCACAGGTTCTGGGGCGCTCGATTCTATACTCTCAGCTTCGGAGACCGGTGGAGCCGAATCGGCAACAACTTCTTCTGCACTCACGTCTAGCGACGTTGGCTCAGCTTCTGGCGCTGCGGCGTCTATCGCCTCAGTAATCTCGAGTGCGTCGTCAGCCTTCGTCTCTGCGGTTGCGTCTGTCGCTGGAATGTCTGAGGTTGGATTGCTAGATGTTGTCATAACGTGAACCGTGTGTGTTTTTTTGAATGCTATAAAGTCAGAGTTTATCAGATGTTGAATCCCTGCCGACACAAAGAATTACGTCAATGTCGATTGTCTGCTCTAAGCACGAAAGGTTGGTTGCATGCAGGCAGCGCGGTTGTAAGTCGATATTTTTCGGCCAAATCTACCCTTGCTGCTATACTTCGAAGGGTCACAGCTTGCACAGCTTTTGTGGCTACTAGCAGGCAGCGCAGGCCCTGCGGGATGCGCAGCTGACGTATCTCACAGATTTAATCACCTACTTACTCATACCTTGGAACACCATGCTAGCCCAATCTGTAAAAGACTCAATCCAAGGTGCCTATCGGCAGATGATTAGTGCGAAGGAACTCACCCCGCGCTATGGGCAACGGCTGATGATTGCCGAAATAGCGAAAGCGTTTGGCAGCCTGCCGAATCATGCAGGCCCGCCGCCGATTGTCGTTGTTGAGGCCGGCACCGGCACTGGTAAGACTATGGCCTATACCTTAGCCGTCTTGCCGATAGCCCGTGAACTTGGCCTGAAGGTCATTATAGCGACCGCCACCGTCGCGCTACAGGAGCAGGTAACTCAAAAAGATCTTCCCGAAATCCTCGACGCGTCCGAATTAGATTTCTCCGTGTCTCTGGCGAAAGGGCGAGGCCGTTATCTGTGCCTTTCTAAGCTCGACATGCTGCTCAGCGGCGGCGATTCGATGCAGGCAATGATGGATCTCTATGGCGACGATGTGAGTGATCCGAGTCATGGCGATAGGCTTCTCTACGAGAAGCTTCTTGATGCGTTAAGCAAAGGTGTTTGGGACGGCGACAGAGATTCCTGGAAGGACTTGATAACGGAGGAAAACTGGCGGCCTCTAACGGTGGATAATTCACAGTGCATGGGGCCTAAATGCAGTAACTTTAGGAATTGTTGTTTCTACCAAGCGCGCGATTCGATGACCGAAGCGGACTGTATTGTGAGTAATCATGATTTGGTGCTCGCTGATCTGGCCTTAGGTGGCGGAGTGATATTGCCGGAGCCCGAGGAGTGCCTCTATGTTTTTGATGAGGCTCACCATTTGCCCTTGAAGAGCAATAATCATTTCGCGTCGACAACCCGCATAAAGTCGACGGCGGGGTGGCTTGAGAAATCAGAGAAATTACTCAAAGGCCTTAATAAAGACGAATTTCTCGATACGAAGGCGCTGCAGTCACTTACGACGCTAGGGGTGAGTCTTCGCAGCGAGCTTGATGTGGTCTGGGTGCTACTCGAACAGATTGCCGAGGCGGCGGACACAGGAGAAAGCTACGAAGATCGAGTTCAGTATGCGTTTGAGCTTGGGATTGTCCCGGCGCCTATTCGGGCTGCTGCACAAAATTTGGCGACGCTCTTTACGCGCTATGGCACAGGGCTGCGCGCTGTAGTTGACGAATTAAAAGAGGCGTTAGAGGAGGGCGGTGAGCCTGCGCGTCGAGAACTTGCTGAGCAGTGGTACGGTCTTGCGGGAAGTGCGTTGCAGCGCGCGGAATCGTGTCTTTCGTTGTGGTCCAATTACGCAGGCGAAGATCCACAGGGCAAGGCGCCTAATGCGCGCTGGTTAACCTATAATCCCAGTGACGCATTTCCGGATATTACGCTTGCAACAAGCCCTGTTCTGGCGGCTGATGCGTTACAAGAGCGCTTATGGGAGCGCTGTGCAGGCGCTGTGCTTACCTCGGCGACACTGTCCGCTTTGGGCGAATTCTCAATGCTAAAAATGCGCGCGGGGCTGCCAGAGCATGCCTCCTATCTGCGTATCTTGAGTCCGTTTAAGTTTAATGAGGTGGCGACACTGTCTGTGCCTAAGATGAACTGTTTGCCAGCAGAGGTCGATAAGCACACAGCGTTTATTGCCGAGGCTATTCCGCGTCTCGTCGATCCCCAAGCGGGTTCACTTATGCTCTTTAGTAGTCGCAGGCAGATGCTTGACGTGATGGGGCAATTGCCGCGTGAGTGGCTCGATCGTGTGCTGTGCCAAGACGATTTCCAGAAATCTCAGCTGCTTAGATACCATAAGCAGCGTGTCGATGCTGCGGAGGGGAGCCTGATATTCGGGTTAGCAAGTTTTGCGGAGGGTGTCGATCTGCCCGGCGAATATTGCACACATGTCCTCATTGCAAAAATTCCGTTTGCGGTGCCCAACGAGCCGATAGAAATGACGTTAGCCAAATGGGTAGAGCAGCAGGGGCTTAATCCCTTTATGACACTGACCGTCCCTGACGCTGCGTTTAAGCTTGTGCAGGCAACGGGGCGATTGCTACGCAATGAAAAAGACACGGGCAAGATCACTATCTTTGATGAGCGGCTTTCTACTCAGCGCTATGGCCGAACTATTCTCGATTCCCTGCCGCCTTACCGCTTAGAGCTATTAAAATAGGCTCTGCAGTTGGTTTTAGGACTCGCGGCTCCGAGTGGGCCGCACTGGGTTAGCGAGTCAGCTTGGCTGCGGCGAGGAAACCGGCCACCGCGCCAACGAGAGTGGTTATAAGCAACTGCTCAAAAATAACCCCAAGGCCGAAGCCGAGCACAATACCCATCGTTATACACAGCGCATAAGTGCCTTGCTTTGCATTGTCTTTTTTCTTGCGGCTCATAAGGTTCTCCTGCAATCGCTCACGCCATTTTTTAAAGAATACGCATTGAATAAATCGTTGTACCAAGTTCTGCATTACGTCGAGGGTTTACCTCAATGCTGCCTATTTCACCGATTACCGACATTCCGTCAACCACGTTGCCGATGGGGGTGACGCGACCATCAAGCCAAGGGCTTGGGAGCAAACTGATGACGAGTTCGACGCCAGTCTCGCCCGGTGTGGTTGTCATAAGCGCAACGGTGCCTTGAGTAATGGGTTGTGTTCTTAATGCCGCAGAGTAGCGGTGGCCGAGGTTCTCGAGAACATCGAGCACACTCATCTGCTGCAGACGTTGCATCATTTTCTCGCTTTGGTTTCTCAGTGCTTGTGCGGTATCTATTCCCTCTGCTAGATACAGAGGGGCGAGAATTTCGCGTTCGAAATCCTCTCTATTCGCGATCGCGAGACTCGGGTCAACCTCGGCGCTGCTGCTGAATAATGGGCGCGTGTCGAGGCCAAGAGCTGCGCCGTCGATCTCGGCGCGAATCGACTGAGGCTGCAGTCCGAAACGGTTTAGCGCGGGATTTCCTGCCCGCAGTGTGCGACCAGGCACGACAGTGTGAAAACTGGACTGATCGTAGTAACGGGACTTCAACTCAGTTCCGGGGAAATCATAGTCACCGCTAACGAGTGCGATAAATCGCGCTACATTGCGAGGTGCCGAGCGCGTGTATAGCTCAACGTAAAACGCGCCTTTAGAGGTGAACACCGCGACGAGAGGATTTTCTGGATCCGCCATTGCCGCGCGTGCGCGAGCCTCATCAGCATGGAGTGCGGTGTTAGAAAAGAAGACGAGTAATATCGCAACAAGCGTGATCAGAGTGATCAAGGCTCGCTGCCGGATATTCGAGCACTGCCGGTTCAAGGCGTCTGCATTGAACGCACGCATTGAGTCAACAGCTAGCGAATGGGGTTTCATAGTCGTTTATCGAGATCATCTTGAGTATCAATATCGATGAGTATACCGTCATCGTCGACATTGAGAGTAAAGATTTTTGCGCTGTGCATGTCTAGTATGGCGCGCCCTCCTGCGTCTCCTGCAAGGGCGCGTAGCTCCTCGAGATAGGCCGAGCCGAACGCAATAGGATGGCCGCGCGCGCCGCGGTAGCAGGGGACAACGATCGATTCAGGGCGAACCGAATCTGCAACCAGAGAGTAGGTTGAAGGCATGACATAGGGCATGTCGGCTAAACAAACAAGAGCGGCATCCCAGCCGTCAATGTGGCTGGCGCCAAAAGCGAGGCTCGCCCCCATTCCCAACTCAGCCTGCTTAAATTCGACCAAGGTTATTACGGTGCCTGGATAGTGCTGTGTTGCTCTGTCTCGAATTTCGTGGAATTGAGTGCGAAGTTCCGGACGGTAGACGACTACGATAGTGGGTAGGGCCATGCAGAGATTGATAAGAGTTTGTTCGAAAAGGCTTATCTGCCGATTCTCGGGCAGCGCGGCTAATAATTTTGTTGCGCCGAACCGGCGACTAAAACCCGCGGCAAGAACAAGGGCGCCAACCTCTAAAGAACCCGATTCAGGCGTTCTACTAGACGGGTGTGCTGGCTGGGAGAGCGCAGAGGAATCGTTCATCCGATGAGCCTTATGAGCGCCAGGTAGCCTGTGAATGGCCTCAGGCAGTTGCCGTTTCGCTAGTGGAGCGTCACGTGAGGGTCGCGTCGCTGCTCTGGCTCTGCGGGTAATTCAACGATCAGATTCTGAGACTGCTTCGTTTCTGGGGTGGGCTCAGAGTTTTTGAAAGTAGCGGCAACTTGCTCACTCAAATGCGCGCGCAGGCGATTAACCACGCTCGACATGACTTCGATCGTCTGGCTGAGCTGGTCTAGGGTGACCAAGGTGCGCTCAGAGTCTTCTGCGCACGAGGGCGCGTCCACTTTCTTTTTGTCGCTCACGCGAACTACCCCTATGAATAAACTGTTGTTGACGCTTCCCGTAGCGCAGTAGTGTGGGAAGCGCCTTTTCGTTTCGCTTTAGTCAGTCACGGGAAAGACTAATCCCAAGTCAGCGCCCCGCCGGTCTGGTATTCGATGACACGGGTCTCGAAGAAGTTCTTCTCTTTACGTAAATCCATGATCTCAGACATCCAAGGGAAGGGGTTCTCCGCGCCAACAAACTGCTCGGGTAGGCCAATTTGCACTAGACGACGGTTTGCGATGAACTGAAGATACTCTTCCATCATCGAGGCGTTCATGCCTAGGACACCACGCGGCATTGTGTCGCGGGCATATTCGATCTCTAGCTGCGTAGCCTCTAAGATCATCTGCGTTGATGCTTGCTTAAGCTCGTCTGTCCATAGGCCAGGGTTTTCGAATTTGATCTGATTGATCATGTCGATACCGAAGTTGAGGTGCATAGACTCGTCGCGCAAGATGTACTGGAACTGTTCAGATGTGCCAGTCATTTTGTTGCGACGGCCCATCGATAGAATCTGAGTAAATCCACAATAGAAGAAGATGCCTTCTAAACAGCAGTAGAATGCAATCAGGTTCTTGAGAAGTGCTTGATCGTTCTCTTTAGTGCCCGTGTTGAATTTTGGGTCGCTGAGCTCGCGGGTATATTTGAGGCCCCATGAGGCTTTCTTCGCGACAGACGGTACTTCGTGATACATGTTAAAGATTTCGCCTTCATCCATCGAGAGCGATTCGATGCAGTATTGATAGGCGTGCGTGTGAATAGCCTCCTCGAATGCTTGGCGCAGAATATATTGGCGACACTCAGGATTGGTTACCAGGCGATAGACTGCCAGCACGAGGTTATTAGCTACGAGGGAATCGGCTGTTGAGAAGAACCCCAGATTGCGTTTTACAATCAACCGCTCATCTGGAGTGAGTCCGTTAGGGTTCTTCCATAAGGCGATATCAGCGTTCATGTTAACTTCTTGCGGCATCCAGTGATTTGCACAGCCGTCTAAGTATTTCTGCCACGCCCAGTCGTACTTAAATGGGACGAGTTGGTTCAAGTCGGCGCGGCAATTGATCATGGCTTTGTCATCGACCGTTACGCGTGTCGCTGTGCCTTCGAGCTCTTCTAGCCCTTCGGCAATATTCAATGCCTCAAGTGCTTTCTGTGCGCGGAGGAGCGCGTCTTCGTCGGCGATAACAGTGCCGGATGTTGAATCGTCTTTTATTTCAGTTGGGGCAGATGTCTCAGTTTTCTGGGCCACTGCCTGAAGGTTTGCTTCGACGATTGGCGCTGTAACATCGAGCGCTGCGTCGGTATCGAATTCGTCCCATGACAACATAATGATTTCCTCTTTCAGCTGCAGGGTCTCTGCAGACTTAATGTAGCTAATGCGTTGGTTGTTGCGGCGCTTAGTGCCGGTCTCTTACTCTCGCTCTTGCTCTCGCTAATCAGGCTGCGCGAGACGTTGGAGGTTCGTGCTTTGTCACATCCAGTGAGACCTAATAATACGTGTCGTGGACTCACTTGGTTTTTAAACCATTCATTCTTTTGTCGCTGGTTTTTCAACTGTTATTGATAAAAGCAAGAGAAGGATGCTTGCTTTTATCAGGCAGGCGAGGTTATTGGCACGCCTCGCACTCAGGGTCGTCCAATGAACAAGCCTGAGGCACTGCCGCTGCGGTCGGTTCAGCAGAGACCTTGTTTAGGCTCATGTCTGACACGGTCGACTTTTCTGTCGTTGTTGCCGCGAGTGCGCGCAGATAATAAGTGGTCTTCAATCCGCGTAGCCACGCCATCTTATAGGTGATATCGAGCTTCTTACCACTTGCACCCGCCACATAAAGATTGAGCGATTGCGCCTGGTCTATCCACTTTTGTCTACGGCTTGCGGCATCAACTAACCAGCGTGGCTCTATCTCGAAGGCAGTTGCGTAAATGTTCTTGATTGAGTCTGGAATTCGATCAATTTTTTGTACGCTGCCCTCGTAATATTTGAGGTCATTTACCATCACGCTATCCCACAGACCGAGTTCTTTGAGATCTCGAACCAAGAATGGGTTAACGACCGTAAACTCACCCGACAGATTCGACTTAACATAGAGGTTTTGATAGGTCGGCTCGATAGACTGAGAGACGCCGCTGATGTTCGCAATCGTTGCGGTAGGCGCTATCGCGAGGACATTTGAATTGCGCATTCCGTCTTTCTGTATCTTGTTGCGCAGACTGTCCCAGTCAAGGCGCTGATCCATGTTGACGTCGAGGAAGTCTACTCCGCGTGCTTCGTAGAGAAGCTTTAGCGAGTCTATTGGCAGTATGCCTTGATCCCAGAGAGACCCTTTGTATGACTGATAGCTACCGCGTTCTGAGGCTAGATCGCTTGACGCATTCAATGCATAGTAGCTGATCACCTCCATCGAGACGTCTGCGAATTCAACAGCCTGATCCGACGCATAGGGAATTTTTTGGGCATAAAGTGCGTCCTGGAAACCCATGATTCCCATGCCAATTGGGCGGTGTTTCAGATTTGAATTTTCGGCCTGTGGCACTGAGTAGTAATTGATATCGATAACATTGTCGAGCATGCGAACGGCGGTCGTAATCGACTTCTTAAGCTTTTCGCGATTCAGGCCGCTTTCATCAACGTGGTTTACCAAGTTTATAGAGCCTAGGTTACACACGGCGATCTCATCTTTATTCGTGTTTAGAGTGATCTCTGTGCACAGGTTCGATGAGTGGATGGCGCCAATGTGTTGCTGGGGCGAACGCACGTTGCAGGCATCTTTAAAAGTAATCCACGGATGACCGGTTTCGAACAACATTGAGATCATCTTGCGCCAGAGATCGCTAGCCTTGACAGTTTTGTAGACGTCAATTTGCCCAGCAGCGGCTTTGCGCTCGTACTCTGCGTATTTTTCTTCGAAAGCGAGGCCGTGAAGATCGTGCAGCTCTGGGACATTGTTCGGTGAGAACAGGGTCCACTCTTGATCGTTGAAAACGCGTTTCATGAAAAGGTCGGGAATCCAGTTAGCCGTGTTCATGTCGTGCGCGCGGCGTCGCTCGTCGCCTGTATTCTTGCGAAGCTCTAAAAATTCTTCTATGTCGAGATGCCAAGTTTCCAGATAAGAACAAACAGCGCCTTTGCGCTTGCCACCCTGATTTACCGCAACCGCGGTGTCGTTAACGACTTTGAGGAAGGGCACGATGCCTTGTGATTTTCCGTTTGTGCCTTTGATGTGAGCACCTAGGGCGCGCACAGGCGTCCAGTCGTTACCTAAACCTCCAGCCCATTTTGACAGCATCGCGTTGTCACGAATCGCCGAGTAAATGCCAAAGAGATCGTCGGGTACCGTGGTTAAGAAGCAAGAAGAAAGCTGCGGACGCAATGTGCCTGAATTGAACAGCTGCGGCGTCGACACCATGTAATCAAAGCTCGAAAGCAAATTGTAAAACTCTATCGCGCGGTCTTCGCGATTTTCCTCATTGCTTGCCAGCCCCATCGCAACGCGCATAAAGAACACCTGAGGTAATTCGAAGCGCGTGCCGTTACTGTGAATGAAGTAGCGGTCGTAGAGTGTCTGTAGGCCTAAATAAGTGAACTGCTGGTCTCTGTCAGCCTGCAGCGCAGCGCCTAATTTCCCTAAGTCGTATTCGAGTAAATGAGGGGAGAGTAGCTCGAGTTCAACGCCTTTCTCGATATAAGGCTTGAGGGTCGCGGCGTAGCGATAATGCATCTCGGACTGAGTCGCGGCGTCTGCTATGCCTAAGAATCCGAGCGCCTCAGCACGGACGGTGTCCATCAGGAGTCGAGCCGTAACATAGGAGTAATTTGGGTCTTTCTCAACCATAGTCCGTGCACACATGACGAGCGAGGTACGCACGTCGCTCATCTTTACGCCTGGATAGAGGTTTTTTAACGTCTCTTTATAGATCGCGTCGGCTGAAACCCCTTCAAGCCCTTCACAGGCCTCATCGATTACGACACGGAGACGCTGAGCGTCGAGAGGGCCCTGCTCGCCATTATCGAGTGTAATGCTGATTTGCGCTTCTTTGTCGACTGCAACCTCGCGCTTCTGCTGACGGAGCCGGTCGTGTTCAGCGCGATAGATCACGTAGCTGCGAGCGACTTTGTGCTCGCCGCTACGCATTAGAGCTAGCTCAACTTGGTCTTGGATATCTTCGATGTGGATGGTGCCGCCGGAGGGCATGCGGCGCCCAAAAATGTCTGTTATCTGAATGGCCAGCTGCGCGACCGATTCGTGGATGCGCGTTGAATCAGCGGCATTGCCACCTTCTACCTCTAGATAAGCTTTGGTAATCGCGACACTGATTTTGGAGGCGTCGTAGCCAACCACAGCACCATTGCGCTTGATAACTCGAAGTTGCCCTGGGGCAGTTGCTGCGGGGCTTGGCGTGTCTATCGAGGGGGAAATTGCGGGTTTCGTGTTGGCTGTGGTCTGTGCATCGATCTGCATTATGCGCTCCGGTATTGTTCTATGCTTTTTGGCAGCTTGGTTGCGGCCTTCTATTCTTTTAATTAATGGTTGTTATCGTTGTTCTTTTTCGCGTTTATTGGGTCTTTCGATTGCCTTTCGATTGCCTTTCGATAGGCTTTCGATTATCTCGTGCTTGTCTCTCGCGTCTCTGCGTCCGATGACATCGAAACAAGTGTACACACTATATATAGTGTTTTCTTTCTCAGACTTTAGCTAATTCTTTAAAATAAATTAAATTTTATTTAGCGAGGTCTTTACTGGGCGACTTGGATCTTACGCGGGCCCTGTTATTTATCCATAAAAAACAGAAGACTGGCCGTGCTGCTTTACTCATTTTGTTCGCTTGGTTCGCTTGGTGCGTGCTAGCTGATATTGCTCTCTCACCCATTGGCAGCCACGAGTTTAGGGGCCTGATCGCTGAAATAGCGGCTATTTCCTTGCTCTAATATGGTGCAGAATCATGGCAAAGTCACAATATGTAGGTGCTAATCGCCCTAGTTGCACAAGATAGTGATTTGCCTGCCTAAATGCAAGTGTAATAGTTGTTTGCGCTCTGTGTATAGGCTGTGGATAACCTCTGCGCGGCGCGCAGAGCGGGTAAAGATAAGAAAGAGTTAGGAGGAGCAGCTAGCCGGCTTAGTTTGCGTCGGAGCAAAGCGGCCGCAGCCTCTCCTATGAGAGACTGGGTTTTACACAACCTAGGGATTGGGTAGAGTTGCCCTTAAATTGAGGGAAAGACGCTAAGCGGACCCAAAAACCGTCAAAAGAGCTTCAAAAGACGACCACTAGATATAGTGTTAAGGTTGATTGATCTCAGGGCGTATAACTGGAGGCTGCAACTATGAGATGCAACTATGAGATGCAACTGTTAGACGCAACTATGAGTTGAGTAAAAATTCGATAAGCGCCTTCTGCGAATGCATGCGGTTTTCAGCCTCATCCCAGACAACTGACGATTCGCCATCGAGTAATTCAGCGCTAACTTCCTCGCCACGATGAGCCGGGAGGCAATGCATAAAGAGCGCGTCGCTAGCAGCGTAACTCATCAATTCCGCATTGACCTGAAAGCCAGCGAACTCCGCGAGCCTCTTAGCTTGCTCTTCCTCTTGCCCCATCGATGCCCAGACATCGGTTACGACGAGGCTTGCACCTGCAACGGCCTCCTGCGGCGAGCGGTTGAGATGCACCCGAGACGAGTGCGCGGCTACTAGCTCCGCATTCGCCTCAAAACCAGCGGGGCTAGCAATGGTTAGTTCGAAGTCGAGTAATTCAGCAGCGTTGATATACGAATGACACATGTTGTTGCCATCGCCTATCCACGCGACGCGTTTGCCCGCTATATCGCCCCGATGCTCTGCAAAGGTCTGCATGTCTGCGAGTAATTGGCAAGGGTGAAAATCGTCAGTTAAGGCGTTGATAACCGGTACTGTCGAATAACGCGCGAAGGCTTCGAGTTGAGCATGGTGAAATGTCCGTATGGCAACACAGTCAACCATTCTGGATAACACGCGTGCGGTATCCTCTATAGGCTCGCCGCGACCGAGTTGTGAGTCGTTGCTCGACAGAAAAAGCGCGCTGCCGCCAACCTGATTCATTGCCACCTCAAAAGCCACTCGGGTGCGCGTGGAGGATTTCTCGAAGATCAAGCCGAGGGTTTTGCCTTCTGCGCGAGTGGCGAGCGCGGGGGTATGCTTTAGCTCGGTAGCCCGAGCGATAACCGCGCGAAATTCATCGCTACTGAGGTCTTTCAAGGTAAGGAAATGTCTGCAACTCATGGTCTATGACCCTTTAAGCAGGCCTCTGCATAATAAGAGGGGGAAGAAGCCGGCGATTGGAATGAAGGACTTGTGGTGTCTCGTTCTGAAATGGCATTCTATCGGCAGGGTACTCGAGAGGCAAACTAAGCACTGTTGGCGTTTTCGCTAGCTCGCCGCTCACGGATGCAAAAGCCCATGATGAAGCCATAACCAAGGCATGATAAAACCGCAGCAGTCGGCCCTGCATCAGGCAAAGGCGACTGCAGCAGACGCAAGGACACGCCGTGAATCCGATCGAACTCAAGCTTTTTGCGAGCCGCTTACAATCCATTTGCGATGAAATGGGAGGCGTGCTTCAACGATCCGCATTCTCACCTAATATAAAAGACCGTTTAGACTTTTCTTGTGCGGTGTTCGCACCCAACGGGGAGCTTGCCTCGCAAGCGGCGCATATTCCCGTACACCTCGGTAGCATGGCCTATACGATGCAAGCGCTTGTGGCCACTCAAGCCTGGCAGCCTGGGGATATGCTGGTAATTAACGATCCCTACCTCGGCGGCACTCATCTTCCCGATGTAACGCTCCTCGCGCCCGTGTTTAGGGCAGATTCAACAGAACCGCAGATCGTAGGGTTCGTGGCGAACAGAGCGCATCATGCGAACATCGGTTGTGAAACACCTGGCTCGATGCCGCTGTCCAACACTATCGAAGAGGAGGGGGTGCTGATTCCACCGACACTCTTGCTCCGCGACGGCAAATTCCAATCCTGCGGAGCAAAAATCGACGCGCTGTTATTCGATCGGCCGGGTGTATTGAGCGGGGATTTTGCCGCTCAACTTGGCGCTAACCTCCTCGCTGTCGATCGCCTGCAGGGCCTTGTAGAATCTTATGGCGCTGAACTGTATTCGTCCGCGCTCACTGCGGTTAACGATTATGGGCGTCGTTTGTCGCTTGCTGCTCTAGGCGAGGTAGCTGGCGGAATCTACAGCGCCGAAGATTTTTTGGACGACGATGGCTTTGGTGGCGAGGGGCTTGCCCTGCGCGTGAGTATCGAGATCAGCGAAGCGGGGATTAGCTATGATTTCACTGAATCCTCCGATCAGGTTCGAGGCAATCTTAACTGCCCTGAATCGGTTGCGGCAGCCGCTGCTTATTATTGTCATTGCTGTTTGCTGCCGGTGGGTGCGCCTCTTTGTGCGGGCTTATTTAAAGATCTCAAAATACTGACAAGGAAGCCCTCGATAGTGAATCCTGCATTTCCCGCGGCGGTGGCTGCAGGCAATGTTGAGACGTCAATGCGCCTCGTCGACCTCGTGTTTCGCGCGTTAGCGAAGGCCTTGCCGCACCGCATTCCTGCAGCCTCTCAGGGCACCATGAATAACGTTGCAATGGGCGCTGCCGGAGCGAATGGCGCGCGCTGGGACTATTATGAAACGCTAGCAGGTGGCGCCGGCGCTGGGCCGCATCGACCCGGGCGCTCGGCGGTGCATACGCATATGACAAACACGTTAAACACGCCTGCCGAAAGTCTGGAATACCATTATCCCTTGCGGCTGACTCGCTTCGCGATACGTCGCGGCAGCGGAGGACTTGGATTGCATGCGGGAGGCGAGGGTTTGATACGCGAAATTGAGTTTCTTGAAGGGGCGCAGGTGAGCTTGCTGACCGAGCGGCGGCGGTTTGCACCCTGGGGGCTTGGCGGAGGAGGCGACGGCGAGGTGGGGTATAATTGGCTTAACGGTGAAAAGATTGCTGCAAAGGCGGACATCTTTGCCGTCGCTGGGGATCGGTTGTTGATCGAAACCCCTGGCGGAGGTGGCTGGGGGACTTCTCCAGACTGACTGTTATTCGCGCTTCATTCTCATTCACATCTTGCGGGCTGCTTACATGGAGAACCGATACGAGGTAAGCTTCGTTTCACGAACGCGCGGCATTTAACATGCGGTACTTATAACACGCAGCACTTAACACGCGGCACTTAACACGTGGCACTTAACACGCGGCAATTTGAAAAGACAAAGAGGACAGTCCATGAGCATCGAACAAACAATCCAAGACCAGATCGCGAGCAACTCAATCCTGCTTTACATGAAAGGCAATCCTGAGGCGCCACAGTGTGGTTTTTCTTCGCAGGCAACGCAGCTACTGATGGCGTGCGGCAAAAAGTTCGCCTATGTCGATATTCTTTCAAATCCTGAGATCAGAGCAACGCTGCCGAGCGTGTCTAACTGGCCGACATTTCCTCAGCTTTTTGTTGAAGGCGAATTAGTAGGTGGCTGCGATATCATCGTCGAAATGTATGAGAAAGGTGAATTACAAACGCTAATCGAAGGCGTTGAGGTAGAGTAAATACCGAATGCCCGAAGCGGCCGGTTAGCGCGTCAACAGCGCCTAGCTAGGCCGCGAAGCACCTCTCGCCAGCTGCTTCGGACGTCTGACTCGCTGTGCGATCCGCCGGAGCGCACCTCTAAACCCGAGAATAGCGCAGATCAGGCATTCCCCTTACGCTCCGCCTAACGGCCATCCGCCGAGTCGCTGCCAGCGATTAACTATCTCGTAAAATAATTCTGCTGTTTTCGCTGCATCGTAGCGTGCAGAGTGCGCCTCATTGTTGTCAAATTCGATACCTGCGCACTCGCAGGCGCGGGCGAGAACCGTCTGGCCGAATGCAAGCCCACTTAGAGTCGCGGTGTCGAAGTTCGAGAAAGGATGAAACGGATTGCGTTTGAGGTCATGGCGAGCGCTTGCCGCGTTGACAAAGCCTTGATCGAAGTGGGCGTTATGACCGACTAAAATGGCTCGCTTGCATTGGTTCGCCTTCAACGCTTGTCTTATTACCGCGAACAAAGTGGTCATCACCTCTTTCTCAGAGCGGGCTATGCGCAGCGGATGAAAGGGGTCTATGCCAGTGAATTTAAGCGCGGCCTCTTCGAGGTTTGCGCCTTCGAACGGAATAATTCGTTGAAAAAAGGTTTGTTCCGTTTCGAGTTCACCTGCCGCGTTAAAGCAAGGGATTACTGCGCCTATCTCGAGCATCGCGTCAGTGGCCGAATTGAAGCCTCCGGTTTCCACGTCGATGATGACCGGCAGGTAGCCTCGAAAGCGGGCCGCCATCATTAACGCAGCCATTTCGTCGGCCTCTTGGTTCTCTTCTTGCTCGTAGCCGTTGTCAAAGGCATTACTGAAGCTACTATCAAAGCCAGCGTCACTATCCTCTTCGTTGTCGAACTCGTTCTCAAAATCGCTCATGATTCACTCTTTATTTGGCTAGCCGCCAGGCAATAGATTCGCCCGCGCGTAGGGGGATGAGCTCGTCTTGAGCAAGGGTAAAGCTTGATGGCATTTGCCACGATTTTTTCTCTAGCGTGATTTTGTTGGTGTTCCGGGGAAGTCCATAAAAGTCAGGCCCGTAATGGCTAGCAAACCCTTCTAGTTTGTCGAGCGCTCCGGCGTCTTCGAAGGCCTCGGCATACAGTTCGATCGCCGACGCGGCCGTATAAATACCCGCGCAGCCGCAGTCGCTCTCTTTGGCATGGCGCGCGTGGGGTGCCGAATCAGTCCCTAAGAAAAATTTAGGGTTTCCGCTCGTCGCTGCAGCAATTAACGCCTCTTGATGACTGCTGCGTTTGAGTATCGGTAAGCAATAGTAATGCGGACGTACTGCGCCGGCGAGCAGGTGGTTACGATTGAAAAGAAGGTGATGCACGGTGATCGTAGCTGCAACGTTGGCAGGCGCAGCGTTAACGAATTCGACGGCATGACGCGTGGTGATATGCTCCAGCACCACTCTGAGCGTCGGCAATTCGCGGCATAAAGGCTCGAGCAATGTCTCGATAAAAACTTTTTCGCGATCGAAAATATCGATTTCATGATCGGTGACCTCACCGTGAATCAGGAGAGGCATACCAATTTTAGCCATGCGTTCGAGCACAGGCATGACCGCGCTCATGTGTGAAACGCCAGAGTCAGAATTCGTTGTGGCACCCGCAGGATAATATTTGACTGCTTGAACGATGCCGCTGTTAAACGCCGCCTCGACCTCATTTGGGGCTAGAGAGTCGGTGAGGTAGAGGGTCATCAGCGGGTCGAATTCGCTTCCGCTTGGACGTGCGCTGAGGATTCTGTCGCGATACTCACTCGCCGCCTGCAAGCTGGTTACTGGTGGTTTAAGATTTGGCATGACAATCGCGCGGGCGAACTGGGCCGCGGTATGTGGGACAGTTGTCGCCAAGGCGTCACCGTCGCGTAAATGCAGATGCCAATCATCGGGCTGGTCTAGGGTGAGGCTTTGCCTGGTCAATTCGTTCGCTTGATCGGGTGAGTTCATCGTTTTCAACACCTTGTGGGCGGATGGGATTAGTCGCGCTGTGTCAGCACCAGGTTGGGCGCGCATTGTAGCGGATTCAAAGGCGGAGCTAAATACTCTAGTCACCCAGCGTGTTGAAAGCTTAGTCGTCTGGGCAGCAGAATGTCACGAGGAGTGGTGATAGAATAGAGGTTTAGCAGCAAAGAGCTGCAGACGAAATCGATAGTGGGGCGCCGCGAGGTCGCGGTAGCCTATTAAAGGAGTGCAAAGCATGTCGGATATTAATAAGGTCGTCTTGGCCTACTCTGGTGGGTTAGATACCTCGGTCATTGCTAAATGGCTTACCGAAACGTATGGCTGTGAAGTGGTGACATTTACGGCAGATGTAGGCCAAGGAGGGGAGGTCGAACCCGCTCGCGCGAAAGCACAAGCGATGGGGATTAAAGAGATCTATATCGAAGACCTGCGCGAAGAGTTTGTGCGCGAATATGTGTATCCTATGTTTCGCGCTAACGCACTGTATGAAGGTGAATACCTGCTGGGCACCTCGATCGCACGGCCGCTCATCGCGAAGCGCCTAGTTGAAATTGCACAAGAAACCGGCGCCGACGCGATCTCTCACGGAGCGACTGGCAAGGGTAATGACCAAGTACGATTCGAACTTGCCGCCTACGCATTAGCGCCAGGCATCGAGGTTATCGCACCTTGGCGCGAATGGGATCTTAACTCGCGCGAAAAATTGCTCGCCTACTGCGCTAAACACGATATCGCGGTCGAGAAAAAGCGAGGCACTAAGTCGCCTTATTCTATGGATGCGAATTTGCTCCATATTTCTTATGAAGGCGATATTCTCGAAGATCCTGCGGCAGAACCCGAAGAGGCTATGTGGCTCTGGAGCGTTGCCCCCGAGGCTGCACCCGACACACCTACCTACATAGAACTCGATTATGTCAAAGGCGATATAACGGCATTGAACGGCGTTGAAATGTCACCCGCTACCGTCCTCGAAGCGCTGAACAAGGTGGGCGGAGCGAACGGAATAGGTCGCGCCGATATCGTAGAAAATCGCTATGTAGGCATGAAGTCGCGTGGCTGTTACGAGACACCAGGTGGCACAATCATGCTGAAAGCGCACAGGGCAATTGAGTCGCTGACAATGGATCGAGAACTTGCGCATCTCAAAGACGATCTCATGCCGCGCTATGCATCACTTATTTATAATGGATACTGGTTCTCTCCAGAGCGCCTTGCGTTGCAGGCACTAATTGATGAGTCGCAGCGTTTTGTTAATGGGCGAGTGCGACTTAAATTGTATAAGGGTAATGTGGTCGTTGTGGGTCGTGAGTCAGCCGACTCGCTTTTCGATGAGAGTATCGCCACGTTCGAAGACGACGACGGCGCCTATGATCAGAAAGACGCAGGTGGTTTCATAAAGCTGAATGCGCTGCGTTTGCGCATTGCGGCGCGTAAAGGGCGCGCAAGCCATTAGGTCGCGCAGTCTGTAAAGACACTCGCGCACGTAAGCACAAAAAGGCCATCGAGCAGCGTTTGCTCGATGGCCTTTTTAGTTGGTCGCTGTTTAGTTGCTCGCTGTAAACAATCAAACCTAAGTATGTCGGCTAAGCGTTGTTAGTCGCTGGTTTTTTGTTTGAATTCGCACAGATCTTCTATAGTGCATGCACCGCAGCGCGGTTTGCGTGCGACGCACACATACCTGCCGTGGAGGATTAACCAGTGATGCGCATCTAGCAAAAATTCTTCGGGAACTAGTTTGATTAGCTTTTTCTCAACAGCTAAGACGGTTTTACCAGGAGCAATACCGGTCCGATTCGATACTCGGTAAATGTGCGTATCAACTGCCATAGCGACCTGCCTGAACGCGGTGTTGAGCACAACGTTCGCGGTTTTGCGTCCGACTCCGGGAAGGGCCTCTAACTCTTCCCGCGTCGAAGGAACCTCTGACCCTTGCCGCTCGACTAACAGCAAGCAGGTCTTGATGACATTCTCAGCTTTCGTATTAAAGAGGCCAATGGTCTTGATGTATTCCTTAAGCCCTTTTACGCCCAGTGCATAGATCGCCTCTGGGGTATTGGCAACGGGGAACAGTTTGTCGGTTGCCTTGTTTACGCCCACATCGGTCGACTGAGCAGACAGCATTACGGCGATAAGCAGCTCAAAAGGAGACGCGTAATTCAGCTCCGTTTCAGGTGCTGGGTTCTCAGCTCGCAGTCGCGAAAAGATGTCAGTACGCTTAAGTTTATTCATATTTTTTAGTCTTTCGATGCGGGATGAAGTGCCCCTGTAACCCGAGCGCGAAGCACTGTCTGGCCTGAGTTCTCGATTGCTTCGCGCTGGCGTAAGCGTCTGAGAGTCATCCAGCCCCTAAGCGTGGGTTCGAGAAAGTGGGTAAGTACAGCGCTGATAAAGGCAAGGCCTGCCAGACCCAGTGGCACTAACTTTACCGAGCCTGCTGTGTCTGGGTCAGCAATCTCTGCTGTGACTCCCTCGCTTACTAGCCAATTTAACAGGGTGAACGCCGATAGCGAGAACCCAACTATCGCCAAGGTTATTCCCCGCCTCGATGCGGTGTTGGCTGCTTGCGATAGAAGGGAAGAGCAAAGAGGGAGTAAGGCATTACTGAAAAGCGTTGCTACGCAGAGTGCGAACAATGGTGAATAAAGCGCGCCTGAGAACACACTGAGTTTTACATAGACTAACCCTGCAATAAAACCGGCTAGACAAGCGTCGTTATTGGCGGCGGGGCTTAGCTCGAGTCGGGCGACAAACAGAGGCATGATGGCCAAAGCGGCGCTATGTTGAGTGAATGCGGTTGAGACCTGATTGGGCTCGAACACCAACGTGACACCTATCGCAGCAATGAGGAAGCACGCGATTGGGCGGAGGCGTAACAAGCGAAGCCAGCAAAGCCAGCACACCCCGATAGCGAGTGCCAAGTGAACCGGTATAGGGGCGGGAGGCGCCGTCGCGTGAGTCAGTCCTGCGAGTGTGAGAGTCAACCCGATCGCGAGTGCAGGCAAACTAAATGCCCCAGCTTCGCTTCTGTTAAAAAGAGGATGTAGGCCTAAAAACGACAGGACCGCAGCAAAACACCCTAGTGCAATCGGGTGGCGAAGAAAATGAGACGTTGCGAGAGTTGCCGATTGAGTGAGCCCGATGCGCTCTGAGTCTGGCAGGCGAACAAACAAACCAAATAACAAGGCGAGTAGCAGCGCGTTGAAGAAAAATTGGCTGAGCAATGCAGTCGACCGTGTCCGCACGGAGTTGCCAGGCCGGATGGCGAGATCGGTGACAAGCTGACAACACAGAGCCGTAGCAAAAACAGTTAAAAAAACCGGGGCAGTAGTGGGCTGTAGAGCGAGTAGGGCAAGAGAGCAAGGTACAAGCGCGCAAAAAAGCTGCCATCCCTGGCGAGATGCATTATTCCACGCCGGAGAAACAAGTCGAGTCATTCGCTGTCTCCACGAGTAGTGCGCGTCGCTGCTGCCAATTTCGCCTCTCTTTTAGCCTTCACCCGCGCAACCGCTGCGGCAATATCGTCTTGTGCCGTTGCGCGCGAAAAAGGCGAATTGTTGTCGATGCTCGCTTGGTTGTTCGCCGTAGCATCTGCAACTTCCTGTCTCTGATTTTCATTAATTTCAGGCTTTATATAGGAGGCCGGTTTTTTTTCGGCACGCATCGCAGCCTTCGCTTTGCGGCTCAGAGTTGTCGTTGCTATGCGGCTCTGTCGCGCCAAGAAGCGTGCTTTCCAGTGCTCGCTATAGTGCCTTTCTCTTTCTTCTGCGCTGACTAGCTCGCGTCCTCTTGCCAGCAATGGGGCTAGTGCTACGTTGCTGGGGCAAGCTTCTGTGCATATACCGCAAGCAGTACAAGCAGCCAAATTATTTGCGATAAGGTCGTCGACTTTTTCGGCCTGCGTAGTACTTGTGAGCGTGGAACGTGACGCAAGACTGACCAGTGCGATGAGTTTGCTTGGGTCGAGCTTCTCAGGGCAGCTTATGACGCAGAGTTGGCAGCTTGTGCATTCGCCGCCACCGGTGTTCGAGTCGATAGACTGAGATTGGTCGGCGCTGCTGGCAACGCGCGTAAACAAGAGGATCTTGGCGCGCTGAATAAACGACGTCTTTACGCTCACGGTCGGCCGCCTGCGCGTCGCTGCGAGTTCTGCTGTTCATCGTTTCGCGCGACAAGGTCGATGCAATCGACCGGACAAGGGTCAACACAGAGGTCGCAGCCATTGCATTCGGCTTCGATAATACTGTGCATGCGTTTGGCCGCGCCAAAGATTGCATCTGTCGGACACGCTTGTATGCATTTAGTGCAACCTATGCATTCGTCTTCTCTAATACGAGCCACCGACGACGAGAGCGGTGGCATGTGCGCTGGGTTGAGTGCGGCAGGAAAATCGTTTACCGCTTGCGCGAGTCTGCGCGCGGTAATCTCGCCGCCGGGTGGACAGAGATTAGTTGCCGCGCCGCGCAAAATAGCTTCGGCATAGGGCCGGCAGCCGAGATGGCCACACTGCCCGCATTGCGTTTGGGGTAACAAGAGGTCGAGTAGCGTTATTTGTGCGTCAACGTCGCGTGTCGCGGCGGCGAAAGATTTGGGTGCTGTAGCCGTTAATCGGCGTAAGGCGAGTGCGCTTAAGATGAGCCCCAAAAAGGCAATAACGACTGGCGCTGTGACCATGTCGCTGGCTGATAACGCGGTGAGCAGACTATCCATTAGAGCGACCCTGCTAAAGCGAGAGCGCAGAGAGCAATAACCGCGCATGCCATAAGCGCGTGAGCCGTCTCTTGGGACGCTGGCTGCTTGGCCTGTGGCGAGTCCAGAACTGCTCCCGTTAACGCGGCCACTGAAGATGACAGAGAAGACGCCGCAGTTCTGAGGCGCATTGTCTCACGCAGGGATGTGAGCAAAACGAGGATTAAATAAAAGGTGATGCCGAGTAACGGGACTGCGAGAAGTGTGAATGCTCCGCTGCCTTGGGCAAGGACTGGTGAGGCAAGCAGCGAGGTCGCTGTGGCATTACCTGTTGCCAAAATTGTCTGGCTCTTGAGTCTGCGTAACGGCAATACATGATGTTGTAATAGTTTCATGTAAATAGAGGTTAGGCTCGCAGAGACGACGAGGGCGACTAATAAAGTGCCGAGCGGTAGACGAACGAACGCAATCGTTGCGGGGGCATAGAGCGAAGCCGCCATTACCAAAGCGAGCGTAGCCGTTACAAGAAGCGAATGGTAAGACGCTAATTGCAGGCCTGCAGCGGGACTGCGGCTCGCTTGCAGAGCCCCAAGGGTAATAATGAGGAGACAGGCTGCGCTCGCGAAAACGCTCATCGCTCGGCAGAGCCCCACTGCAACGCCGACGAGCGCAGCGCAGGAATCTGATAGCGGCTCAATATTTCTTCTTCGGAGGCAAGAGCGGCCGCGTGATTTATAATCATTTGATAGCCGTTTGAGTTTTCAAAAACGACATTGGCATCGGTATTCGCGGCAAGGCGTGCAGAGAAATCGGCGAAGTCTGTCACCGGAACGCCGTTAACCTGATCGACAATCCAGTTACGCCAGTCGTGATAGCCAAGGTTGACGTCAGCTGCGAGGACTTGCAGTGCCACAACCAGCTGCCGCCGTTGCGGCGAGCTCCATTCGTTGCGCGCCTGAAGCAGGCTGACAGGGGCAGAGCGGCTCCAGTCATTGCCCCAGCGCTTGATGAGATTCATATTAAGCGGAACAAATAATACACCGCCATAAATAACGTATTCGGGCGCGCGATCGAAGCGCTCGCCCATAACAAGGCTGTAGCTATCAAGCGCTTCGCGAGCCTCTAGATTAACGTCGAGCGGTTGCCCATTGCGAATTAATGAAAGCGACACAGTATCGCCAACCAGATGCAGGTCGATGGCATGCTTGTAGTCGGTTTGGATCTCATCAGATAATTTAATGCTGCCGTCTTCGGCGATTGCAAAGTCGTCGATAGCAACAATGACATCGTTTTCCTCGATCATGCCGTAGGCGGGGGAGTCTTCGAAGACCTTGATCACGAGCACGCCATCTTGATCGTCCTTCAGCCCGTAAGCACCCTTCGCGGCAGGACTATCGAGGGTTTGAGTGCGAAACCCTAAGTCTGGAAAGCCTTCATTCGTGCCATCGCCAGCATCGGCAAGCACGTGCGCGATAATGCTAGGCGGCACAAAATAGCCCAGATTCTCGGATCTGCCGCCGCTGTTCGCCTGCATAACAACCCCGATTATTTCTCTGTCTACTATGACCGGTCCGCCGCTATTGCCAGGGTTTATTGCTGCGTCTATTTGACCTGCAAGTAAATACGCGCCTGCGTGCGCATAGATTTGCTGTTCGACGCGCGACAGAATCCCTTTCGTGATACTGAGTGATTTCCCGCCCATGGGGTAGCCGTAAACCGAGACTTCACGCTGTGGTTCTGGCAACTTGCCTAGCGCGAGGGGCTCAAGGTCGTCGAAAAAACCGGGCTCGTCGACAGTGATCAGGGCAAGATCAGCATCGTGCGAGACGAAGACCACTCGGGCAAGGTAGCGCCTAGGGTCGTTGTGCTTCTGCGCTTGCACATAGCTTGCATTCGCAATGACATGCGCATTGGTGAGGATCTGATTGCCTTTTATCACAGACCCCGACCCGCTTGATTGCCTCGGTGTGAGTAGTCGCCAAGGCGTAAAATAATCGGGCGCAGCTTGCGTAGTATAGATTTTGATTACCGAGTCTTGAATGGCTTCAAGTTCAGAGTCGGCTGCATGCGCCTGCAGCCCAGTCAGCATTAGCAGCAGCACGGCGATCGATTGCTGTGCCCTGCTAAGAAGTCGGTGTCCGCGCGGTCGCGAGCCTAGCACATGGCTAACGCGGTTAGCGCCGTTCGCAACATTTGGGTTAACTGCAGAGCGCTTGGACATCGTCATTCGTTTTTCTCTTGTACTTAAGTGACACGCATTCCGGGCTGTGCGCCAGCGTGAGGCTCTAATAGCCATAATTCATCTTTGCCTGGGCCTGCAGCCAACACCATGCCTTCGGACATACCGAACTTCATCTTGCGTGGGGCAAGGTTTGCGACCATGACGGTTAACATTCCGCGCAGTTGTTCGGGTGAGTAGGCTGACTTGATGCCGGAGAACACGTTGCGCCGAATGGGTTGACCACTGGCGTCGAGCCCGAGGTCAAGCGTGAGTTGCAGTAATTTATCGGCCCCTTCTACGTGCTCAGCATCTGCGATCAGAGCGATGCGCAAATCTATTTTAGCAAAGTCATCAAATTGAATTTCCGGCTCAAAGGGAGAATCAACCTCCCCACTCAATGTAGGCGCCACTGCCTCGCTAACCGGTGCTGTTTCGGCATAGGCTGCGCGTGTAGATTCAATCATAGCGGTTATATTGTCGGTCTCAACTCGTGTAAGCAAGGGCTCGAATGCGTCGATTTTATGGTTAAGCAAAGTGGTTTGCGAATCCTGCCAAGTCAGCGCAGGAATCGAAAGGAAGCGTTCTGCCTTTTCAGCCATTACCGGTATAACTGGCTTTAAGTAGCAGATTAACAGCCGAAACGCATTGAGTCCTGTGCTGCAGATTTGCTGCAATTTTTCCGATCCCGGTTCTGCCTTCGCTACCACCCAAGGCTGCTGGTCGTTAATATACTGATTGGCATTATCGGCGAGCGCCATAATAAGTCGTATCGCTTTGGAGTAGTCTCTGTTTTCGAAGTGTTCGGCAATCTCTTCGCTTGCCGCCTGCATTGAAGCAATGAGTGCTGCGTCGTCTAGTTGGTCGGCGAGCATGCCATCGAAACCTTTATTGATAAAGCCTGCGCAGCGACTCGCAATGTTAACCACTTTGCCAACGAGATCTGAGTTGACGCGAGCCACAAAGTCTTCGAAATTAAGATCGAGGTCATCTACACCACTCGACAGTTTGGCGGCGAGATAATACCGAAGGTATTCGGGATTGAGATGTTCTAAATAGGTGCTGGCATTGATAAACGTGCCACGCGACTTCGACATTTTCGTGCCATCTACGGTCAGAAAGCCATGAACAAAGACTGCGGTTGGTAAGCGGTAGCCTGCGCTTGTGAGCATCGCTGGCCAAAACAGAGTATGAAAGTTAACGATATCTTTGCCAATAAAGTGGTAGAGCTCGGTGTCTGAGTCCGCCTTCCAATAGGTATCGAAATCGTAGTCGCTGTTGTCGCACAAGTGTTTGAAGCTCGCCATATAACCAATCGGTGCATCGAGCCAGACATAAAAGAACTTACCCGGTGCGCCGGGGATTTCGAAGCCGAAATAAGGCGCGTCGCGGCTAATATCCCATTGCTGTAATTCATCGTCCAACCACTCTGCCAATTTATTCGCCACCGCGTCTTGCAGGGCGCCGCTGCGCGTCCACGCACGAAGCATGTCTCTGAATTGGGGAAGGTCGAAGAAAAAGTGTTCAGATTCGCGCTCCACAGGGACCGCCCCTGAAATAGTGGATCGCGGATCGATTAATTCCGACGGGCTGTAGGTTGAACCGCAGCTTTCGCAATTGTCGCCGTATTGATCCGAGGCCTTGCACTTAGGGCAAACACCTTTTATGTAGCGATCGGCGAGAAACAGCTGCTTCTCTGGATCGAAGAGTTGCTTGATGCTGCGTTTCTCAATGTGACCATTGGCTTCAAGCGCAGTATAGATAGATTCCGAAAAGGCTTGGTTTTCTGGCGAATGAGTAGAATGAAAGTGGTCGAAGCTAATATTAAAGCCGGCGAAGTCCCGTTGGTGTGAGGCGTTCACTTCATCTATTAACTGTTCGGGCGTGATGCCGCGACTTTCAGCACTGAGCATAATCGCCGTGCCGTGCGCATCATCGGCGCAGACAAACACGCAGTCGTTACCGCGCATGCGCTGCAGGCGCACCCAGATATCAGTCTGAACCGCCTCGAGCATATGCCCGAGGTGAATGTCGCCGTTTGCATAGGGGCTGTCTCTTATACACATCTGACGCTGCCGACGATCTACTCTGTGTAGA
>OLHI01000073.1_pt1 | contig 29247 bp, 48 predicted proteins | sample 1609501 | NCBI WGS metagenome assembly OLHI01 (sample SAMN05416862, study PRJEB24817) | seawater metagenome | isolation source: Sea water | place: Canada:Atlantic | collected 2013-11 | reverse complement strand
ATTTAATTGGTATGTTATATTGCCTCTGTCAGTTATCTTTGTTCCTGTGTATATGTATAAATTCAACCTACTACTTGTTAAATTTACCTCATCTACATTTATAAAAAAAGGACTTCTTGTATTAATCATATTTATTCGTTTAAATTTTTATCTTCAATATCTTTTATTAATGCATCTAATATAACATCATCTAACTTTACCACCAACCTCTCATAAGGTTTTGTAAAAAAAAGAGAGGGTTTTATCCCATTCTGCCAAACTTTTCGACCAATTAAATAAGATAATGTTTTAACACCTCCTTTTTTAAATCGACCTTTAGAATCTCTTAATCTGATACCTCTCTTCTTTGCCCAATCCTTTACCCAACTCGTGTTAATAAATTTATTAGCTTTAAAACTGTATGGTGTTTGGTACTTTTTAAATACGCCGCTAACTCCCTCATCTTGAAACTTTCCATATTCGGGCATCTTAAATGTTATACCCGCACCATCATAAGTTGAGTCAATTGTGTAATCTAAACCGTCATACAACTTGTTAGAAACATTCTTATCGTTCCGCGTAAGGTTTGACCTTGATTGTTTAACAACGTTCTTAGCTTCCTTCCGAAGAGCTTCTTCTAAGTTCTTTAACATATCTCGTTAGCTACTTCAACATTAAACTGCACACTCCATCCCGCTAATAAATTATCAAACCTATCTTTAAACGGTTCAATATTTGGTGTACCTCCTAATTGGAAGTCATAAGTGTTATCTTGAAATCTCTTTAATACGTTAGTTATTACAGGTAACAATGTATTCCATATGTACATAGTATTATCATTGCCATAAATATTATCTATATTAGATTCTTTACTGATATCTACAATATCCATCACTAACAAATTAACACTATAAATCTGCGTTTCATAATTGTGTATTACGTTATCAATCGATACGTGTGCTAATGGAAATATAGTTTGCTTATCTAAATCTAACTCAAATAAACTACCATAACTTACTTCATTTATGAAAGGTGAACTATCAAGTTCTTCCTTTATTGTTTCAACCACCTTTAAAAAACTCATGCTATTTAATTTTTTCTTTTATCATTTGACTATCATACTTTGCTTTATCACTTAAATACGCTAAATGGTTTAGGCATTGATGTAAGGGTAATCTACCAACCTCTGCAAATCTAAGGACGTCTCCGTTAGAGAGCGCAACAAGTTCTTGATGACTATTCCATTTACTTGTGAATTGGCTTGAGCTACTAAGCCCATCTCCTTCTCCATCTCCTCCGCCAAATAATTCGGGATACATTTCAGTAATTCCTTGGTTAAATTGCAAAAAAAAACTAAGCAACTAAATGCAATCCCTAAAGGCATTTGTTTCATTTGCTCTGCTCTATCTAAATTTGTATACTCTTCAATCCTGTATTTGCCTAACACTTCCTGCTCAATTGGTCTATATATTACAGTCATTGCATTGTGCATCTGCTCCCAATCATTTATGAAGTAAGTTATATCTTTATTTTCCCCATAAGTAATATCATCAAAATTAGGGATTGCTCCGTACTTAACTCCATCCAATTCAAACTTAGTCAAGAAAGTGTTATGGTCTGCATCAAATATATCATTTAAGTGTGCTATAAGCATATCAAAATCCTTATCAGCAATTGCATAAAGACTATCTTTATTGAGTCCTAAGAAACATTCTAACATATCTTCATTAGTTGGATTCTCTACCCTCAAATAATTCTGATATTGACCCAACGTTAAGTCATTTAATGAAGTCGGTATTGATATTTTTACACTCATATATTTTAATTTATAAACCTTAATTTGTCGTTATTGTTATTAATAGTAAACAGCATACTTCCCTTTATTTGGATTCTCTAATACACTTACTAAGGCATATCTTGCAGCATCAATACAATCATTATATTTGTCAATAGGTTTGTTTAGCTTTGTTCCATCTTTTGCTGTAGCCCAAGTGTACTTATTTAATTCAGCTATCAAGTTTAAACTACTTGCCGTTACCCTAATCTTGTTTTGATTAATTAGATTAATTCCATACACAATACTGTCCTTCCCTTTTTTCACACCTGTTACGCTATGCCCTAATGATTTTAATTCGGCAATACTTTTTGGTTCTGCACTATCACAATAAATCAAGTCTTTAATACCTAAGCTATCAATCTCTTGTGATATCTGCTTGTTAAGTATTCCTTTTTTGTAAAGCATTTCGTCAAAAATATACTCATCATTATATTTGTATAATCCAATAATAGTAGTAAAATCATTAGCAAACCCCCAATCCAAACCTATTGAAATCAACCTTGCTTCATCTGGTAACTCATTAATAGGTGTCCAATCAGGGATGCATACACCTTCAAGTGAACCTATCTGACCGAGTCCGTACACTTTCCACCAATTTGCCCAATATGTAGATTTCTTTGCTTTATCCCTTGCTGATTCAATATCCGCAACAATTGTGTCGGGTAATGCTTCGTTATCAACGTAAGTCAATGTTAAGAACTCGCTATCTTCCTCCTCAAGCACCTCTGTATGCGCCCAAAATTCAGCAGTCGGGTTAAAATCAATCCATATCTCGCCACTTGTTCTAATAGCTAATTGATTGTAAGATTCAAACGCTATATTGTTTGCTTCATTTATATATAAGATGTTACGTCTGGCACCTCTTAACTTATCTGGTTGATCAACACTAAAGAACTCTATAAAACTGCCATTTGAAAAGGTATATTTCATTGTGGATTTATTATACTGCACATCTCTAAACCTTTTCGTCATTATCATTATTTTAATAAAGTCTTTTAATGCTCCTCTCCTAAGATGCGGTACGCTTTCGGATACTACACTAATTTCAAGAAGTGGTGTTTTTATAGCTTTATCAATAAGGATAGGCAGTATACCAAACGTTTTACCCGCTGATGTTCCACCTTGAACAACTTTTTTTCTTGCAGTTAATCTGTATAATTTTCTTATTGCCGATGTTACTAAAAAACTACTCATCTAAATTAAATAATGGTTGCTCAGTTATTGTTGTCTCTTGTCTTACATTTACCATTGGCTTACCATTGAAGTATTCAAAAAACATCTTAATAGCCCAAGATTCTCCGTCCTCCATTGATTCCTTTAGTTTAGCCAATGCAAGCGGCTCAAGTGGTGTCAACTTCTCTATTAAATTCTGTTCCTCTGCTTTACTTTTACGACCGCTTACTCCCTTAGCTCCTCTATTTAAGGAACGCCTGTCAATCGTTCCGTCTTTTTTTAATTTTGCCATATTACAAATTGTTTAAAATTATTATCAATTACTTTATATTATAAACAAAAAAGCCCCCATTAAGTTAACAGGAGCTTTAAACAAACAATATAAAACAAAAAAAACTAATCAATCATACTTTTCAACTTCTCTTCTGATTTGCAAACCTCACTTTTCAAAACTTCAATACTATATTCACAACCTTCTGCAAATTGTATTGCTCTTTTTAATCCGTGGATTGCTTCGTACTCCTCAAACATAAGAAACTCCTCTTCCAACTCTTCAATATATAATTTCTCCTCCTCCATAAACAATTCCAACGCTGCAATATACGAAACTTCAGACCTAATATCAAACTGATTTACCATATTTAGTTGTTAACAATTCAACTGATTCTTTTATTAATTCGTGGGTATCTTTATCATAGTACAAATAGTAAGGAGTAACTCCTGTTTTTTGCTTATACTTTTCGTGCTTCTTTGCGTTCGATACCTTAGATTGTTGCAAACCTACATTGTATGGATTTTTAGACAAATACGTGTGCGGTTTAACCTGAATAGCCGTGTAATCATTAAACAGGTCAACTGAAAAACTAACATCCGTATCTTCATCTGTATAATCTAAATGCAAATCATATTTATCAGCTAAAAGTTTTTTAATATTATCCTCGGCTAAGGCGCCAAAAAAAGTATCCAACACAATTCGCTTATAAATATATTTTCTTACATCTTCAATATCAACTCCGAAATCCTCAACAATTCCTTCTAATATTTTATACAACTTAGCCTCTCCAAGACGCTCGTATATATATATCCCAAACCCCTCATAGTTTGGTTTTATAGCTGTTTTAAAATACTGCTTAACGTGCTCTGATACTCTACCTACACTACGAACAGTCAAACGCCTTCCTGCTGCTCTATTAATTAAATTAAACTTATGTTTGCTTAGTTGATGAATTGGTTTGATATCCATTAATAGTTTTTATATAGTTTAGTTAAGTCACCTATAACACTTTTAAAACAAGTTGAACAAGATGTTAATTGTTTATTTCTGTTGAAAACTCTATTGTATATAGCTAACATTTCTTTTTGCTGATTTGATGTAACTCTTGAAGTGTTTGAGTTAAAATAATCATGCAAGTAAAGATACTCATCATGCGTTATACATTCTGCTACTTTCTTCTTAAATAGATTATTCAACTTATCTTTACGCTCATCACATCCACAGTCAATATCTAATGCTTCCGATATAACCTCGACAGCTTTCTTTATTCCTGTTGCTTTAGTAATACCCTCCACAACATCTCCTAAGCCTTTTTTAGAGCTTTTAAGAGCTTTTAAACTTTCTTTAAGGTGTTTGTACTCCTTACTCCTTTTATCGCCCTTAAAGTCTCTTATTTGGCTTTCTAAATCTTTAATAGTCATTTGTTATATTTTTATTAAACCAATCCTTTAACTCTTCTTTTATAATTGCCTTAACTTTAGATACAGTTCCATGTAGTGATACGTGGCTTATATCGATCTGTTTAGCCATCGTACGAAAACTCAGACCGCTATCTCTGTAAAGTCTAAACACTTCCGCATCATACCACTCAAGCCCATCCAAGACTTCCTCAATTTTTAAATGCAAATTATGTTGCTTATTGAGAAAAACTATACTATCTAAGTCTTGTTCAATTTCTGTTTCAGTTTCCGTATATCTGTTAAACTTAGATTCTTTGTTATAGTAATTAGCTACTTCACTTCGGATAGTAAGATACACATACCCATAGTTGATTTTATTGTTGACTATTATCTTGTCAAAAGTAGCATACTTGTGTAGCTTTACATATGTATTTTGTATAATATCATCCGCATTGCTTAAAGTAGCACCTAAACTTAATGCGTGAGCAATCCACATTTTATTCTCTTTTGCCAAGATAGTTAAGAAGTCACTCATTCGGTTAATCTGTTTAGATGATGCAATATACTATTTATTTTATAACAAGTAAAGATTTATTTGTTTTTTTTATTAAAAATATTCTATAATTTTTATCACTTAAAGAAATAACAAGTAGCCCTCTTATATATATATATGAAGCACCCCCTCTACAAGTACCGCCGTTCCTAAGAAAAGAGGTTACAAAAACGTGCCCAAAAAAAATTTGGGAAGAAATATGTAACCTTTTCAGTATACATATACTTAACCTTCTTGACTCCATTTATGTAAGTCATTACTTAGACCTGCTTGCACCTCTAAAGACGCTCCTTCAATCTTAAACCAACCTTTTTTACCTAAAAAATCTAAATGATTTAAGTGAACTAAATTTGTACCGCTGTTAAATATTAAAATACTATCGTGCCTTCGGACAACTCCTTCATGCTCCCAAGAATCGTAAGCTTCCAACTTTAACTTAGAGATTAACTGTTTTTCATAAAAAGTCAAGAAGTTAAACAGGTTACCTCGATAATCTGATTCAAAAAAGTTATTAATCAAATAATCAACAACAACTTCATTAAAACCAAAGAATAAAAACCTATCTCTTGCCCTTGCTTTTTGAATCTTCTTAGGTGTCGCTTTCTTTTCATTATAAAAAAAGTTATTCAAAAACTTATTAATCTTTAACTTATTAACTTTATTGACTCCATAAATATCAGCAGGTAAATCAAAACCACATAAAGAATATATGATTCTAATAAATGCTGCTTCAATATCAACCTCCGTAACACTTACGCTAAAATGTTCTGCAACCAATTTAAGTTCATCAACTCCGATTTGAGTCAGCAGGTTGTAGTTTCTATTAACAACCCAATTAGGAGGAACGACAATATCTTCATTTACAAACATCTGTATTAAATTATACAAAACTTTTATTGATTTAACTTTAAAAACCTCCCTATAAGGCTTGGAATCAATCTTTCCGTACTTAGCAATACTTCTTTCGTTGTATGCTTTAACAAGTCCTTTAAGTAGCTTATTAAACCTCTTTTCGTCCGTTAGTAAATCCATACCCTCACGCTCCCTTAAGGTCAAACTTCTTTGTCCGTTGTAGTTTTTCCTTCTTAGGTACGTGTTAAAGTCCCTTAAATAATATTCGTCTTTAGCTTTCTCTTCAACTCTTAAAGTGTAATCCTTACCAAACAAGTCTAACCTACTAATCAAAACCCCATTTTTCAACAACATAGATTCCTTAAATTCATCTTGTAATTTACTTACAGGAAGCAATGATTGTTGCTCGTTCAAATCCTTAATAGTTAATTTGCGATTCTCTAAGAAGCTTTTAAACTTTTCTGATGGAAATGGTTTGTCATACTCTAATTGTTCCTTATATAAGCTTATTGCAACTTCATTTCGTTTGACTGAAAAACTTCCGTAATCATCCGAGCCCTCTCTTGTGTTTTGTGTAAAAATAACGTAGGGATGAAGTTTATAAAATTTACCATCCGCACCTTTAGATTGTTTCTGATGAATACTGTAATCATCTCTTTCAATAAATCTATTAACCTCTTTGTCAATGTCCCTAAAAGAACTTCTAACATTAGCTAAGTCGGCTCGGCAATATTCAATGTAAGCCGCTCCTCTTCTTGTTCTACTGATTGCTTGGTACAAATTAGAGATGTAAAAAGTTTCATAACCATTAGGTGATGCCCTATCTTCAAAAAAATATAGTGATGCATCTGTGTAATTAATATCATAACCTTCAAACGCTCTTGAGGATATTATTGTAAGCTTAGACTCGGGATTATGTTTAACCTCCATAAGTTCTACCAAACTGCTCATCAACCCGTTACCCACTATAAAATTTGCTTCTAATACGTGGGATTTGTTTTTTAGCTTATAAATTACCGTTTTGTTGTTAGTAGCGACCACTACACTCCTACCTTCTTGAATATCCTTTTTAATGCGATTTAAGGCACTAAATCTGTTTTTAGATAAATGTATTGTTTGGCTCGGCAAAAGTTCGTTAGTGATATGGATATCTACCTTAGAATATAGATTAGGGCTTGCGGTAACACTTACTATTGCAGCTTTACCATAAAAAATAGATTCTAACTTGGAATAGAAATCGATTAATCTGTATCTGAACAAGGACTGAATTTCAGTCGAGTGGCATTCATCATGCAGTACTTTATCAACTTTATGAGATATATTTTTTACAGCATCCTTTCTCAGTAGAAAACTATCAGCAACAAACATAAGGATATCAGCATCACTAAAGTCAGAATCTTGTGACTCCTTGTAAAAAAACTTGATACGATTATCTGTACCAAGTTCCCCTTTATTGTAAGCTTCTTGTTTATCCATCACAACCGCCTTATTAGGTGCAATCATAACATTAACCATTCCAATTTTTACGGGAAGCGTAAGGAACCCATAAGAGAAACCGTTACCCGTTTGCTGCTTGTTTACCCTGTTATGTTTGGATGCTGCAAAGCATTTTTGAATCAACTCCTGTGATAAGTATTTTTGTTTGTTTGTTAGATTCATTTTGCTTGTAAATATTAATATTCCTTTTCCAACTCCCTTATTGCTCTTTTTAAGTAAAGTGCCTTATCTAAGGTTTCTTCGTATGCGTGTTGTAACCAACCTTTTAGATTTATATCTGTCCTATCAAGAGTAGTGTTGTACTTTTCAATACCTACTTCGCTTCTTAGTCTTAAATCCGTTCGAACCTCTGCCACTATTGTATCTTTCAAAATTGTGCGTTTTTTTTAATTTGTTCAATAAATTCCCTTTTTATCTCAGAAGCTTCTGCAACTCTCTTCTCAATCAAAGCAATCATCTTCTCATCTCTTGGTACTTCAATTATATGATGCAATTCTTCACCCCTCTCTAAGTGGTAGTTAACAAAGTAGCTCTTCTCTGTTTTAGTTGCCAGCATCTGCATTTGCATTTGAGCGTAATATTTCGGATCAATAGCGGGCAAACCCTCCGCTACTATCTTAAAAAACTTGTTACGCCTTGGACATTTTATCTCCAAGTTAGAGTTGTCAGATACCAAACCATCAGGAGAGGCACCCGCATCTTCTCCAAAGGTATGGAATCCTGTTTCAATAGTTTCTAAAAAATCAGCTTCTTTTAACTCTTTAAATAGATTAAAAGCTAAAGGTTCAAGTGTAACACCCCTATCTATGTCAGCACTTTTTAACTCAATATCCTCTCTCCCATACAAAGTTTCAACAGCTTTCTCAAACGCAAAAGAATTGATACTTTGCTTAGTTCGAGCCAAACCACCTTTTCCGAGTAGTCTATGAATCTCAGAAGCTGTAAACCTCCCTTCTCTAATTTTAAACCACTCTTTACTTCTCTGCTCCATAATCTAAATATTTTTTCTCAATAGCTTTAGTGATTGAATAAGCTTTTTTAATTTGCTCAATTGTCGCTTTAGCAGCTTTAGCCTTCTCAAACTGCGCTTCTGTAAAACTTGGTTTAACCTTTTCTTTAGGTTGTAAAGGACTAATACGAACACCACCAACAACAGCTCCTTTCATTCTTACATTCCTGTCAATTGTAAGTTCAACTCTTGTGTCATTCCAATCCTCAACAAAAGAACTACCCTTATTGAATCTGCTTACAGTTTTCGAATTAGTAGAATTCAGCACTAACGGTTTAATATTTTCGTAAAAGTAAGCAATATTATAATCCCCTTTGCGACCTGCCACAACAGTACCTATTTCCTGCTTTACTTCTCTAATGGTAAAACTTAAAGATTTCCCTTCTTCTAAAAACTCTTCTAAATCTGCTACTCCTAAATGATCGCTTTTAAATACTTTTCTATAATGTGTTTTCATAATTTATTAGTTTATAGTTTTATTAGTTTATTATTGTTACCTCTGTGATTCCTTTGCTAACTACCATTAAGTTAGTTCCGTTGTACTTTTTTATTTTGTAGCCTTGATTAAATAATTCTTTTAATAACTGCGTTTGCTTAATTGTAAAGTTTTCTGGTAATATCATTTTGTTTAGTTTTATATGTTATAAATTTCTTTTCCTACTTCTAAACCTCTGCAAAAAGAGTTAGTTTTTAAATTACACATAAGACTGTTTAGCTTGTTAAATAAATCCCTATCTTTAATTTGTAGTAATAATTTAGATTCCTCTAAAGATAACACTTCATTTTGCTTGTTTAATAATTCTAATTCCGTCATAATATTTTTGTTTTAATTGTTATTCCTGATGCAAATATACAAAGCTTTTTGACTTAAACAAGAAAAAAGTAAATAAATGTTTACTATTTAACAAATATCTACTCTTTTACAGGCGACGTCATAGTATTTAGGGTCTTGCTCTATCATTATATAATTTCGGTTTAGATTTTTTGCCCCAAGTCCAGTAGTTCCGCTACCACAAGTATTATCAAGTATTAAATCTCCTTCATTACTGTAAGTTTTTATTAAATACTCAATTAATTCTAATGGCTTTTGTGTTGGGTGAATTATTCCGTGTTGGCTATTTACCACATTTACCTTTTGCACACTTCTTGGGTATCGTGTTGTTTGCCCTCCGCTTATTATCTGCTCAAACTTCCCGTAATTTGTAGTTTCTTTTAATCTTCGCCCACTTGTATTACTTGGTTTGTGTCCTGTTGTTTTTTGTGGATTGTAGGTTGGTAGCTTCTTATAAAATACCAAGATATTTTCGTGGGCTTTCATTGGCATTTTTTTTGCGTTTAGGTGTCCGCTTGCTCTGTCTTTTTCCCAAATCCACTCGTATTTAAGTAACTTCAAATTACTTGCACCAAGCACCTTATCAAATGGCGTTTGAGCAAACAACAATATTGCACCATTATCTTTAATTACCCTTTCATATTCGCTCCACAACCTATCCAAATCGATAACACTATCCCATTTATTACGAGTGGTTCCATAAGGCAAATCGCAAAAAATCATATCAATACTTTTATCTTCTACGTGTTTAGGCATTAACTCTAAACAATCCCCTAAATATATTTCGTTTATCTTCATATTTTATTCTTTTAATTCCGTAAAGCAGGTAACAACGTGTAAAGTGCATTAAAACGCACCTTATACAAACCGTTATAAACAATTATTTTTTTGCCACCAAACCTGTACGCTCACTCATAATCTCACAATATTTCGCATCTATATCGTACATTATAGAATCAAACCCTAAATCTTCTGCAACCTTTCCAGTTGTTCCACTTCCGCCAAAAGGGTCAATAATTAAATCGCCTTCATTTGCAGTTGTTCTAATAATCTTGTTAATTATTTCTTCGGGTATTTGGCAAGGGTGTTCTGTTTTTTCCTTGCTTACATTCTTAACTTGGTTTACATTCCACCAATCATAAAGTTTTGCACCTGTTTTTCCTTCTGCAATTCGTTTTATAATTCGTTTGTCTTTTAGGTTTTTATAAGGTTGTCTTACTTTTCTAAAATCAGGCTTACAACCCCACCAACTTATAATTCTGCTTTGCTTTCCTGTATTGCTATTATAAACCCAACACACAACTTGCTCACATTTTTCTTTAATCGCTTTAGGTAGCAAGTTAATAGTTTCTTCAGGGTAATGTATAATCACGCAAGGAGTAGGTATTTTAGAAAGAAGTTCAATATAATCTTCTTCATTCATTCTATCCTTGTATTGGTTATATGCGTAACCTTGATTATACGGTGGGTCTGTAATAGTCAAACCTTTTGGTATTTCACAATCTCTAAAATCTTTGTTTATTATTTGTATCATATATTTTAATTTTTCAAATTAATTTTGCCAACGCTCTAAAAAAATAACAGTTACTAACAACGTGTATATTGCATAGCCTATCGGCATACGCACCATACACAATGCGTTACCTGCAATAATTGTAAAAACCGCCACTCACTCATACATGAAAAGTTTTTCGGAATTTATTTTATTTACTTTAGAATTTTTAGATATAGGTGTTTTTAATTCTTTTTCCCAAATACACTTAAAATCTCCTGGAGCATTATACTCAGAAATAAATACTTTATGTCCTTCTTTTGCTTTATTTCTACACCATTGCCAAAAATCTAAATGGTTAAAATCGTCTTTGTAACCAGTTGTGTTTTCGTAAGGTGGGTCGCAATAAATTAAACTGTTTTCAGGTATTTCTAAATCTTGGTAATTACTATGAATAAATTTAATACCTTTTATTTCTTTTTGTGTCTTTAAAGCGTTTCTATATCCCTCGCCAATTCTATCCCTGCCTTTACAAACTTTATCATTTACATTGCCAACAAAACCTCTTCCCCAAGTAGCACCAAAAGTAAAAAGTATTTCTATATAAGCTACTATGTGTTTTTCATATTTATCTGGGTTTTTTCTTACATCATTAAATAAATCTTTAGTAACATCTTTTATAGGTTTCCAACCTTTCTGCAACTCTTTTAATAAAGATATTAAGTATTCGTTGCTGTCAGCACCAATTCTATCACCTTTTACTTTATTTATAATATTACAACCACCTACAAAAGGCTCAACCCAAGTTTTATTGTTTCTGTGTTTAAGCATTAATGGTAATATTTCTTTTGCTATTCTATTTTTACTTCCTAAATATTTCATATTGTTTCGTGTTATTTGCCTTCCTAACGTCAGGCAGGCGGTTTTTACAATTACTACAGGTAACAACGTATATAAAAAATTGTTAAGGAACATTATTTTTATTAGTTAAAGTCTTTATTTACAATGGTTTATGTTTGTTAACGAACATTCACGCTTATTTAAGGAACAACTTTTCATATACAATTCGTTACCAACAATTAAAAAAGGGTCAGTTGCTTTTTATATTGGTTCAGTCTATTGCTTGCTTTTTGAAAGTACTCGCTATCAATTTCAAGTCCTACTAAATCAAACTTTAAGTCATAACAAGCTAACGCAATGCTTCCACTTCCTAAATGTGTGTCAATTATTTTGTTTCCACTTTCGGCATAATTCATAAGTAGCCATTCATATAATGCTTTCGGTTTTTGTGTTGGGTGTATTTTACCATTTGTATCTTCCCAATTAGAAGCACTTCCACACCAATGTTGTTTTCTAATCCTCATAGGCTTGTTAAAAGAAGTCCAAGCCATTTCACCATCAGCAAAATCGCTTTCACCGTTGTTTTTATCCCATACAACCCAACACTTAGATGGTTTTAGTTCAAAATAATTGCCACCCCAAACAATTTGATTTTTAGATATTCTTTTAAGTTCATCAAAATATTCTTTATTAGGTGTGTTTTTATCCCAATCTTTTTTAGTCCATTTCTTTTTAGCATTATTACCCATTTGCATATTCCCTGCATCAATTCCGTAAGGTGGGTCAACGATAGCCAAATCAAATTGTTTATCCTCGCATTGCTTCATATACAGCAAGCAATCTGTGTTCAGTAATTCTATATTAGGTTCTGTCATAATTCATTTTTTTAAAAGTTGGTAACAATGTATAAAAAACATTAAAACGATTTTTTATACTATACGTTGTAGTGCATTTAAAAAATTGATTTAGCACGCTTTTTTACATTGTCTATGTATTGTTGTTTCTTATTGCATTTTTTCTTTAGTTTATTATACTTAGCTTCAATTTTCCTATATTCTTCGTGCCAATGGCTTCTTTTTCTATCAGCGTCTAAATACTTTTGGTTTATCTCACTACTTTCTATCTTAGCCTCTAAGGCTTTTACTTGTCTTTTAAGGTTTTTAATTATTTCGTCTTTCATAAAAAAACGCACCACAACAATATATAAAAATAATAGCCTGTTGTAGTGTCTTATTAGTGGCTATTACTCACTTATTAATTATTTATTTAACTCAAATTTTGTGCTTGTTTACGGCTACTATTCTTATACTATCTCGTTGTAAACAATTAAAAAAGACATACAACACAGAATATAAATAATAAAATTACTTACGTTCTGCTACTAATTCCTCAATTTTAGCTCTACACTTTTTTAGTTTTTCCTCTAAAGACTCAAACATTGGTATATCACAATAAGGGTTTGCCATCATTTCTAAAATTGATTTCTCAATTCTTTTAAAGTCTAATACTGTTTTCGGTGGTTCTATTATCATAATCGTAATTTTACTATTCATATTCTAATTCGTTAACTACAACAAGCTACATTTCATCAATTTCTTTCTACTTCTACACAAACTACATTTCTAACTTCTTTGTTTAGTGCTTTTTTAATAATTTCTTCTAAGTCTTTAGGTGTGTAGTTAATCCAATGTGATACGATTTCTACTTTGTAAACTGCCGCCATAATTTTTTTGTTTTTGTTTTGTCTATTATACCCCTTACTCTCTTTTATCTTTGCCTCTAAATACGCTTTCCATTGTGATTGGAATTTTGTCTTCCTTTTTTCCGGCACGTATGCTGATTGTATGCAAATCATAATATTAATTGTTAGTTAAATTATATTCTTTTAATAGTTTGTCTACAAACTTTTCTATTCTGTTCGAATCTTGCTTAAAAACAATTTCGCACTTAATAAGAAACATCATATTTGAAAAACCATTTTTTGAGATAAAATCGATCCCCTCCATTAAGTTACTAAGAACTTGATGCGTAACCTCGCTATCTGAATCAAAAACCTTGTCGAACTCCTTTTCTTCTGCTTTTAATAGCTCCTTTTGTAATAGTTTACTGTACTTTTTTATCTCGTGCTTATAGTACGGACTATTCATGTTCTTAAGCTCCTCTTGATAGTGTAAAAGAACTTGCGATAATAATATTGATGAAGAGATAAGTTCAAAGTGTCTGCTCTCGTTAGATTCGTTTATCTTTTTAAATAATTCTTTTGTTGAATAGTTGTTTTCTGTTTTTATCATTTTGTTTGTTTTTGTTGATGCGAATATATAACTAATTAAGCATATATAGATGTTTTTATTTATTTTTTTTTATATGACTGTAAAACTTACACAAACAATCCTCATATCTTTTTTTTGCACTACTGTTTGCAAATGATGATTTGTTTAATCCAAAAAAGCCCGCTATGTCTTTATTGTTCAAGTCTAAATCTTTTTTTAACTCTTTTATATTCATTTTATATTTTTTTAATAACGTTATCGCCGCAAACTTAATAACGTAATATTGAGCAAGTGAACTTATGCAGCACTCTAACCACTAACCCCTCAATTAGTAATTTTTAAAACGGTAAATCCTCTTTTTCTGTTACCACTTCTCCTATTGCAGGAATTTCACCAACTCCTTTTGCAACTCTCCAGCCTTGAATTGAGTTAAAGTACTTAGCGACTCCTTCTGGATTAATCCATTCACGCCCCCTAAGATTTATACCAACTTCAATACCATCTCCAACGCTGAACTCATTTAGCAAGTCGCATTTGTCTTGGACAAACTCAATTGATAAGTCCTGAGGATATTGCTCTCCTGTTGTTATTACTAATTCTCTTTTTCTAAAACCACTCGCTCCAAAAGTTGCAGTTTCTCCGATTCTCTTAATTGTTCCTTGTACTTCCATATTTATATTTATATTTAATTGATTATTGAATTGTAAAAAGTTCCGCACTCTATATAAACAGTTTTATTATATAACTTATCTTCGTAAAGTGTTATGTCTGTGTAAAGTATTTCTTCTTCACAAAATTCTGTTGGTATAATATATAGTCGATATATAACATCTTCACTTGTTAAATCTAAAAAAGGTTTATCAGTTAATGTTGTAATTTGTTCACACCCACAACCAACTGTTTCAGCAGTATCCTCACATGAAGTAATAGTAAGAATAGTTATTAATAATAATATTTTAATTTTTTTCATAATACTTAATTTAATTGGTTATTTAATTGTTTTAACTCATCAAAGCTAAGATTTTTTAACTTAATTCTAAGAGTATTTAATAAGTTTATTTGTTCGATATCTTTTATCTCTTGTTTAGCTATATCCAAAACCCTATCTTTAAGTTTAAGAATTGTGTTTTTTACACCTCTGTCAAACTTTGACAAACCCTCTATTTGCTTAATTGCGTGAAGTACAGTGGCGTGTCCGTATGGCTCTCCTTTTTTATTAATAAAAATAGTACCTACATCTTGCATCGATATATTTAAGTTTCTATATATAAAATACATAGCAATCTGCCTTGCCACAACAACCTGTCGCTTTCTTGTAGGTATTGTCAAGTCAACACTTAACTCTTCATTTATTAGCTTGATTATTAATTTAGATGCTTCAATCTTGTTATCTAAGTCTTTATTCTTTAAACACATAACTAATCATTTAAAGTTTCTAATATCAAATCTTTTACCTCATCAATATCATCTTCAAGAAATTCAAAAAAACAAGTTCCTTTGTGTTTTATTTCGTGTATATATTCAATATAAGAGGGAGCCCCCGGGTAACCCGAGCCATCCGAATAATATCTAACAGGTTCTTCGTATGGTTGGAAGTCAAATTCAATATCGAAATCAACACCTCTGTAATTTATTGTAGTTTGCATAATATTTTGTTTTGTTTGTTATTGTTGATGCAAATATACAACCAATTAAGCATATATAGATACTTTTTTTAGTTTATTTTCAAAAGTTTTTTATAATTAGCTGATTGTCACATAAATAAATATTAAAATAAATATTAATAAAAACACAATAACAGCAAATAAACGCTTATTTAACGATTTAGATTGTTTTAGCTTAGCTTTATTATAAACATTCTCGCTCTTTAACCTGTTAATCTCTGTTTTAATTATCTTTACTTCCAACTCTCTTAAATGTTCCATTCTGTTCATAATTATATTGCTTTAATGTTTATGTAAAAAACAAAAGAGTCGCTTCTATATATATATATGAACGACCCCCTCTGTATCTCTTGCTGTGACTGACTTTCTTGGTTACATTTTTCTTCCCAAAAAAATTCTCGGCACAAATATGTAACCTTTTTTAATGCTTAAAATGCTTATTATTTTTATTCAAAGCAAACTTAACATCCAATTTTCCCATAACGTCTTTTTCCATCGTTAATAGTAATTTTCTAAACGCTCCCTCAAACTTTTTTCCCTTTAATTTAGTTTCTCCTCTTGTTTTAGTTTTTGATAATAATTCAACTATTTCAAAAGTCCATTCACTTGGATCCGTGTCGTTCCATAAGCGCATAAAAGCTGTCGAACTGTGGTTATTTAGTTTAAAATTACTGTAATGAGATTGCCACCGACTAAACACGTCAACACTCATTCCTATGTAATAGTATCCCGAATTATGCGTAATCTTATAAATTCCGCTTAACTTTATTTTATAATATGCCATTTATTTTTCTTTTAATTAAATACAAAGCTAAGATAATCAATAATATATATAATAAAGTATAATTTGTTCTCTTTACATCTTTATTTACCTTTTTATCAACTATCTTCTCATTAATATCCTTCTTAATAAATCCCTTTACAACACTATCAACCTTTTTAACTACTTTCTTTTCCTTTTTATATGTTGATACCACAATTTCTTTTGCGTTACTTAAAATCGTCTTATTACCCTTCTTGTCTATTATTATAAGAGGTTTATTATCAATTGGTATTATTTTAATTGATGTAGATGTTAAGTTTTCAATTAGCAACTCATTAGATGTTGTTTTAACGTCTTTTAAAGCTACTTCGACAGTTTCCCTGTTCACTTTATTAGTTTCTTTTATTACCTTCTTAGAGGAGGTACAAGAGCTTAATAGTAGTACTAATATAATTATCTGCTTCATTACGTATATCTTTAATTATCTGCTTCATTACAAATATCTTTAATTATCTGCTTCTGTTATCCCATCTGGCGATGGTTGTTCGAATATCTACGTGAACAAACGTATTGTAAATTCCTATCGCTCCAATTCTTAGCTGTCCACTTGAAATAAGCTCCTCTAAGGTATTTGCAATCTCTTTTGGTGTTATCCCTTTAATTGCTATATCTGCCGCTTTAGAAAGCGTGTGATGACTGTTAGCAACTCCACCAATAGCTTTGTTGTGGGTTTCACAGCGATAACCGCTATTTATTTTGATTGGTTTACCAAAATAATCTCTAATAATCTGTAATTCCTTAGCAAGCTTTTTAATATTGTCTATATTTCCAATCTCACAATTTCTGCATCTGCACTCAAATTCTGAAACATTAAAATCCTTTGTTATTTGCATAGTTCCTCCCTTGTTTTTGCTGTGTTTAATACTATTCCTCCTACTCCAATAATTTCATTTCTATAAAACCTCGGAAATTTTAAAACCTCTATAAATAATTTTCCATTTGCTAAATCTATTTCTTCTAAGTATCTACTTGAAATCCTATTAGTTACAATTAAATCATCATTTAATCTAAAAGAGTCGGCAACATCCTTTGACCACACGTTATAATCAGTCTTACCAAGGTAGTCGTGCATATTATAACCCCTTGGCTTTAAAAATAAATCCTCATAATAATCATTTAGAAATAACACCTTACCTTCTGTATCCTTTAACCAAATTGGCAAAGGAACGTCTGTGTGCGACCCCTCCACCATAAGTATCTGCATTCTCAATCCATGAATTTCCGCCGCCTGTCTTTGCTTATCTTCTCTTAGCTCTTCAATTATCTTTTCCATAGCAGCCATACGCTCTAATAAGTCTTTAGCAAAATCCTTGCGGTCATCTATAACTAACTTAAAATCTGTACTACTTTGCTTGCTCTTATTAGTTTTGTAGTTTATAAGAGTAGCTATCAAGCCACCACCCAAGAGAGTGGCGACTGACTGAATTATATCACTTGCCCCCATTACTGAATAAAGTAAAAAATAACAGGCATAACACTAAACACGAAATCTTTAAAATCGACTGTTCCTTTTCTCATTAATCCGTCCCAGATAACTTCCTTTGCTGCTGCTATTAATACAGTAATAACAGTACTTTGTAAATCTGTAAAAAACAGCATTGAAATTGTAAATAGCACACTCCCACCGAAGAAGTGTGCTAATTTATCTTTAGGTATCTTTGTAAAAATATTTATTAATTCTTTTAACTTATCCATTATTTTGTTAACTCTTTAAATTCATTATCATCCAATCTTGTTGAATAGGTTAAAACTTTCTTGATACCATAACTACCGTTAACCGAACGACCGTCGATAGTTAAAACTCTTACTGGAGTATTATCAGTTCCCAACTCTCCAATTATACCGTTAATTGAAGATTGAAAAACACCGTCTTTCCACCTTACTGCAACTTTTTTAATATTTGAATCTATAATATCACTTATTGAAGTGCCATTAGTTAATGTAACACCACTTTCTTTAGTACCACTAAACGATCTAAAAAAAATCCGAACCAATATTGAATAATTTGCTGACTTCAGTTGTATAAAACCATCATCCTTATCATTGCTTAACTCCCTTGTATCAATCTCTCCATAAAAAGTTCCCTCATCACCCTCAAAAGCTAATAAGGATGTTTCAGCAAGATCCCTACTTCTTGTGATAGTAGTACTAAGTGTAGGGATGTAACTTGTAGGCGCTACTTGTTCTTCAATTTGAAAACCGTAATACAATACATCAGCCACCATTGGCGTAGAATCTAATTGACCAATTCCAACACCTATTGTTTGACTTCCAGTCGGCGTGTCATTTACAGTCCAACTAAACCTCTCCCACTCCTTGCCTACATTAGCGGAAAATACATTTCCCGCAAAAGTTTGCCTAATATCGTAAGACTCCTCAGTATTGCTTTTTAACCATATAGAGCAAGTCAATGTTCTAATAGTATTATTCTCAAAAACTCTTGTTAGTGTACTAAACGCACCGACAGTATTGTTTGTGTCTATTTGAGCCCTTGTAGCGTTCATCTTTCCCTCAGGACTAACCGCGTAATTAGGAGTTACTACTGGGACAACACCCCCCCCAAAATTATTTTTTAACCAATAAGTAAAATCATTAGAATAAGTCATTTCATTAGTTGATTCTGATTCGAATAATATCGTGGGACAATCTTTAGTTGCCCAATTAATTCTTGGATGGTCAAATAAAGCGGGTACAATTATTCCGTCTTTATTTATTTTAGTTGCAGTTGCTGGTCTATTAAAATACATTCTTGAACCTGTTGGTATGATTGGATATAAGTACGACGTATTCCAACCGCCCGGTAATATTGCTAATTTTGGTTTAGTTTTCATCTTTCTTTTGTTTACTTAAAAATATTTGTAATTTCTTTACATTAATCTGTTTAGGCTTGTAATATTTATTCTTCTTTATAGTTGCCATCCTCCAAAATTATTTTCTTCTCTATCGGGTTTAATTTCCTCATTAATATTGGTTAAATATTCGGGAAAATCCCTATTATTATAACACAAATAATCAACAAGTAAGTTGCTGTAATGCTGTGCAATAGTACGCTCCTTTTCAATTAAGAAATCTACCTCCTTTTTATCAACACTTTCACTTGTTTCTGATTGATGCTTGTATATACCACCATTAGCAACAGTGTACGCTAAGAATGGCAAGCTGTGTACTGCCGACCAATGTATTAGAGCAGGTTTAATATATTCCTCCACCAATTCTTTGTAAGGCGTGGTTAAAGTGTTATCAATTATATCGTTTAATATTCTCTTGTACAATCTTGTACCTAACAAGCTTTGTATTTCAATATCTTGAGCTACATTTGCCCATTGGATTAATTTATCATCATCAACACTACCGTCGTAGATAGTGTGCGATTTTAAATCCTTCATCGTAATCATTATAGCTTTCATATTATCTCTTATTTACATAACCTTTATTTGGCATATCGTTAGGTGTCATACTTACTTCTTTTTCATTTACAGGGTTAAATCCTTGTTTTCTTGCTTTTCCTGTTGAAATTTTAGGAGCTAATGGACTTTTAACATCAATACCTGTTTCACTTCTAAAAGTAACCCTTCTCCACTTATGCTTACATTGAGCACCTCCTTTGTATAACCAAATAGAATAAGTATCAGCACCTCCCTTACCTAAACCTTTGTTTACTGCCTTATTGCCCATTGCAATTATATCTTCTTTGCGATACAGTTTATTAGCATTCATCATTTTCTTACAAAAGGATCTCTCAGGCGTTGGATTACCTACGTATTTGTATCTCACTTTGTATTTAACACCCCTAACTTCCTTGTCTTGACTTGACTTAGCATTTGGAACTGCTCTACCTGTTGAAACGAAGTTAATAACCTTATCCAGCATTGATAACTTAACCTCATTATCTAAAGATTTTAAAAATGCGTTCTCATCAGCTTCAATCTGTGATACAATTTCATCGTATTCATTTTCCAAATCATAGTCAACATCTTCTTCACTTACTAATTCCCAACCGTCCAAATCATCGTCACACTTACTAATTAATTCATCAGTTAAGTCATCTTCAATTGATTCTTTATACATTTTAATACCTGTTTCTTCCTCTTTCTCTTCACCGTCAAGGATAACATCAATATCAGTAAATTCAAGTGGGTCTAACGTTTTAAAATAAAGGTTTAAGCTAATCCCATTAACTGCTAATATATCTTCAATAGCATCTGTCAACTCTTCTTGAAACGATTTAATAGTTATGTTTGAAAACATCAATTGAGCTGTCTTAATCTCGTCAGCGTTATTACCTAAGCCACTGTTACCTGTTTCAATACCAATTAATTTACCACTTATTACTCGGTGTCCTATTTTAAGCTTGTTTTGACACTCCTCAGACAAATATTGATAGTGCGCCGCTGCATCTGTTAAAGGTATATCATCAACGGTTGTTTTACTTTCTGCTGAATTGTTAAAACTTACAATAACTTTTTGACCTCTTGACCCTGTTAAATTAGATACAATACCGTTCTTTATAGCTTCCCTTTTACTCTTATCATTAGGGATTCCATCATTAAAATTAACAACCTTAGTTCCGCTAAAATGGTTTAAAGCATCGTTAATCAGATAATCAGCAATTTCTTCTTCTAAAACTGCATAAGGTAATGAGCCGACATAATCAACAGGACTGAAATAATCATATCCGGCAACATATTCTCTAACAATATAAACCTCGTTTCCTTTTGTTGTTGTTCCAAAAACAGGTATTTCTGTTTTCTTATCACTTGGTCTTGCTTCCGCCCAATTAGGATGGTACAACCAAGACTGCACAACCCCATTATCATCTGCAAGCGTTGGTCTAAGCGTTTGCATTGGTATATGAGTTATTTTAGCAACCTTATTACCCTTGTAAGATACTTGTAAAGCAGCCATACCCATTATTTTCCTATCAGCGACAACTCTTTTTAAGTCTTTTTTGGATAGTATTGATTTTAAAGCTGCATATTGCATTGGTTTTTTAGCACTATCGGTTGCGTCAAGTCCTTTACCATAAATTTGCTTAACTATTCCGTTAATTATAGCGTTGTTAGTTGTTGACCCAACATACCTATCAATTAAATACTTAAAATAGTTATTATCTGCTCCATATTCTACAAAATTCTTATTCTTTACTTCTGTAATTGTAGGCGAAGTGTATTGTGATAACTCAATTATAAAGTTATTTTTATCCTCATTCATACTATTCAATTATTACGTATTCGTTGCTTGTAGCATTTTCCTTATAACTACCTTTATTTATGGTGTATTTTGATTGATTAGTGCAAAAGATTCTCTCATATATTACCAACTCTTGCTTAGTGTCGTCTGTGTAACCTTTTAAAGTGTAAAATCTGTCTTCAATTAAGTCTATTACAACCTCAATATTAACATAGTAACCTTGATTAATAGCGTTAACCATTAAACTTATCAATGTATCACTTTTATCCCCTTCAATCTCAATATAACCCAACTCCCCATTAGGCACTAAGCTAATTGTTTGATATAAATCCGTTTGCTTTAAAATTATCATCTCATTTATTATATAAACAAAAAAAAGGCAACTACGTTAATAGCTGCCTTCTTAGTAAATTAAATTAAAATTATGGTTCAATACTTGATGCTTGCACATCAAAATCTTGTCCCGCTCCAATAGCACTTGATGCAATATATTGAGCAGAAAACTCCTCCACTCCTGTTGCCACTAAATTATAACCATTCATAGCTCCAAGTGTATCCCCTGTTGCTGTTGAAATAGCCACATCCATACCATCAACTGCACCTAATAATCTAAAATTACCATTGTTATCTCTAACGATAATCTGTGCATTTGATTTTGCTAATGATTCAAATAAAGCTCTACTTTCTTTGTCTTGCTTATATAAAGGAGCTGTAAAAGTTTGAGTGTAAAAACTTGTGTTGTTTTCCCTACTTACTTCTGCTGCTTCTTCAAGGGTAACCGCTCCCCTTACTTGTATTTTCCAAACATCTTGCGATGCCGATAGTGCAGTTATTTCATTACTTGTTATTGTTGCTAAGTCCAAAAGCCCTTCTACATATTGCATGATGTAAAACTCTTTAACTCCACCCCAATTTGACTTACAAGCCATTTTTCTACCGTTTCCTATTAAACAACTCATTATACATTTACGGTATTAGCTGAAATATCAAATCCACTTGGACTGTCAATTAAAGTGTTATTAATAAAGTATGCTGGATTCTTTTCCATTGATGTAGCGACAATGGTGTATGCGTTAGGATCTCCCAAGTTAACACCTGTTGAAGTAGATACAGTAGTTTCTGTTCCAAACTCAGTACCAATCAACCTAAAGTTTCCGTTATAATCTTCTATAATTGCGTGCGGTCTTCCATACGCTAATAATTTTAAAACATTCTGTGATGCTGCATCTTGCTTATGTAAGGTAACATTTAACGTACCTGTCCAAAATGATGCTCCACCGTCTCCACCTTCATTGGCTTCCTCGAAGGATGCTTGACCCCCTCTTACTGCATATTTGTAAATGGTAATTGCACCCCCTGTTGAAGTAACAACATCATCAACAACAGTAATGTCATCAACCAAGTCTTCTATATTATTAAAGAAATAAACGTTTTTGATACCCCCTACATTCTTACAAGGTAACGTTCTTCCTTTATTTATTAAACAACTCATATTTTTATTTTTTAGGTTAAAAAAAAGGGAGCACACCTAAGCGCAACCCCCCCTCAATTTAGTTATTACTATACTGTTGCGTATAACACTATATCTTCTGATATACCATATTGAACCCCTCCTGTCATTTTCATAATGATTCGGATATTATCAGAACCATCTAAATCAGACATATCTAAAACCTTAGCCATTTGCGTATCAGATAATAAACCTGTTCCGAAATGTAAGTTGTCTTTTTGAGCTACTAACATAGTGTTATCCGACATTCCATCTACCATTACAATTTTCGTGTTATTGAAAAATAATACATCAATCATTTGGTTGTTGTACTTGTCAACATATCCGTCAGAACCTAAAGCTGTAATGTAAGCTCTAAACACGTTAGCTGCTGCGTAAATTGTTAAATCCTCTTTACCAAACAATCTATTCGGAACCGCATCAATTGCTTTTTGTAATTCAGCTTTAACATTTGCAGGCGTTACCGCTGTACCTAACACATCAATAACATTTGCATCTGCTTTTGCTAAAGTTTCAAAACCATCAAACTCTCCAGCGTTGGTAGATACACCTTGCCAAATATTAGTTTCTATTTTTTGTGCTGTTTTAGCCGCTACATATCCAAGTACATAATCTTGAAATGATTTAGGCATATCTCTATGAGCTGAAGGGTTAGCTTCAATTGCTTGCCAAGATTTTACGAACTGCGATTTACATAAAGATAGGTTTACAGATAACTCTTTTGGCTCGATTATGCGCTCCGTAAGTGTCAAAGTTGAAGTAGCATCGAAATCACACGAAGCATCCTTTAAAATATCGTCTAAATCTACTCTTTGAATAACCTCTTTAAAGATTACATTTGACATTACATTTACTAATCCTTTGCTAAGTGTCGAACCCGCTAATAATGCAGGACTAATATATTTACCCGCAAACTCTCCCGCGTAAGTTGTTGTAATATTTGTTGTTGTTGCCATTTTTTTACTCTATTTAATTATTATTAATCATTGATTGAACTCTTTCCGCTATTGTCATTTTTTTAAAGTTGACTTTCTCCACTTCTTTTTTTACTAATTTTTCGGGACTATGAGTTAAAGGTTGTACTTCTTCACTCATTTTAACCTCTTCGACTTCTGTTGATTCCGCTTTAACCTCTTCCGCTACAACTTCTGCACTCATTTCGGTATTACCCTCTAATGCTTTAATCCTTGAAGATAGTTCTGCAATCATTTCCAACAAAGCATCCGTGTCGCTCTTAACATCCGCTTCCGCTTCTACTTCGACAGACTCCTCTACCTCCTCTTCTTTAACCTCATCACTTACAGAAGCAATCACCCCCTCTTTTTCTACCCTTAAAACTTTACCGTCGTACTTATATTCCCCAACAGGAAGAGCTACTTTTTCGCCTTCCTCTGAAACAATAAATACTTCATTATCCGCTTCAAATGCTTCCGCTTCGATTTGTGTTCCATCTTCTAATTTTTGTTTAGCAAATGCAACCTCCATACCTAACAGCTTTTTGATAGCGTCAATTTTACTTGTTGATTTCATATATTAATTAATTTAGTTTCCCGCAGGACATTATACATTATAAACCTATTTACTTGCTTACTGTTAAGTTTTTGCATTAAATAGTTCTACCGTTATTCGTATTAACGTAATTTACTGACGTTTGAGAGCTTTTAACGTCATTAACTTGCGTTAACACATCTTCACTATTAGGGTTGCTTAAATCAGTTGTATTTGTACTTGTTAAATTACCGACCCCCTCACATTTACCCTTACAGTCATTACATTTTTTTGAATACTTCTTTGTTTTCTTACAATACTTTGCTTTCATTTATATTAATTTACGCCATTTAAAAGGCAAGTTAACGGTTAGTCCGTTTAAAGCGTTTATAACAATTCTATTTACTGTAAAACTGTTATTTACTACAATTGTCGGAAAGTAAAATTCGTTTAATACATTTACTGTTGGTGTCACATAAATAGTATCTCCTTCCGTTAACCTATCATCAATAACATTAACTGTATTGTCAACACCATTAAAATTAGTTTCTCCCTCAATTATACCATCCTTTTGAAATTCTCCATTTAAATAATCAGCAACCTCTTGTGGTGTGCTACCGGCATCAACACCTTGTCCGTCTTGGTAGTCTTGATAATTAGCAAAAACTTCATAAGTTTCTGATTCCTCATATTTTATAGCTATATCGTCACCAAAAACCTCAGCCACCAAATTACCATCTCTGAAATATCTTGATACAGTATCTATTACAACCGTATTTTTGTTTTCATCATAATATACCCTCATCTTACTTACCTTTATTTACGATTGATATTTGAAATTCAATATTGTAGATTTCTACATCTCCACCTACTGCTGTTATTTTTGGAACACCTCCGTTGTTGGTAAATTCAGCACCTGCATATCCATTTGAAACAATATTTAATGGATGCTCAACGCCCGCTCCTTTTGGGAACTCTTTAGTATCTGGAAATATTAAACCATCAGGAAATAATGGTAATACAGCTTGTCCAATATCTAATGAGTATTCAACGTATGTAAATGCTGTCGAACCTTTAGCGAAAAACCTAAAACTCATTATCATATAGTCGCCTTCCTTTAATGGTGTTATCTTGTTGCCAACCGCATCGTAAAGTCCTGTGCTATTCTTAGGTGTGTGGTTGTTTACAATTATATTACCGTTATTAGTTAATATAGCGGTTGTATCTTTTGTAATTATTAAAGGATTTTGTTCTGTATAAAAGTTATCTCCCCAAGACTCCCATCCTAAATTATCTACACTATCACTTGAATCCCCTAATTTAATACGCTTCCATACGTTGTCCTCTGCGTACCATAAACCCTTATTAATTCCATCGTTAACATAATGCATCGCACCGTTTTCTACGTTAATTAAATCATGATTATCGTCATTAATTTTATCAACTCTTACGTGATACGACGTGTCTTTTGTGAACCTTGCCATATCTTATTTTTTTAGGATTTCAATTATTTCATTTAGTAGCTTGTCGGTGTTATCTTGTTCATCTTCGTTTAATTTTGGTTTTAAAAATCCTTCAATACTAAAACCTAAATAAGTTCCGTTTTTAACTTCGCTCCACACTTGTTCATTCTCAATTTTGTAGCTAATTACCCAACTACCTTTCGGAGCTTCTAAACCAAAAGCCACCGACTTGTCTAATTCAGGGTTATCAACAATCCAAGACTCAACAATGTAACAGTCTTTCACTCTCTTGTGATTATCGTGTTCTAAGTTAACGCTGTGTTGATTTTGATTTTTTAGATACAATTGCGATACATTGCGAACCGTATCTTCGGACATAGTGACATAATACTCACCACCTTTATTTTTTCGAAAAATCTTCTTGTTCGGTATTAACGCAACACCAACAACGATTCTCTTATCTTCATCAATGGTTTTAAATTCCACCTTATGCTCATTGAACGCAACAAAATTTGATTCCATAGCAGGAAACTCCACAAAGGCAATAGTATTAATACCACCATTTGCTTCATCTAATTCTAATTCAATTATTTCTAAATCTTTATCCATCTTATTTATTTTATAAACACTATTAATCTATTTTAGTTAACCAAGAGATGATTCTGCTTCCACTTCCTTATTCCTGCTTGCAACCGCTTCAAGCTCTGAGCTAACAACAAACGCTTTTACAGTTGTATCTTCTCTTCTACCCAATACATCTGCCAATTGATTAGTTTCACTTTGACCAACTATATTAAAACTACTTTCTCTTGCTTGAACAGGTTGAGGTGATGATGAGGCACCATTTAATCCCGATGTACCTGTTACATTAGCTCCTAATGATTTAGTCTTACTAACTGCTCCTTTAATTGCACTAAAGATTCCAACTGCTTGTGCTGCATACCCAATAATTAATGGTATGTTTTGTGGAAACCCTACTGCTGCTGTTTTAGCTGCACCTGTTGCATTCGCTAATGAAGCTTCTGCTACTGCTTTAGTAGACTTAAAAGATAACTGTTTAATATCCATTATCAGCTCCTTAGCCTGTAATATTTGTTTAGCAATTAACGCTGCCTTACCCGCTGCACTTTCTGCTCCAAATAACCCGATTATACCGTTTGTAATCGCAACTTTATTCTCAAACTTCTTTTGGTCTAAAGCCAACTCAGCTTCACTGACCTCCCTTAACTTATCCGCTTTCTCTCGAGAGCTTAATGTTTCATCTTCGTTTAAGATACGCCTTCTCTCAGCTAATCTCTCTCTCTCTAATAAGAAGTCCTCCTCTTCTTTTTCAGTATCTAACAACGCTTTATTTAGCTTCTCCTCTTTAGTTTGCTCCTCTAACTGAATATCCGCTTGCCTAAACTCTTCTCGCTTATCCCGTAAAGCAATCTCAGCTTGTATCTTAGCTTCAGTACCCGCATTAGCATTGTCAATTATCCTTTGTAACCTTGCTTCCTCAATTGCTTGCTCTTCATCTTGAACTACCTTTAAAGCTTCTAAACTTGCTATCTTGTCCGTTAATTGTTCCGCATTAAACCTCTTGCTTTCAATTAAAGTTTTATTAATAGATTCCGCTTGAGCATTGTAAGCGTCTGTTTGTTCTTTAGTGACTCCTACATCACTTGTTTTTTGCTCTGACAATTTACCCGTAATATCACTTAATACACTTTGCCTATTGGTTAATGCTTCGGTTAAGGCTACTTGATTTTCAATGTTATCATTTACGCCTACCTGTGACTCTGCATAAGCAACCTGTGCATCTGCCTGCGCAATTAATGCTTTTTCTTGTTTAGCAAGTATCTTTTCTAACTTCTTTGATGCAGCACTCCGCTCTTTAAACGAAAGTGTCGTGTTATCTCTTATTTGTCTTTGTATCTCCGCTTCTTGCTCATACTTAGCTGCCAACTTACCTTGTTCAGCTGCTGCCAATTGTGCATTATTTTTAAGAGTAACCATTTGCTCAGCTCTAACTCTTGCGCTTTCTAAATCAACTTTAGACAACTCCTCTGCTGCTGTTGTACCAATAGCTACAATCTCATTAATAGCCCCACCAACGTTTGCAACAATAGTTTTACCCGCTTCAATATTAGCTGTAATGTTATCCTTAATAGTTTTACCAACCTCAGTTAAACTTGTTTGTAATTCAAGTATTTTTGCTTGGTCATTACCACCTAAAAAAGATTGTTCCCAAGCTAATTGTGCACCTAAAACAACTGCCTTAATTGCTAAAAAACCATTTTGAACCGTATTCAAACCAATAGTAATTGCACCGCCAAGTACTGCTCCTAACTTTTCAAACCCTCCTGTTGCTTTGTTTACATTTTCAACTGTATTTATTAAAGCTGTAACAATATCGCTTGTGACTATTGAAATAGTATTAAACACCTTGCTAACGGCATTCATTACTTTTTGATTCTTAGAAGCTGCAACTGTTAGTGATGCAACACCTGCAACAATAAGTCCAATACCTGTTGCTTTTATCGCTGTTCCTAAACCTTTAAAACCATTCTTTAAAGTGTTAACAAGTCCGCTTGATTTCTTTGATGCAGTACCTAATTTATCAACATCTTTCGAACCCTTGTCGCCGACCTCTTTAGTTTCCTTTTTTAAATCTTGAACATCTTTAGTTAAATCCTCAATACTCTTCTCAGCACCTCCAGTATTAACCTTAATTTTAACCTCTATATCTTTCATTTAGATTTCATTTTTCTAATTCTTCTTATTTGTTCAATACCCTTAGAAATAGTTAAGGGAAGTTCATTCTTACCCTTAGCTATTTCGATTATTTCTGACTTGCCAAAGTAGTCATATTGCCTTAATAATTTAAACATATTATTTACTTTATAAACATTAATTTTGCTATTGCGTTATATTAATTAAAGTTGTCAAAGTTGCTAATCAGCGTTAACAAGCTCTTACCTGTTTTTAAATCACTCTCAATCTTTTCAATCCTATATTTTACATTACCAATTATAAATAAATCGTTAAGCTTATAGTTTAACAGTATTTTATATGGCAAGTAAGCGGTAAAACTTAATTTCCTTGTCCTTATATCATAT
>OLHI01000071.1_pt1 | contig 29600 bp, 44 predicted proteins | sample 1609501 | NCBI WGS metagenome assembly OLHI01 (sample SAMN05416862, study PRJEB24817) | seawater metagenome | isolation source: Sea water | place: Canada:Atlantic | collected 2013-11 | reverse complement strand
CAGAGACAACTGGCGCACCCGATGTTATTGCGGCAGATAGAGTTAATGTCGCATCACCATTTGCCGAGAATGTTTGGCTCAGTGTTGCTTTCGTTGGGTCTGTTTCTATTTCAGCCCACTCGACACCAGTAGCGCCAGTATTTACTAGTAGCGCTTTCCCTGCGTTACCAGTAAGCGAAGGAACGCCAGCCGCAGCTTGAGCAGCAGCAGCGTATATTTGCGCGTTTGTTTCAGATGTTGCCGCATTCGTTTCCGCTGTTTCTGCGTTAGTCTCGGCAAGTTCGGCAGCAGTTTTCGCAGCTTGAGCCGCAGTGACATTTGCCGCAATGCCTCCGATGTCTGTGTTAATTGCGCCGATGCTAGTGTTCAGCTCTCCCTGCATTACTACCATAGCAGCGAGAAAAGCATCTGCCCGGGTAACGAACGTCGCCGGAGCGTCGGTTCTGGCTGGCGCTACCGGGAGCGTGCTTATAGTTGGTATAGTCATTTAAACCAGTCCTTCGATCTCTAACGAGATTCGTGAAATTGTGGGATTCGAGAGAATTATATCAAATTCGCGGTAATAGCCGTAGATTACCAGATCGTCGTTATTGTCTTCGGCGATCCAGACTGACGGAGTAGTCCGCAGCGACGAGAGCGTCGTGTTTGCTTGACCGATCTGAGAAGTATCGAGAACAACATCTACGTCCATTTTGTCCGCATACGGCCCTTCTGTGATTGTGACTCGGCCCTGCGCGTCTGTTGTCTTCGTCGAATAATCAATAATCGAGATACTAGCGCCGTGCTGAGACAGACCGAGATCAGCGAATTGACCAATCACTAGAGCGCCGACCTTTGCGTCTGCTCCAGAGTTTACTGTGACCGAGATGCTTGCGTTCGCGTATGGCGGCAAGTCTGTTAAAGCGAGAGTGTCTTTTCGAACGATCGGCTCAAAGAAGTACGAATACCAGTCCTGAATGCCGGAATAGCTCGTCAGATTGAATGTTTCATTGTAGACGACACCTTCGACTGAATCTGTAACCGTGACTACTACCGTCGTTCCGTCCACGTTCAATAGAGCGAGAGAGTTTACCACTGTTGGCGATTGCAGGACTGTGTTGATCGATGTCGCTTTTACCGTCTGATCCTGAACCACGGCGTCGAACATTTTCCAGCGGTTCGTGCTAGATACTTCTGTCCAGTTCGTGCCAGTGTCCACTGTGGGATCGTTTCCAGCGTTGCTATGAACCGAAGAATATATTTTGTGAGTTGCAGTCGCAGCGCCATTAGCTGTAGTCGTAACCATCACCAGATCGCCGACGTGATAAGTTGTTCCGCTTACCCATTCGGCTTGATCTGCTTCCGGCACTGTCGACGACTGAAATACTGTGTCGTCGATTGTTACTGGTCGAATTATCTTCATGTTTATGTCGTCCTAAATGGCGGCAAACCGTTTTTATCCCAGCGGTCGTTCAGTCGATAGAGCTTTCCGGTATTTCTCGCCACTGCGATCATTACTTCTTCGATGCTCTGGCGTAGTCCGCTCATCTCGTCGGCTATGTTGTCAGACGACCGGGCCTGTTCTGCGGTCTGTACGCGCTCTCCGGCGTGCAGCTCCGCGACGTAGCCGTCGTAAGGAACCATATTCAGGCCGTCTCTGTGCTGCGGTAGCGGGCCAACTAGCGGGTTCTGCTCCGGCCCCATAGTCGCCGAACTTTGAGCGTTTATAGTATTTGAGCCGCCAGTGAGTGTTATGGCGTCATTATTAGCTCCTGAGACTGTCAGAGTATCAGTGCCAGTTGTTATCGTATTTGTTGCTTCTATCGCAGACTCATTGATTGCGTTGTTGTTCAATGTTGCGTTTGCGTTATTCATCAGAATACGGCTTCGATGCTGTAGCAATGAACTACCCGCAATATCAAGAATATCCTTCGCTCCGCCAGATCCGAATATCTGTGATATGTCGCTTGCTGAGAGATTGTTTCTTGCGCCGACTGCTGTCACCCATTCCTGAGCAAAAGTGTCGAGCTGCGCCGTCATCGGCTTGCCTTTCGTCTTTCCTTCTTCAATGAACGTGCCGAGAACCGTGCCCGAGCCTGAGCCTTCAACTCCGAGACCGTTGAACGTATGACCTGACAAATTAACCGAATAGCCCATGCTCTCGGCTAGAACTGTCAGCATGGCGTCCAAATCTCGCAGCGGCTTGATTGCTGCTTCGGCTTGAGCGTTTGTTGCGTTCTGTTTGAATCCTAATGGAGCAAAACCAGACTCGAACGGCGATGTCTGGAATATATTATCGTCGCTCATGCCTCCGGTTTTCGCCATAGTGATACCAGCGGTTGAAGTCGGAGTGCCGCCAGAGTCGAGACCGAAGCCGAGAGCAATCGCCGCTAGTGCCGCAGTGACCGGGTTAAACAACAATGCGCCAAGATTAGCCCCGGCAGCAGCCGCAGCCGTTGGTGGCCCCATAGTGCCAGCAGCTATACCTGCTCCACCGCCGAACATACCGCCAACAAACTGCCCAGCGCTTGCTAGAACGCCTCCAGCGCCCAATCCTGCGGCAGTGCCACCAGTTGTTGCAGCAGTTGTTGTTGCGGCAGTTGTTGCGGCAGTTGTTGCGGCCGCTCCACCACCAATTGCGCCGCCAGTGAGCACGGACGCCGCTTGCGATGCGAGACCAGCGATAGAGCTTCCTATTGATGAGAATATCCCGCTGAACATCGAGCTGATCGAAGTTCCGATTCCGCTAAATGTTCCGGTCATTACTTCCGCGATCTTGGATGCGGCCCAGTCGGCGAGCATCTTGATAATCATGTTCTTAAATGAGTCCGCAATTTTCTCAAAATTGACTTTTCCGTTTTCAAAAACATCAACAAAAAACCCAGAGATCTTAGTCTTCATCGCTTCGTATGCTTTCGCTGCTTCTTCTGCGACTCGTTTTGTTTCTGTCTCGATGGCTTTCTGAGTTGCTGCGTTATCCTTTTCGAGCTGTTTCGCTGCTTCGGATGCGTCGATCATTGCTTGCTTTTCATTGTGCAGCTCAGTAGTTGCGGCGATTATCTCTTGACCGAGTTCAGATGTCGCGTCGACTCCGGTTTTCTGTAAGCCGTTGCGAATATCAATCTCAAGATTGCTGAGATGTAGAGCTTCTTTCTCGTTGCTAATAACTCCGAGTAATTCGTGCGCTTTAGTCCGAGCGGCTTCTGTCTCTGCCGCCAGTTCATTCGCTGCGACTGCGTTCTTATCCACTTCAATCGCATAGTCAGAGAGAGAGCGACCAGCATTGTCGAACCCAGTCTCCGCCGTAGCGACTTCTGTATTCATCCCGGCGAGCTTGCCGTTTAATTCGTCTACACGGTCTCGACTAGCAGCGATCGAACTTGCGTATATGTTGGTTCTGTCGTTTCCTGTCTGTAGGCTTTCCAGAGTTGTATCGAATGTTTCATTGAACGCATTAAACGCATCCGTCGGGTTCTTTACCGCTGCCGCGACTGCTGCCATAGTGGCGACTGCCGTATTCTGCATTCCGGTGAACATACCCGTCAGAGTATTTAGAGCGCCGCCGACCGCTTCGAGAAGGAATATATTTAGCTTCTCGAATGCGATCTGGATATTTATACCAGCTCGCTCCGCAGCAACTTTGATCGAGTCCCAGTTTGCAATGATAGCGACCGCAGCCGCAGCGATAGCCGCCGAAATCAATCCGATCGGGTTCGCTTTTATTGCAGTGTTCAACGCTAGAACCGACACTCTCATCGCTTTAAAGCCGCCGAGAATGCGCGTCGCGTTCGATCCGATGGTAAATGCCACGAATCCGGCAAGCGCTGCGCCGACCCCAATGGTCAGCGCTTCGATATTGTTGGTAATCCCAAGAACGACCGCACTGGCTCCGGTTATTGCTCCAGCAAATAGATTTATCCCGCCCACGTCACCGATCTTGCGAAATAGCGCCGAGACGTTATCAGATAGATTAGAGAGAAGGCCCGGGAGCGCTTTCATCTGATCTTCCATTGCCGTGCCGAACTTAGTCTCGCCAATTTCGAGCAGATAGTTCTGAATCTCTTCGGATGAGTTACCGATCGTTGTCGTAAGCCCCTGAAACGTCAGAGACACCTGATCGCCCTGCTTTGATGCTTTGATGCCGAACTCTTTCAGACGCTCAAATTCGCCCGTAGAGGCGTCCGCGACTGCTTCGATCATTTGCATCATGTCTTTGCCCATCGCGGCTGACGTGTTGCCATACGACCGCAGAGCGCGTTCTGATGGGTCTAATCCCAGCGCTTTGAGCTTAATGAAGCCTTCGACCGACTGATCGAGAGTAAATGGAGTCTGAGAAGCGAATCTTTCGAGTTCTGAGAATGCGAAAGCGGCGTCTTCGGTGCTTCCGGTCATCGTCTTGAGAGAGCCTTTCAATCTCTCCGACTCTGTAACCGTCCGGGCGAAATTGCTTACCAATGCGCCGACGCCGAGCGCAGCCATAGCGCCGCCCAGCAGTTTGAATGCCGACGTTGTACTCTTGGCGCTTTTCGCCATGTCGTCGTTTGCGGCGTTTACCTTCTTGCTAGTCATCTGCCCGGTCGTGCCGAGCTGCTTGATGTCTTGGTTAGCCGCTTTGACTTGTCGAGTGTCGACTTTGATCTGTATCGTTGCTAGATCCATGCTTGTCCTTAATAACGAGTCCGCGTAAAACTGACTTCATGCCTTTGGCGATGTCGTTCTGTTCTTCTTCGGTGCGGTAGGGCGATTGAACGTCCTGATTGTCGTATTTTAACACACTGCTGGCATAGAGAGCGGATAGCCGCTTTATTGTCTCGGCTTCCCATCCTGTGAGATGCAATTGCGTTCTCGCCACAAAAGCATCGATCTCTTGCCAAGTCAGCCCATGAACCCCGTTGCCGCTATTTAATGCGACTCCAATTCTGCTGAGTATCTCTATGATATAGCCGAACGGCTCCACGTCTGGGAACCGCCCGGCTATCTCATTACTGTCGATCATATCGATGCGTGATCGTTCTTTGTCTTTAGCCCGGGTAGAGAGCCACGCCCACTGTTTAACGTAGAGCGATAACTGCCCGGTTACTTGAAAAGATAATTATTTCTATCCCCCGCAGCCGCCATTAACTGCTCGGCGACCCAGTTGCGCTTTTCGTAGAGCATATTCGCGTTCTCTTTGTTGCACTTTAATGCCACATCTTCGAACTCGATGTTCTTGCTCCACTTTAGCGTGCTTTCTGCCAATATCTCATAGAGCGCCGCTTCGAGAACTGCATTTGGGATCTTTCGATCTTTGTAGCGATTCGCGTTCCGGGTATTAACTCGCTTTGCGGCGTTCTGCCACGTCTGCGAATCTTTGCCGAGAACAACAATCGTCAAATGCTCGCCCTCATCGTCTACTAGATACTCGCCATCAAAAGGATCTTGAAGTTTTACTTCGATTCCTTCTTCCGCCGCTGCTTGCAGGTCAAATTTTGCTAAATCCATAAGTCACGCCCCGAATGTGTGTTTTATTAAGCTGCTACGTTGACTGGTGCATTTGTCAGCTCTATTACGATGCTGTCTGACTTGATGCTGTCCACGCCGCCAGCGTTTACTTGGTAGCTCATTACCAGACCAGTGAAATAATCGTCTTCGCCGTCTGGATAAGTGATTTTTACGGAAACTTCTGTATCAGTCGCAGCAGCCGCTTTCGCAGCAACTTGACCAGTATCCGCAGCGTCAGCAGCGAATGAGAGAGTCAGAGTTCCGTCGTTTACCGAACCTTTACGCTTAACCACACGACGCTCACCGAGAGGCGAGTGAGTGATTAAGTTGTAAACCGAGCCGAATGCTGGGATCTCAGTAATCTCGCCAACTGTGGCGAATGTGAGAGCTTCGAATCCTGCCTGATCGTATGTAGCGGGAGAACCTGAGACGATGCCCAGAGTAGTGCCCGCAGATGTTTGAATAGCCATGTTGATTGCCTCTTATTTGTTTGCTGCTTTGATATTCTTAACCAGCAAACGGTTAAAATTTTGCAGATTCTTCCGAACCATCCCGTCTGGATGCTTTTTAGACCAGCCATACTCCAGACGTTCAATATACGGAAGGTTATTTGTCAGATAGTAAAGATCGCCCACTGCCACGCGCACTGTTTGGTCGACATCTGCGATTGCTTTGGCTTCGCCCGATCTCACACTACCTACGGAAACTTCCCCAGTCGCCCCGCGACCGATGGATGCTTGCCAATTACCACGGGCACGCCCGGTGTCTGCCGGAGTGTCCTTAATTATTGCCGTGCTTACTTCGAAAAGAGTCGCTCGGATTCCCTGATCGAGAGTCCGGTCGATCTTTTTTTCGATCTTCTTCCAGTCAGATTCCCAGCTCACACTATAGCCCTCCAACTGATTGTGACCGGGATCTGATACCAGTTATCTCTTCCAGAGAATGATCCGATACTGGTCGTTTCGATAATGCTTTGAGATACCGACGTTTTGGTTATTTTAACCGTAACGCCGTTATATGTGTACTCTGCGCCACGCGGAAAGTGCAGCGAGACCAGTCTGGCTTGCTCTTGAGCAGCGAATCGACGGTCTCCGCGACCAGCCATTACGCTGACTTGATAGAGTCCTTCGTAATCGTCTGCGCTAGTGTGAGCAATTCCCACCGCGTCTTTAATGTTCGGCAGAAATGACTCTTGCAGATAGAGAGTCCCTTCGACTGGGGTGTATTCCGCGTTCTCGTAAGCGATTGGCGGCACTCCGTCGGTCTGGATTTCTGCCAGACGAACCGAGAGAGCTGTATTGATGTCCTTCTCTGCTGCGCTCATATTCTAATCTGGCATATATACATGACGTTTGTCCCTGCCGGGTTGATTGGTGAGATTTGCATTACTCGCCAAGTCTTACCATTTACGCCGACTTTCCAGTTCGCTTTCGGCTCAGACGCCACATTACTGGCGAGAAGCTTTAGATCAGACGATAAAATAGTGTCGCCATTTATCTCGGCGTTCTTAAAGTTCGTCGCCACTCCGTATCCACTGACAGTAGATTGAGTCGCCGGCGTCGTTACAACGCCTGTCGCCGGGTTAATGACTTCGCCAGTTTCGTATGTGAACGTGATTGCCTGACCGTTATCCCGGAGCAATCGCGTCGCAGTAGATTCGAGAGCTGTATAATTAACGCCCATATCAGCCCCTAATGGTTCGGATATTGTTGCCGCCAGTGCTAGATGTGACCAGCTTGCGCATTGCGTTGCCGATGCTGCGAATAACCGTAGAGATAGAAGCGTTGTCCATATACTCGACTTCGAGTACGTCGACTTTCTCTTTCTTCACCGCTCGATCTACGGTTGAGAGCGGGTCGTTGCCCGCCATGATAGAGATGGCGATCGTAATCTGCGCATCTTTGACCAGTTCTGGTATCTGGCTTGAATTCGTGAGATAGCCGTCTATCAATAAATCAGAACGCGGAAACTGGAGCGGCTGAGTCTCGATAACCTTAATGCCGCGAAACGGCTGTTGCTCGAAATAGTCCATCGACAAAATAAGCAACTGCGACTCGTCACCGTAAGTACCAGAGATCGTGATATTACGGTCTGCGCAATACTGAGTAAACTCGGCAGTAGTGACGTAGCTGTTCGCGTTGGCGACGATTGAGCCGTCTTCGACGATGATAGTAGCCATTTAGCTCTCCGCTTTGGGCTTGCGAGTCTTCTTCGGCGCTGCCTTCGGCTTTGCCGCTGGCTTTTCACCGAATAGCGTCATTGTCTTGGGATCAAAATCAGACTCGTTGATGGTAACTGCTTCCCCATCCCGGTCGATCTTTACTGTTGGTAGTTCGTACATATTCCTCTCCGTGAATGATGCGGAGCGCCCGAAGACGCCCCGCGATCACCTTTAGCCGAGCAGAACTGCCATATGCTCTGGCTTGATGGCTGAGACGCCCCAAGCGAGTGCCACTTCGAAGTGAACCTGTCTGTACTCTTTGTACATAGACACTTCGAACGTGATGCCTGAACGCGGATCAGTCATAAGCATGACGTCCTCAGCGAGATCGCCTTCAACTGGACGAGCCGGAGCGCGTGTTACGAGAACGATCGCGTCACGGTTGAACGCCATGTTCGCAGCGTAGCCGTTGCCGACTGTTACCGCTACGCCATCAGCGAGAGCAGCTTTCAGACCGGGAGCAGCGATAGTCACTGTGCCAGTAGCAAGCGCTTCTGATACGACGTACTTGTTAGCATCGCCAGCGAAAGTGATTGTATCACCCGCCAAGATAGTGCCAGTGCCGCCGTCGATTGCGATAGCTGTTGCGCCAACTGCGAAAGTACCGTTTGTGACGTAGTTCGCGCCAGTGCCCTTAGTGTGAGCATTGATCTGCGCAGACTCGCGGATATCCATGCCAGCAGTCGAAAGCATTACGCCCTGACGCAGCATTGAGTCGTTGCCCTGTACGTCGGTGCGGCTTTGCAGACCGAGCATAGAAGCGCCAGCAGCAGAGCTTACAACGAGCTGATTACCAGTAAGAGGCGCACCGTTGTCTTTTAGCAGCTTGAGAGCGAATGAAGCATCGCTGAAATCACCAGCAGTACCGAATGGAGTAGTGCCGGGAGTTCCGTATGCGTTAGACGCCTGAGCGTATAGTGCAGTGAGATCCGCTTCTACTTCGTTTGTCAGAGTGCGCATCGCCTGAGCGAATTGGTTCTGGAGGATGCTGTTGTAGCCCGGGCCAGTGTTCAGACCGCGCTGCTCTTCGCCATTGTAACGGATAGCCACGCCACGAGACTTTGAGATGCTCAGAGTCTTGTTTGTGATTATCTGGTCGCCAGTGTCTGGAGCTTTCTGCGCTGGAGTAATGTCAGCAGCAGCGGAGCTTGGAGCAACTGCGCTACGGATTGTCTGGCCTTTGGCCGCACGCTCTGCGTTCGCGTCGAGTGTTACCGCTGGGATCATACCGACCAGTTCACGCGAAACGGTATCAAGCGCTTCGTAGAGATCTGGGGTGAGATTGGTTAATGTGTTAGCCATGATTTAATTACCTATTTAGTCAGAGATGATGCCGCCGTCTTTAACGAACTGCATCTTTTTGGATGCCGCCAATTTATCAAAGTCGGCTCGATTAAGTGATTTCGTAGCCCCGCTACTTGCAGAACTCGTCGCGCCACCCCCGGTAGCCGATGAGCCGTCAACCAAAAACGGAAATTCTTTCGCCAGATGATCCATCAGTGCGGATGAGTCTACTTCCATACCGCCCACTAAAAACTGAACCTTCTCGCCGTCGTGCCGAGCATACCGTGAAGCATAGTCGGCTAATACCTCCGCTCTCTTGGCGTCTGACTTCGCAAGTTGCGAGCCGATACCGCGTGCAGCGATATTGATGTCCTTCTGTTGTATCTTTGTCGTGAACTCTTGCAGCTCTGCGTCTTTCTCGGCGAGCTTCGCCTGAGCCTGTTCCCAGAGATTCTTGAACTCGCCCTTTTCTTGGGCTGTGTTCATCTCTTGCTGCTGTTTCTGCGACTCTAATTCTTTAGCACGTCGCTTCGCATCTTTCGCTTCGTCCATTAACTGCTGAACTTTGCTTTTGAGTCCGCTGGTATCCTCTGGTTCTGGGATTCCTTCGACTCTCAAGATATATCGATCACCGTCCTGTTCGTAAAGAGATTGAACTGATTCGTCGAGATCGGTGAGATCGTCGACTGCGTATTGTAAGCCCATGCTGTACCCCCGGTACATTTTTTATGCTGCCCCGCAGCGTTGCGTGAATTATAGCACTATTCGCCAAAAGTGAACATATTTGCTAAAAATTGGCGAATATCGCTACTCGTTGCCTATTGCGCGGCATCTAGCACCCTAAGCTGCTCTAGTGATACCGGGTTATAGTTCAGATCGACGAACTGGTCGAGCTTGATCTTTCCAGAGCGGAATAGCTTGCCGCGCTCTTTGCCGAGCACCTGATCCTGAAACTCCGCTGGCTTATCTTTTAGCCATCCGCTATATGTGCGCTTTGCTGAAACTGGCCCATCCATACTGGCCCGGGTTCCTTCCAGTCCACCTTCTTGGAATCTGTCATCTAGCACCGAGACGCGAAAGCTTCGGCAGTTCCAGTGACGCGGAGTAAATGGCGGCTCGTCGAACCCGAGAATCTTGCCATCGAGAATAGCGCAGCCGATTGTCGTGCGACCATCTAGCACCGAAACGTACTCTTCGCCTTTCAGAATATCGTCGTTCGCCTGATTAACTGCCGAGCGAGCTTCCGATGAGATGTGATTGACGCTAGTGCGAACCAGCGTCTCGGCTTGTCGCTTGTGTCGATTGGTAACACTTACAATATCTCTCGTCAGCGATTGAACGGTCGAGCCTTCGACGACTCCGGTCTGGATAACCCGGCGAATCTCGTTTGCTTTATCCCCGGCGAATTGTCGAGCCGCCTGATCGAGCGTCAGATTCTGAACCGTGCTTCCCGCTTTGCCGCTGATTGCCAGCTGCATCGGTCGCTGTGTTACTAGCGCTCTGAGCTGCTCGGACGCCGGGAGCGTTACTGCCGCCGCTGCCGCTGTGTTCATCGTCCTGACCGCGAACTCCGCTTCATACTCTGCGAAATCCATTGTCTTGGCCGTTAGCTCGGCACTGAGCTTCGTTAGTCCTTCCTGCTGCAACTGAACGATTCGGTTTAGCTTGCGATTGAGCGTGCGACTTTCTGCCAGACTCTTCACGGTCTTGAGCTGGCGAAGAATCTCGGCCTGAGCATCGTCGAGATACTTGACCAGATCCTTCACCTGCCCGCCCGCGTAGCGCTGGACGTATATCTGGTGTTTTATCCCAGCATCCAGCAGATAGTCGTTAGCACTCATTTAGAGGGGCGACTCCTGAGTAATGTCCGAGAGAATATCTTCTGGCGTGCCTTCGGATTGTATCCACCCGGCATCGATGAGACGTCGCACGATGTCGATCTTCGGCATTACGCCCGCGTCGCTGCCCTGAATCATTGCCATAATCTCCTGCGGAGCAATGCTGTCCGCATAGAAGTCGTTATTCAGAGAGAATACGATGTCGGCTTCTGTTGGCGAGATGAACGCTCGGCAGTCATAGAGAACTGCGGTAAACGCTTCGTCGATATTACCGACCATCGTGTCGAGCATCGAGTTCTCGGAAGTCGCTTGGATGCGTGCTTCTTCTGCTGTCCGCTGCCCGGTCTTTGTGATGATCTTGGCTCCGATCTGAACCATCATCTGCTCTTTGTGGGTCATCTCAGTGCCGATCGCACTGGCTGGCCCCAGTTGTAGCAGTTCTGCTTTGCCGCCCTCAGAGAGTACCAGACCAGCGTTCTCGCCGACTGTAATACCGCCCGGGTTCGCTGACTGGAATGCTTCTGGACTCATATCAGTTGAGACGACCAGAGTGCCGCCGCCGTGAACCGAGAGATTGTTTTCCTGATCCGCTGAGTTGCGGAAGTGCCCGATATTAACCCGGGCGATGTCGTACAGAATCGGTTCGTCGATGTCCGGCAGATTGTCCCGGCTTCCGATGAAATGGAACGGGATATAGTCAAACGGCTGACCGCTTGCGCCACGAATCACGATCTCGTCGGTTATTGCGTCGCCGTTCTCGTCGTAGAGCTGCTGCGTATACTGCTGATTCTCGTTGAGCCTGAGAACCCGGAAGCGATCTACATAGTCCCAAGTGAATTCGTCGTAATGAACTGGCGAGTTTTCTTTCAGCACTAGCATTCCGAGCTGGCGGCGTCCGTTTAGAACGTGAACGTGCCAGTTGATAATAGACTCGGCAGTGTAAGTCGCAATGTGCGGCTGTAGCCCCATTCTTCGAACCTGCTCGACCGTGAGATCTTCGTCGACCATCGGGTAATCAGCCAGCAGACCGAATCGCCCGGTCTCCATGATCTCGTCCGCAGCGAGCTTCGATACTTGCGTCAGTGACTGCCCAGCGCCGTCTGCGTTCTCCAGCATGAACTCCATGTCTGGCGGTAGCTCGATTCTCGGCGGCAGACGGAATATCGCGCCCTTCAATCCTTCCCGGGTTCGTCCGGTGTAGTTCGTGTATATCGCTTTCTCGATGCGATGATAATACTGGTCTTGCTCTTCGTGCGTGCGTCGCATGATGTAAAGCCGAGCATCTTCGAAGCTCAAACCTGTGGAAGCATTGCGAGTTAGCTTCCACTTGTCGACGTTCTTGTTGTACTCAGCATGAGTTTCTGAAACTGGCATATATTCACCTATACGCTGAAATTTATTGGGATGTGAGCAACTGGCTTCACAATTGGCATTTCGTACGCGATCGGATACGTCGCCGCATCGATTGCATGATCTAATCCTGAATTCTTGTCTGGCATTCCGTTCTTGTCGTATGCGAGCTGCTCGAACGACTCTGCCACGCCTGTACATTTTAGCGCATTTATGTATAGCAAACCATTTTCGAACGCTGCGTTCGTAGCCATCACCCGGTCTTTGATTGCCGGGTTCGACTTCTTCGCCCTGACAGAGAACCCTGCTTGCTCGATGAGCGCTATGTCGGACGTGCTGGCGTTTACGGTCTTTCTGGCCCTGCCCGAAGCATCCGGATAGATTGTGACGTGATGGTCGGCGTAACGCTCCGAGATGATTCGAACCATGTCCGGCGTGTCGTACATATCAATCAGCTCGTCGACCGCGTGCCACTCGTCGCCCCGGCGTACATAGACGACCGCGCATTGCTGAGTGACGTTGAAGTCGCAGCCGATGAATAACGGCTCGCCAGATTGAATCTCTTCGTGTGAGTTGCAGTCGTGCCGAGAGTACCCGCAGTAGACCGTGCCCTGCGTCAGATTGACGAACTGTCCGTCCAGATAAGCCGTCAGCAGTTGATCCGGGTAGATGTCCCGCAGCGAGTCGATATAGCCGTCCGGGAGATGCGGGTTCGAATGCGTTGGCGCCTGAATGATCTCGTAACCCGGCTGCGGATCTTTCTTCCACGCCTCATAGACGAATCGGAATCCTTCTGGCGTTGTTGTGACGCCTATAGTGTTCGGCTTCCCTGCGGGCTTGGTTTGGCGGTTACGCGCTATCACTTGTCGCCAGACGTGAGCTGCGTTTGTCTTGCTCAGTGTATCCAGTTCGTCAATATCTGCATCCGCGTGTTCGTAACCCACTATTCGATTCGGGTTTTCCATCGAGCGGAATATGATCGAGCCGCAGCCCTGAATGGTGATCTGATTGATTGGCGTCTTTTGCAGCCGATACGGAAGCCCCATCGCCGTGAGTATCTCTTCGAATCTGGGCCATGCGATAACCCGGATCAGATCGTAAGTCGGCTCGTAAAAGCCGCGATTCGTGCCCGGGTTCGAAATCAGTCCGAAGATAGACCGCAGAATAGCCGCTTCGGTCTTACCAGCGCCGAATCCTGCGACGAGCGCCGGGAACCGAGCCTCAGAGACCATGTAGTTATATTGCGGCAGCGTCGGCCTAATTTGCGCCATCTGGCTTCACAATTTGCAGAGTGATATTGTGATTGCCCTGCTCTTGCTCCGTCTCGCGCCATCCTGCCTGAGTCTTCAGATAGAAGATCGCCGCCGACGTGTTACCGTCTTCGGCTTGCATGATGAGAGATTGGCCCATGCGACTGATCGCTTTTGCCTTTCCCCTTTTATACGCATCAGAAACATCTGGCTGACGACCTTCGATTTCCCTGAGAGTCGTGTCAGAGATGCCCATGTGGTCGGCAAGTTGTTTTTTGGATAGCACTGCGGCCAGCGCTTCGACCTGTGCGATTTGAGTGTCATCGAATACGATGAGCGGACGACCACCGCCGTCGCCCTGATTACCTTTCTTCATTTGCAGCCCCGCGCAATGATAGCGACGCCCCAAGCATCGCATCTGGCGAGTATAGCACAATTACAGTTTGTAGAATAAATGCCCGCCGATGGCCTGTGTCAGTTCCCCGGTGTGAGACCAGTACGGATCGACCGACTTCGAGTGATAGTGAGTCGCCCCATTTGTTACCGGGACGAATTCACCGTTTAGCGCTTTGCTTGCTACCAGTAGAGCAGTTCGCCAAGATTCATGGTCTCTGACCGTCTCCGGCTTCCTGTCGCAGTAGAACGTGAACTGACACTGGTGTTTGATCGGATGCCCGCCCCAGTATCGGCCCTGCTTAACGACCGAGCAGTGATCGTCCGGGAACCGAGAGTCCTGAACCCGGTTCTCGATGACCTCCGCGACCGCTATCAGCCCGGCGACTTGTTCTTCTCCCCGGGCCTCATAGTAAACAGCCATTGCGACGCATAAGATCGGGCTAAGCATTGCAGAATCCTACTTCGAGCCGCGCTCTAGTTAGCTGAATGCGGCGCTTCTTTGATACCCTGAACTGGCCCTTCCAGAGAACGATGTAGTAGATCGCCCGGTAAGTCTTGGCGCACCACTCGGCCTCCTCCAGAGCGTCTTCGAACTTATCGAATAAGATCATTTTTGCACTCGTAAGTGATCGAAAATATCTCATCTTCGACCTTTATTAGTTGCTCGGATAACCAGACTCGGCCGTTGAGATTGCACGTTGCCTCAGTCGGGAACTCTCTAGTTTCTACGCTAGTCTGCCCGGCGATTATTATTTTGAGAACTAGAATCCATTTCATATTTTCGCAAACTCCGTTTCGAAGTCAGCAATCAGCTTGCCGAGCGCTCTGAGTTCCGGCATCTGGACGTTAATGTCTGGCTCCCCGGGCGATTGATCTATGCCGAGATTATCGTCCCAGAGACGCCATGCGAGATGCTCATACTTGCAGAGAATGCGAGATGCGTTATCTATGAGCCGTTTGCGCAGTTTAAGTACCATCGGCGACTCTTTGTAATAGTCCCGGTCGAAAGCAAGCAGATAGAGATCTTTGGCGATCTCAGCGTCTCCGTCGATCGCTTCATACAGATACGACGTATCGGAGTAATCTTCGATGAGCCGAACCGTATTGCGTAGAGCAGAGAGAGATGGGTCGAACTCGCCAAATTGAATGTATTGGTCGACGTTCTCTTCGATGTGAGCTTCGATAGCTCGGTTGAGTTTTGCAGTGATTTCCATAATTTCCTCCCGGGAAAAATTTTAGTCTTCAAAATCGCAATTATCTGCGAGCCATTCCAGTCGATCAATTTCCATCTCGTTCGCGTCTTCGTCTTGCTCGTCTTGCCACCGATCCAGATCGGCGTCCAGTGAATCCCTTTCCATGCTTGTCTCCTATACCAGCAGCAATAGATTGTTTTTGCGAGCGTAATGTCTATGCTCGTCCGTATCTTCGAACATCTCGGAGTCGAATACCAGTTCTTTACTATCTTCGTTCTCTCGCAATATGCCGACGATTCGAACCTTCTCGTGAACCGGGTTCTCTTCTGAGACTTTGTACAGAAACAGAGAATCGCTTACCGCCCAGACGTTGCCGTCGTCGCCATTAAAGTATTCGATCTTCTTCTTAGATATAAGCGGCTCGAGATTCTGCCACTTAGTTATAAGCCCGATCGGCAATGCCATCGCATTCGGGATTGCTTCCTGTCGATGTGCTGCTTGAGAGAGATTCTTCGCCCGAAATATGGTTATCGCTTGCATTTGCGTCGCCCCTAATTATCCAGAGTTCATTCATTTTTGAGTTCAAAGTCTTGCAAGCGTCGCAGGATGATGCGCGAACTCGCAAGCCAATACCGCAGACCGAGCAGTTTCGGCCATTATTATTCCATTCCATTTTTCAGCCCTCACAATTAATGCCCTGATTATACGCGGGCCAGCCGAACTCGCCATCAGTCTCGGCGAATAAAGCGGTCATCGAACAATAATCAGCCTCTTCGATGCTGGCTTCGTCTGCGTCCGTAGCGCCGACAATCAAAAGAGCCGTGAAGACCAAAAGAATCGCAGCGAGTGCGAGAGTGTTAGTAATGAGATCGCGTTCTGTCATGAGTGCCTCCCGGCGTTTTTGTTGGAATATTTATACCCCAAACAGAACCATTTTGTACAACTTTTTTCACACTTTCGTTCATTAAATTAAAACTTCTTATATTTCTGAGACTTAGCAGCGGCAATTTGCTGCGATTTTATCCAATTTGCGACCTCTGGGACGATTTCTGCCTTTAAATTTACCGATAACCCCTTCGGCCAGACGCCGAATCGCTTCTTGTATTTGTGCGACGCCCAGCCGTCCTTCCATCCTTTCTGGCGGCAGTGCCGGAGCAGATTCGAGTACCACATAGACTTTTCGGCTTTGCTCGGAGCTGCTGGCTTGTCGTCGATCCTGACCAGCATCGTGCTATCCGATTCGAGCCGCTCGGTGATTGTCAGCTCGTAGCCGCAAGCGCATCGAAGGCCCATCATGATTTTTTGGCATCGCGGGCACTCTCGGGTCGAACCGTCGGCTTTGTCTTTTTTCTTGAGCTGATTTTTCTCTGCGAATTTACGGTCGCCAGAGTCGAGTTCTGATACTTCCATCGTGTGAGCGTAGCCGAACCTGCCGACGTTTCCGGCGTGATCGAGATAGATGGCATACGGCTTCGATTCGTGCAGCCTTTGGATTCTCCCGGCGCGTTGCTGGTAGGCGATAGCGGATTTCGATGGACTGCAATCGATCAAGCATCTGGTCTGCGGACTGTCGTATCCAACTCCGAGCAGCTTGGAGCAGCTTAGAATCTTGAACTCTCCGGCTTCGTGTCCCCGGTAGAGTTCTGCTCTAGTCTTCTCGTCGGTATAACCATCGATGTGCTGCGCTGATATACCAGCAGCCCGGAACATCTCGACCAGATACTTTGAGTGCTTGATTGATGGCGAGAATGCGATGGTCTGTGAGTTCTCTCCGTGTTCGAGCCAGTTGCGAATAATATCGCCAGTGAGATGCTGGTCTTCTTCTGTCGCCCGGGCGAGATCATTCGGATCGAAGTCGCTGCCGCCAGTCGCGAGAGCTTTCGCTTTGAGTCCCTTCGTGTCGATCTTTGCGCCTCCGTAGTAATGAACCGGGGCGAGATAACCCTGCTCTAATAGATCAGCAGCGGTACACGGAATGACTAGATCGTCCCAGAATTTTGCCAAACCCTTCGAGTATGGGGTCGCGCTCAATCCCACGAATTTGACGTTGGAATAGCGATCCATCAGATCAGTGACCGTCTTCCACGGCGTATGTGCTTCGTCGACGATAGCGAAATCGAACTCTGGCGGGCGTCTGCGTCTGGCGATGGTTTGGATTGATGCGATCTGGATCGGCTTTCTGGGATCTGTTCTCCAGTGATCGGCTTGAATAACTCCGAAGTCTAGCCCCATCGCTTCGAATGCGTCCATCGTCTGCTCGACGAGTTTCACGCGGTCTGCGAGAAAAATAACGCGGCGAGACTCCGCTGCGCATTTCATCATATACGCTGCAGTTATCGTCTTCCCGAACGAGCAGCAAGCCGCCAGCATTACCCGGCGATTCCCCTGCTTGAACGACTCCCGGATCATTTCGATCGCTTTTACTTGATGGTCTCTCAGTTCCATAATCGCCTCCCGACGAACATTTTTGTTGGTTCCCTAAACGACGCGCACGCCCCGTCTTTTTCTCCCATAGAGGTAGCAGCTATATCCTACTGCTAGTCCCTACGTTCGCCGAAGCGACGGCCAACTGGCCGGATACTCAATATCCCGATCCACAATGGTGAATCGACTCCCCGCTCAATTTCTTGAGCTGCGGCATTTGGATAAAATCTCTCGCACTCTGCCGAGTAAACTCTATGGGCGCGAGCCGTCAGACGGGTAGGACGGGCATCGCTTTATTTGAGTGCTTGATCGTCGCCTTTCGGCCGCTGGTTAAAGCCCCAGCTCGGCATATTCGAGAGTTTCGGTCTGAATTAATCGCACCGACCGGCAAAATTCGCCGATTTGTAGTCAGATTCGCTATATATTGTGGGTTTTCTTGACTTGATACGCTATCAGTTGCGATAATTCCTGCATCGGAAACCGATGGGCTAACCTTGAGTAGCATATCGGCCAGAGTCCTATAACTCGCCCGACTGGTCGTAGTATATCTCCACTGCGTTCCAAAAAGAAGCCCCAGACCTCCCGCTGGGGCTTTTTTTATCCCTTCTCGCTCAGACGCTTGAGCATCAGTTCGCGGTTCTGCTTTTCTTTGGCGAACTTAACTTTTTCGTTTCGAATATCGAACGACGCATCGTGCAGATTGAATTTCTCGGTAATCGCACCGGGTTCCATCTGGCGAATCTTACCGCCCCGGGCCAGATACTCGGCAATATGCTTGTCGAGTATGCGTCGAATCTCGTCTTTTTCTTTTCTGTTATCAATCAATTCGTCATCCTCAACCATATCGCTCTCGCTCTACTCTAGAGACAGCTCCCGCTCGCGCAGTATAGCCTGATCGAATGCTTGGCAGTCGGTGCAGTACCATCCAACTCGATACGGCTGATAAGTGTCATCTGTGGATCGGTGATTAAACCCGACAACTTGCTCCATAATGCTGCCGCAAATGCACGGCTTGATATTGAAATTATCGGAATTTTCGCTCATAAAGTTTAGCTCTTTTTGTAAATACTCGCTTTACCCGGTCGAGATACTCGGCATCGAATCGTCTTGGCGAGTTGTCTCGCTCTAATCTCTCGACTCGTTCCAGCCCGATACGCTCGATCAGCCCTGCCCGGTATCCTACCGCATTTCCGCTGAGATACCGATTACAATAAGCGAGCTGGCTGTGACAGTTGAATAAGTTAAATTTAAGCCCGGGAGCCGATCCCCGGCTTCGGTAGTGCCCGGCGTCGACCGAGCCTCCGTGCTTTATATCGCCCTGAGAGCGCCCGCAGCAGATACACGGCTTTCCCCTGTCTCTCGCTCTTATATATCGGTTAAAAGCCGCCTGAGCGTCTCTCATGCGGTCTGAGCGGGTCTTGAGCCGTTCCTTCGTCTCTTTTACGACCTTCTTCTCTGCGGATCGGTGAATCTTCTTCGCTGCGGAGCTTCGAGAGAACTCGATCAGATGCTCCATCGAGCAGAATGCTTTCAGACTACCGATCACCGCTGATTCGGCTTCGACCTTCTTTCGGCATAGTGAGCAGCGTCTAGTCCGCATTTTTTAGACCGAGATGGTCTGCATACGGCTTGAGATACTTTCGCCAGAACTCCAGTTCGACGGCGATCAGCTCGTTATATGTCTCTTTTACCTGCTGGCGGTCGAGATTAGCCAGACCGATCTTTAACTGGTCTTCGGCTTTGTGTACTGGTTCTAATAAGTGAGCAGCCATAGTGCCTCCAAGTATAGGGGCGGGATTATTTAATTAGAGCGCCCCCGGTTATATTTAGAAGTCAGAGAGCATCAGATCGAGCCGCTGCATATCAGTCAAATCTCTGATATAAGCAAACTGAGCGTCAACTTTCTCTGTGTGTGATTCTGTTTTATCCCCAGCCTTTACTGAATGCCCGAGAGACGACCAGAATTCCGACTTACTGGCGAATCCGAGCAGATATATCTCATGGTCGGTAGCGTACGCGAAGACGTACATATCGCACTGCTGCCGCTCCTGCGATTTAGGGATTCTCACCATATAATCCGGTCTCGGTACGCCGTGCGTCTTCTTGGTCTTCACGTCGATGCGATAGTCTCCGACCTTAAAGTCGAAATTCATCGAATCGTCTGCGCAGTATTCGAAGTCGATATCAAGATCAGTAAGCCAGCGCCCGAACGCCATCTCTCCCAGCGTCCCGGTGATCTGCCCTCTACCATCTTTGACGATCGTCGTCTCGTTGAACGGATAGCCTGTGTGCTTAATGTGGGCGTAGTTGATCCAGTTATGTCGAATAATATATTTAACCATTTTTGCTGGGCCACTCCGGTATTTTGATTCCATGCGTTTGCGCCAGATGGCGAGAGATTGTTTCGTAGATCTTATTGTATTCGCCGCGCTCTGGTTCCCGGGTCGATTCTTCGCCGACCATTATCCGCTGAATGGGTCGCCAGAGATGATCCTTTGCCGAGTTAACCGTCCACGGGATATCGACATTCGGCTTCAGTGTCTTTTTCATGTCCAGCCCGGCTTCGTTTAGCGTATGCGCGACCTGCCCGAGCCAGAGATGGAGTGCGCTGTTCTGCGCCATCGTTCGCGGCTTCTTCGTCGTGTACTGAATGGCGATGTGCCCGTGCTTCGCGTAGAGTTCTTCAATGTGCGCTATAAAGCGCTTTTTCGAGTCTTCATCTTTAACCGTCCAGCCTTCCATATCAGTCTCCCATCTGATCCGCGTAATCTGTCCCAATCTGCCCGGGAATGTGAACCCGGCAGTCTATGTCTCGATGCAAGCGTTTTGCTAAATTGAAAGCAACGGCTTGCCCGGTAAACGATCTATCTGCGTCTGCGAATATGTGCAGCGTTGCCACTTGGCTCGGCGGCTCGAATTTCTCCAGCATTCCAGCGGTCGCAGCGGCCCAGCACGGAATCTTGAACTTGTGCATGACCGCCAGAGCTGTCTCGACGCCTTCGGCTATTCCCATCTCGGCATAGATATTCGTGAGACGTATTGCGCCGCCAGTTGTCGGTCTGCATGGCGGCATGATCTTCTTCGCAGACGGAACGAGCGCTTTCTGGCCGTTCGCTGTCAAATATGTGACGTGCATCGTTGCCGGGAGTCCGTTTTTGTCAGAAAACACACACACCATCGCCGGATGCTTGCCGAGAGACTTGCCGCCGTCCCAGTATTCGAGACCGGGATGGAATCCGATCTTCTTGCAGTTCGCTAGACCGCGATTTCGCAGATAGAGAGTCTTAGCATTTATCTGTGATTCGTAATCGAGACCGCGACGGATAGATTCGAGCCGTGCTTTGTTCTTGGCGAGATCTGGTTCGACTGGCTTGCTCGGCTTTATGTCGCCGACCATCTCTTTGATTTCCTGCGCGACCGCTGACTTGCTCATTCCGGTAATCTCTGCCGCTAGATCCCAGCCGGAGCCGTTGCCGCACTGATTGCAAAAGTATTTGCCGTCGCCATTGTGATTGGTGAATCTGAATCGATCCTTCCCGCCGCACATCGGGCAGGGTGCGTGCTTACCGTTTAGCAGCGCTTGATCTATGCCGAGCCTTCCGAGAATCTCTTGCCAGCGATTGCGCGAGAGCTGCATCAGATCATTCATGATATAGATCCAAGAAGTCGGCGAGACTCATTTTAAAGACTGCCGCAATTTCGACGGCCCGGGATAATTTTATGTCTTCGCTCTTCTGCCAGCGAGAGACTTGCTGCGGAGCGACTCCGATCTCTTTTGCAATGTCAGAGATTCGCGTATGCGAGCTGGCTTGCGCTGCCCGGATCGCTTTGCCGAAATCGACCTTTTGTGACATAGTGTTCTGGCTCATTTGTACTTTCCCCGAAGTAAGAGTATTGCCCGGTGCAGTTATTAGCTTCTGCACCGGGCTTTTTTCATGCTAGAACGGTATATCGTCCCCGAATGTTTCGTTATTGTCGCTTTTTTGTTGCGGTTTTTCAACTGGAGCGTCCTTCGCTTTAAACTTCAGATCGAACGATGGCGATCTCTCATGGTCGCTTTTATTGCGGAACACATTAACCCAGTAAGTCTTACCGTCGATCTCGCAGTCTCCCTTCAGCACCATGTCTTGATCGTGACGTTGTTCGTGCTTCCATAGACCGCCGCGCAGATTGTTATCGTATTCGCTCATAATTACTTTCCCTTTAGTTGATTTACACTTTCATTTATTGACTCGACTGCATCCGTCACTATCTCTTCGAGCGACTTGATGAACTCTTCGTCTCTTTTAACGCGAACCAGCAGCGGCTTAATGTTCTCGGCGTAACAGAGAAAATCGCACCACTCTTTTTCAGCGATCCATAGCTGGCCCTGAACTTGAGCCAGATATTCCTGTGGCATCCTCTCCTTCTTTAAGAAGTCTCGCCAATATTTCACCATCGTGTGCGGCTGCGGGCACTTGATTTCCAGAAGACCGTCCGTGCCTTGGATGAGTCCGTCCGGGCTTGCTCCGGCTTCTATCGTGTCGTGCAGACAGAGACCGACTTCGATCACTTTGGCGTCGTACATGAACTCGTAGTATTCACGCGCCTTTGGTTCGGTATCTATCCCGTGCTGCATCGCAGCGGTCGTTGGAAAAAACTTCGACTGCCCGGTGAGCTTCTCAGCGACCAGTTCGTCGATATAAGCGTCAGCAGACGCCGAACGCTTCCCTGTGGGCGTGATTAGCCGACCAAATGAACTACCAGTCGGAATACCCCGGCGACTGGCGTACCAGCCCTCAGTGCGTTGTTCGTGTGGCAATATGCGCATCTTCTTCTCCCGTGTATTTGCTTTCGATGTGTTTGCAGATGTCGACGTAATAACTACGCTCGAACTCCGTCCAGTCTGCGGTGAAGTAAGTCGTGATTAAAGCGAGCCGTTTTATTCGATGCTCGATCTCGTCGTACTGCTCCAAATCTTCTTGAACTGCTTCGACGGCTTGATGGAAATGCTGATAGTCCGAGATGAATACCGCATAATTCTCCATATTTTCGTGCAGCTCGTCTTCGCTAACCTCTAGCAACTGAGCAATCTCGGCAGAATAGAGAATCTTCTCGTCTTCATCCATTCTGCTCTGCCTTCTTAGTCTCCAGTTTCAATATAGCGACTTCGGCTTGCGCAGTTGTCAGTTCGGCAATTTCAACAACTTTAAAGTATTGATGGAATATCTCGACATCCGCGTCGGTCTCTTTGATTAGCATTTGTATGCGATCTAACTGTCCGCTACGCAAAGGCTTTAGAGATTCTTCGAGTTCTTCCGCTGCCTTCTTAGCGGCTTCTGATTGCTTATCAGCTTCAGCGCTTGGTAGATCTTCGCCCGCGTAGATATAGTGACCGAGACCGAACATTGCTAGACACTTAACCAGACAGCGCATCTTGGCTTTATTGAGCTGAACGACATCTGGGTTCGAGATCGCTTGACTCTTAAAGCCCATGACTGGTAGCCACATTTGGCGAGAGAGACCGTCGATCGTGACGGTGCAGTAAACCATTAGCGAGCCGTCCGTCGCTGATTCGGGTTCTTGGAAGGAATACTCAGCCTGCGGGTAATGCTCCATAAGAGTACCCCATGCCCATGACCAGCTCAGAAAACTGAGATCGCCTTTTTTCTCGATGCGGTCGGATACGTCGACCTGCGATAGCGTCGCCCAGATGGACGCGAATGTCGTCTTTTCGCTCATTTTAAATCTCCCGATTTAGACCAGCGGAATGCCAGCCGTTCGGTGATTATACTAAAATGAGATTAATGCGCAACTATATTGATGCGGAATTGTGGCTGGATTGTTAATAAGTCCAGATGTGCGGTCTTGGCGCGTTTACGTCCATGTCGGTCGCAATGTCCAGATGAATGAATCGGCCGTCGCCCTTTTGATTGACTCCGATCCCGGTGAATAGCCCGGTATTGAGTGCGTGCTTTAGCAGTTGAATCGCTTCTTCGTAACTGACAGCGATATCTACTGCCAGACCGCAGCCGTGAGCGCCGACGAAATCTTTATTCTTCTCGGCAGGATGAGACGGACAGCGATAGCCCGAATTGATAATAAACGGAAACTCGCAGATCGTCCGTAGCGCTTGCAGGGAGTCCAGCAACTCGTCCGATATCTCATGCCCGGTCGAGTCGCATTTGCCACACTTGCAGCGAAACTCGCTGCGCGTGAAGTTCCGATAAGCGAGCTTAGCTGGCATTGATGAACTTGGCGACTGCGCCTTCGATCGAGTCATTAATGAATTCGTCGACTTTATCGACTGCTTCGTCTGCTATATCGGCGTACTTGGCGGCAGTGATTACCGCAGTTTTGACGGCTTCGAATTTCTCCGAGCCTTTACCTGACTCCGGGAGCTGCTCTTCGGCTTGCAGCACTAGATCTTTGATCGATGCGATTAGGAATAAAACGAATCGAGCAATTTCGAATGCTAATTTTAACTTTCCCATTATTTTCCCCTTTTCTTCGGTTTTTTAGTTGGTTTTGCGGTTTTCTTGTATGCGCTTTTGCCTTTCATTTATTACCTAACTCCATATAAACGCCCGCAGCAATTAGCCCGAGAACCATCATTGTGAAGAATTTTGCCGCTGTCTGGCCGACTGTCCGCTTAGTTTCTCGCCAATCATCAAGCAGCGAACGGACTTCTCTCATGTCGCCGTATGCTTCGCCATCGTATAGTCCGATATCTTTTAGCGCCTCTCTCGCGCCCTTCTTAGCGGCCCGGTCGATCATTAGTTCCAATTCTGCGTCAGTCATCTAATATATACTCGTTCGTATTTATCGGGACGATGCGGAGTCCGGCGGCAGTGCGCTTCTCTGTCATGGCTTCTGGCTGATACATGGCAATCGTCTCCATAATCTCGACAATTTCTTCCGGCGAATAAGATCCGCCGCTGTAGTAGATAATCGAGAGAATGATTTCGGATGGGTCATATTTAGTCATTTTACCACTTCACGCGGTCGGCCCAGTAAGCGCCGCTCATCTTGCCTTTACGGATATTCTTGGCGTGCCGGGCTTTGAATGACGCCCGTCGAGCCTTATCTGCATCGCTTTCGCTCTTCTTAGCTGGTGAACCCTTCACGCCCTGCTGCCCAAATCGTATGAGCTTCACGTCGTCGCCATCTTTGGCGAGAACGACGTGGCTCTTTTCAGAGTGCCCGGGAGTCTTCTTCGGCTTGTTATAGCCTTCGAGACCGTATTTAGTGAGTCTGGGATCTTTAGCCATTACGTTGAATCCTTTTGATTCGATTTTAGCACATAGAAGCCGATAATTATGTCAGATTTCGTGATCTGGCTCGTAATCCTTACCGGGAATCTCGTATTCGTGCCGAATGGCTATCCCGCCGCTGCGACGGTAGACGATCTGATTCATTATGCTTGGCGAACAATAGCCTTTAGATGCGTGCCAAGAATCGCTGGGAGCGAGCGTTCCGAACCTTTCCAGCACGACCGAATTATCGTACTGCTCGGCCAGCTTGCTATGAAAATGACCGAGTATCCAGTATCGGTGACTCGTCTTCGACCAGACGCTGAGTCTCGGCAACATATCAGCCAGACGTCGCCCGGGAGCTTTGTCGCCGTGTGTGATAGCGATGAGATTCTTTCCGAACGTCGTATAAGTAAAGAATCCGTTCGGCTCCAGAATCGTCACTCTCGGCTCTTTCGCGTATCGGTAGGCCAGAATCATCGCTATCGCTATCGCTGTCTCTGAGTCGTGATTACCGCGAGCCATAACCACTGATACATTCGAGTGCTTCTCTAGCATCCGGGTAATCCCGTGAATCATCGTGTCTGCTGCTTTGCGCATGATTAGCTCGATGCGTGAGTCGGTATCCATCGGCGTGCCGTTGGCAGTCTGCGGATACGGAATAGAGCGATCAATATGTGTGAAGTCTCCGACGTTTATTAGCATTGCGTGCTCTGCGGCCGGTGCTGACTCAACCAGAGAGTCTATAGCTTCGATTATCTCGGCAGATGCAATCTTGGAGTCGAAGTCTCGGCCCCGGGTCTCTTGTCCCGACGCCTTCATGCCGATATGCGAATCGCCTATTATGATCGTCGGTAATAAATCCTTCGATTTACCCTTTGCGGACGGCTTATGTGTCTTTTTGGCCTGAATTACCTGCGAGTTCAACTGCTCGACGAACGCTTTGAGCGCTTCTTCTTTCTCGGCAGTCTCCAGCTTGCGGCGAGTCTTGAGCCATGCCTTATTGCCCGAGTCGTCTTCCAAGTATATGGAGCGGCCAGTGACGTACTCCCCTTGCGGGACGTGAGATGTTGCATCCCACGCATCGCTGAACCCGGCCGCAGATGCGTATGCTTTTACGCCGGAAACGATATTGCGCACTGTCGATGGTGTAATGGCGAGCTTTATCGCGGCTCGTGATGCGTTCCTTTCGCTTCTTTCCCATTCTTTTACGACTTCGAGCTGGCGTTCTGTCTTTGCGTAATCTTCTAGCTTTGCCAATTACTTCTCCCGGGCGACGTTTCGCGCCTTCTCGTAACTTCTCATGCCGCCGAGTCCGAGCATTCCGAGCAGAACTGGCATCATTGTATCCATCTCGATGAGATCGAGCCTTATGTCTAGTCCAGCGAACTCCATGCCGAGATTGATAAATGGGATCAGAATAAAGTTCAGCAGCATGGCAAGAGCGCACACCCAGCCGACCGCCGGACGCCAGCCAGCGACGAACATCGATTGATGTGCCGCTTCGATCTGGTTCGTCTTGATCTGACCGACGATCTGTTCTTGCGCTTGCCTCTCGGCAAGAGTAGCGATCTCGTGAGCCAGCATGGCCCGCTGGTCTTTGTCTTCGATAAACTTATCGAGCAATCCAGAGACCGGGGCGACTAGCGATGAGATGAGATTTAGCATCAAACCACTCGAATCTTATAGTTGCCCGCACCGACCGCTGTAATCCTAACTTTGTTACTGGCTGGGAAATCAAAGTTATAGTCAGTACCTAATACAGCACCTTGGTTCAAGATGTTGGCATCGTAGTTAATAGCCGTTCCAGAGTAGGTCGGGACGGTAGAGCCAGATGCGTAGTACAGGATAGCCGCAAAGTCTAAGTCGTCACCAAGCGTTATCTGATTCGCGTCAGTGATGGCGTTGAGGTCTGTGCTGTCCATTTGGTTTATGTAGCTAGAGGCAAAATACTGGAAAGCAGTATCGTTTCCACTATCTATTATGTAAATGTTTTGATAGTTATTGCCAAAACTAACATCTCTTGGAGTGCCACCCTGTCCACTTATATCTAAAGAAGTTCCATCACTTGACGCTGTAGAAATATCATAAGCAGTTGATAGACTGATAGCATGAATTTTGTCTGAGTTTTCTCCAACTGTGTATACTTTTGTTCCATCAGAATTAAAGGTTAAACCAGTCGTGCTAGTATCCAAAGACGCAACGCTAAAGCTCTTTGAAGCATAAGATGCAGTCGAAATATCAAACGCAGTTGATAGTGTGTATTGGTAAATCGTATTAGTTCCCTGACCTACAATATACATTGACGTTCCATCTGCGTTAAAAACTAAACCGTTTGGATAAAGTTCTTGCGAAGACAAAAGAAAAGTCTTTGAAGCGTATGACGCAGTAGACAAATCATAGGCAGTGCTTAGTGTATATTGATAAGCTCTTGATGATGGCGAGCCAGAACATACATATAGTGAAGTTCCATCATTATTAAACACTATTGAGCGCGGACTATCTGTTTGGCTTGCAACACTAAAACTCACCGAGTCATAAGAAGCAGTCGATACATCACCCGCTGTCGATAAAGTGTATTGATATATTGAATCAGTGCCACCACCGCAAACATACATTTTTGTAGAATCACTATTAAAAAGTATTCCTGTCGGCGTTGTCTCTTGACTAGCTACGGAAAAACTTTTTGATTGATAAGACCACGCAGTAATTGGACCTGTTCCACCAGTAGCACCTTCCATCGCCTCACGCAGAGCAGCGACTTCTGTGTTGGTAGTCGCATTTACCCAAGTCTCTGAAGTGTATGTACCGTTAGAGTTGTACTGCCATGTCCCTGCGTTATCCCTCACAATGTCTCTAACACCGTCTGTGTTGTCTAAGATAGACCAAGCAGTTTTATTATCATTAGAAATTGCATAGAACACGTCACCGCTACCAATAGCGTTAGTGGCTGTCAGTGAGTTGATGTCAGTCCAGTAGGTTGAGTCTATGTTGCCGCTTATACAGGGTTGATAACCTGTTGAAGATGTAACTCCTGCACCTGTTGAATACTCATAAACAGTATCGCTACCTGTGTCGAGTATAAACATCTTGGTTCCGTCTGTATTAAAAGCTATTGCGCTCGGAGTACCTGCTTGAGCTGTTACCGAAAAACTAACATTATCATACGATATAGTTGAAAGGTCGTATGCTACAGATAGTGAGTATTGATACACAAAATCGTATTCACTGCCCACCATAAACAGTTTAGTACCATCGGAATTAAATCTTAATCCTTCTGGGTATGGGTCTTGGCCTGTTACAGAAAAAGAAGAACTAAAAGACGCTGTAGAAACATCAAAGCCCGTGGTTAATGTGTATTCATGGATAGAATCACTATCATCACCCGAAACAAACATTTTAGTTCCGTCAGGATTAAAGGTTAGACTCAGTGGGTTACTTTCTTTACTTGATACGCTAAAAGAATCTACAAATGAAGCTGTTGATATATTAAAACCAGTTGATAATGTGTATTCGTTGATGTCAGCACCCGCATCCCCAACAATGAACATCTTAGTTCCGTCTGTGTTGAAATTTACTTCTCTTGGGACTGTATCTTGTCCTGCTACAGAAAAATTTTGAGAATAACTAGCCGTGGAAACATCAAAGCCAGTTGAAAGCGTATATTCGTTTACGTCATCTCCAGAATAGCCGCAAATAAACATTTTAGTGCCGTCTGTGTTAAAAGCTAAACCTGTCGGCGATGATTCTTGAGCGCTTACGCTAAAACTAACAGAGCTATAACTAGCATCGGCTATATTATAAACATCGAAATTATTACTAACCTTTAATACATCAGCCGTAGCATCATATACCACAGCAAACATAGACCAAGAGCCAGAGGCGACTTGATTAAAAGAAGTCGGTGCTGTTGTTTGTGCATAGCTACCGCTTGTGGCTGTTAAGACAAACACGCCTGAGTTAGCTTCGATGGTCTTGCCTACGTCTGCTGAGGCGAATGAGCCTGTGCCGAGTGCTAGTGAGCCATATCCTACTGTGTACTGGTATACAGAATCATTTGCTTGTCCAACTATAAACATCTTAGAACCATCAGGGCTAAATACTATTCCTGATGGCTCGCCGTCTTGGGCTAAAACAGAAAAACTAACAGAGCTATAAGATGCAGTTGATACGTCAAAACCTGTGGATAGTATGTACTCAAACACAGAATCATTCGCGAATCCACAAATAAACATTTTAGTGCCGTCTGTGTTAAATGTCATTCCTTGAGGCTGCGTCTCTTGTGAGCCTATTGAAAATGCGTCCGTAAAAGAAGCTGTCGATATATCAAAAGCGGCAGACAACGCATACTCATTAACGTCCTGTCCAGTATAGCCAAGAATAAACATCTTCGTACCATCAGTGTTAAATGCTAAAGCCGAAGCATTAGTTTCTTGAGAGGCTATTGAAAACGCCTGAGTGTAGGAAGCAGTTGATATATTGAATCCTGTAGTTAGAGCATATTCATAAACATTGTCGTTGGTTCTTCCAACAACGAACATCTTAGTTCCATCAGTGTTAAAAGCTATGTCAAAAGGATTTGTATCTTGGGTTGCTACTGAAAAGTTTTGAGCATAAGTAGCAGAAGAAACGTTAAAGCCAGTTGATAGCGTGTATTCGTAGACTGCATCGCCACCCCTGCCTACTATAAACATTTTTGTTCCGTCAGTGTTAAATGTCAGCCCTTCCGGAGTTGTTTCTTGTGAAGATATAGAAAAGCTATCTACAAAAGATGATTCAGAAATATCTTCTACAAAGTCCAAAGTAGTTGCAGGCGCAGAGTTTTCCAACGTATAAGAACCTGCCGCAGCGTCCCAGTTGTTGTTAGTCACGCCTGTCTGTGCCACTTCTTTGGTCACAGAGACAACTGGCGCACCCGATGTTATTGCGGCAGATAGAGTTAATGTCGCATC
>OLHI01000066.1_pt1 | contig 30615 bp, 18 predicted proteins | sample 1609501 | NCBI WGS metagenome assembly OLHI01 (sample SAMN05416862, study PRJEB24817) | seawater metagenome | isolation source: Sea water | place: Canada:Atlantic | collected 2013-11 | reverse complement strand
CGTCGGCAGCGTCAGATGTGTATAAGAGACAGCTAAATAGCATTTTACTCTCTAAACAAATAAAAGATAAAAATATATTAATTGTTGGTGGAGCTGGAAGTATAGGTTCTAATTACACAAAACAAATATTGAAGTTTAAACCATCTAAGGTTACAATAGTTGACACTAATGAGAATGGATTAACTGAATTAACAAGAGATTTAAGAAGTTCTTATTTATTAGATTATAAACCAGAATATATAACTTACCCAGTTAACTTATTGAGTGATACATTCAATAAGGTTTTCAAATCTAATAAGTGGGATGTTGTAGCAAATTTTTCTGCACATAAACATGTTCGATCTGAAAAAGATAAAATTTCAGTGGAAGCCTTAATTAAAAATAATGTTTTTGGGGCTATCAAACTTTTAAACCTTTGTGAAGTATACCCTCCAAATTATTTCTTTAGTGTATCCACTGATAAAGCAGCAAATCCTGTAAATATTATGGGTGCATCTAAAAGTTTAATGGAAAAGTTAATACTCTCCAGAAAAGATAACTTTAGAGTATCAACTGCCCGATTTGCCAATGTAGCTTTTTCGAATGGAAGTTTATTAGATGGATTTATCTTCAGGTTAGAAAAAAAACAACCGCTTTCTTGTCCAGAAGACATCAAACGTTTTTTTGTAACTCCAGAACAATCGGGTCAAATATGTTTACTAGCAACTTTTTTAGGAGATACGGGTAATATATTTTTTCCAAAATTAGATTTCCACAAAGATCAAATCTATTTTAAAGATATTGCATTAGAATTTCTTAAAGAAAAAGGATTAGAGTCAGTTTTAGTTGAGTCAGAAAAGTTGGCAAAAGAATTTGATTTTTCTAACAAATTAAAAAAATATCCAATTTATTTTTTTAAAACAGATACCTCTGGTGAAAAAACATATGAAGAGTTTTATACAGAGGAAGAAGATTATGATACTGATAAATATGAAACATTAGGGTTTATAAATTCACCAAAAGTAGAATTATCTTTTAAACAGGTTGAAAAAGATTTTCTTGATGTTTTTGAAAAACCTAATTCTACAAAGTTAGATATTGTTAATATTATTAAAAAGTATGTACCGGATTTTATGCATGTAGAAACTGGAAAAAATTTAGATCAAAAAATGTAAATTATGTATAAATTAGTAAAACGCTCATTAGATTTTATAGTTTCCTTCATCGTTATTTTTTTATTACTACCTTTTCTTCTGCCCATAGCCATAGTTTTAAGATTTACTGCGGAAGGTGAAATTTTTTATTTACAAGATAGAATGGGGTTTAAAAACCATAAATTCAAGATTTTTAAATTTGCTACAATGTTGAAAGATTCTTTAAACTTAGGAACTGGATCTATAACATTAACGGGGGATTTTAGAGTTACATCAATGGGCAAATATTTGAGATCTACTAAAATTAATGAGTTACCTCAATTATATAATATTCTGAAAGGTGATATAAGTATAGTTGGTCCAAGACCAGTATTAGAGCAAGATTGGTTGTTATATCCAGAAACTATTAGAGATAAGATATACGATGTTAAGCCAGGCCTTACAGGAATTGGATCAATAGTATTTAGAGACGAGGAATCTATAGTTTCTAAAGTCAAGGATGAGGACCCTCATGTTTATTTTAAAAGAGTTATTGCACCATTTAAAGGAGAACTTGAGATGTGGTATCAAAAACATCGTTCTTTTTCATTAGATATTAAATTAATTTTCTTGACTGCTTGGGTGATCTTAGTTCCTTCTTCTAAATTATATGAAAAATGGTTTAAAAATTTGCCAAAACGAAATTTTTAAAATTATAATCTATGCCATTCGACCCAAAATCAGCAAAGAAAGCAGGAAAAAGATCCAAATAAATCCAGACACCAAATCTTCTATTCCTGCCATTCTGCAAAGTGCCTTGATCTGTTTATTAAACACTACTTGCCAAACTCTTCTCGGGAATTCATTCTCTAATATTTCAATAACCAGAGGATCTGCCACTCCAACAGTCACTGCCTTTTTTGTTTTCTGTTGCAAGATATCTATATACAATCCAGTGGGTGCTTTTCTAAGATTATTGAGAGTTAATTTAAATAGATCTGAGACCCACTGCCTGATACAAAAACCAATCAATAACCATTTGTAACTATCTGTATATGCTGCTGGGACATGCTGGAATTCCTTTAATGCTTTTATCTCTGATGGATTTAAAACATGAAGAATTTGATCTGTTAATTTTACTGAATTTCGACCTAAAAAGTACCTTTTAAAAATCATTGAAAGTTATTTATAGAGGGACAATAGCCATCAATTATAATTTAATTGATGCACTATAACGATTGAAGTTTTTTGAACCTTGTATATCTTAGAAACTTACAATATATTTGATTTTAAATATTTTTTCGAATGATTCTTATAGTGGATGGAGGTTCTACAAAAGCAGATTGGATTGCCTTAGACAATGACAGTAATGAAGTGTTTAGGATTCGGACTTTAGGCTTGAATCCAGCAGTTGTAGCTCAAAAAGAGTTGGCGAATCGAATTATAAACATGTTCCAGTTGATGGACATTAAAGAAGATATAACTCAAATTTACTTTTATGGTGCTGGGTGTGGTACTCCAAAACCTTTTGCTATTTTGAAAAAAGTCTTGCAAGATATTTTTGTCAATGCAAAAATTAATATCGCAGAAGATATGCTAGCTGCAGTTTATGCAGCTTCAGGAAATCAGCCAGCAATTGTGTGTATTCTTGGAACAGGCTCTAATAGTTGTTATTATGATGGTACTACTGTGCATATGAAAACAGTTTCTTTAGGGTATTCCGTGATGGACGAAGCTAGTGGTAATTACTTTGGGAAATTACTTTTAAGAGAATACTTTTATGATAAAATGCCGAAAAGAATCGCAAATAAGTTTGAAGAAGAATATAATTTAGATGCAGATGTTATTAAATATAATTTATATAAGCAACCCAATCCAAATATGTATTTAGCTTCATTTGCGAAATTCATGTTTGAATTTAAAGAAGATAAATACATTAAAAAGATCATTAAAAGAGGTTTTAATGAGTTCTTTAAATATAGAATTCTACCCTTTGGTAAAACAATAGATACCCCAATCTACTTCATTGGGTCTATTGCTTTTTACTTCAGTGAAATTTTAGAAAAAGTAGCTAGAAAAAACAATTTAATAATCACAGATATCATTCAGAGACCTATTGATAATTTACTCGATTTTCATAAGAAAAACCTTAGTTAAGGAGCTCTAAAACTTTTTCCAATTGCATTCCTCGGGACCCCTTTATGAGGATGGTGCAGTTTGAAAGATTTTGTGTTTTAAGATGATTTTTAAAATCATTAAATTCTTTAAATTGTTGATAATCCGTAGTTATCCTATGGAATAATTTTCCAATAAAAAAGACCGTTTTAAAGTTTGCAGACAATGTCAATGCTGCAATTTTTTGATGTTCTTCAAGCTCATGTTTCCCTAGTTCAAACATATCTCCTAAGATTAGAACTTTGTTTTTACCCTCCATCAATTTAAAACTATCAATCGCAGCTTTCATACTTGTTGGGTTGGCATTGTAGGCATCTAAAAGAATTGTATGCGTTCCTTTTTTTATGATTTGTGATCTGTTGTTAGAAGGAACATAGGATTCTAATGCATCTTTAATATCTGTAGACTCAATACCAAAGTAGTGACCAAATGTAATTGCTGCACAAATATTGGCGAAATTATAAGTACCAATCAACTTACTTTCGATAGTTGTGCCTTTATAGTCTACTGCTACAAAAGGAGTCGCTTTCTTAAGAATTAATTTTTCTTCAAAAAAGATACGCTTAATTTCATTTGTCTTTTCAAGTTGAATTTTATCATTTGGATTTACAATAGCAATGCCGCCTTCATTCTTAAGATACGTGTACAACTCTGATTTCCCTTTGATAACTCCTTCAACACCCCCAAAACCCTCTAGATGTGCTTTTCCAAAGTTTGTTATGTATCCAAAGTTAGGTGCACATAAGTGAGACAGCAATTCAATTTCTTTTTGATGATTTGCACCCATTTCAACAATGCCAATTTCGGTTTCGGCATTCATAGATAAAAGAGTTAGAGGAACTCCAATGTGATTATTTAAATTTCCTACTGTTGCCACCGTTTTATACTTCTTTGATAAAACAGGATGTAGCAACTCTTTCGTAGTTGTCTTTCCATTACTACCCGTTAAGCCAATAATTGGAATATTTAATTGTTTTCGGTGATAGTTTGCTAGTTTTTGTAAGGTCTGTAATACATTTTCAACCAGTAAAATATTCGGTTTTGTTACATATTTAGGTTCTTCTACAATACTATAAATAGCTCCCGCATCAAGCGCCTTTTCGGCAAAAGCGTTTCCATTAAAATTAGGACCTTTTAAAGCAAAGAAAATAGTGTTTTTTCGAATGCTTCTTGTATCGGTATCTACTAAGAAATGCTGTTTATAATATTTATAAAGTTCCTCGATTTTCATTTTTTAAAGATAAAAAAAACCTCATTGATTTTAAGCAATGAGGTTCAATATTGTTTTAATTTGAAAAGGATTACCTCGCTGGGTTTCTTGCTTTTCTTTTTTCTGAACTCATTGGACCTAATTTATCTGATACACATCTAAATCCGATATAATTTGTTGCCATGTATTCAGGTAAATACCTTCTCTGTGCTGGATCTAACCAATATTCTCTGTCGGACCAAGCACCTCCTTTATAGACTCTTGTATTGTCACTAATTAAAGTTGTTCTTTTTTCTGTATCATATTCCACTCTTGTGATACCAGTTAAAGGGTCTTTAATAAATTCAGGTCTATTTGGAGAGTTGTACATACTTTGCTCCATTTTATCCTTACCAAAATCTCGTGATGAATTGATATCTCCATCATTAATATCTGCATTCTTTGATTTTGTGAAATTTCTCCTAAGTGCTACGTCATCCGATGCTATTGGATCGTATTTTATAGTTCCTGGTAAATCTAATGGAATAATTTTTCCATTTTCTAAAGTATCATACTTAATTGCTGCTCCTTCTGTACCAACGATGACCACTTTTCCTTCTTCATTAATTCTTTTTTTATTGAAAACGTTTCCTCTATAGTAATTAAAGTCATTTGCATCTGAATCAATAATTGGTCTATAAACATCTGAAACCCATTCAGCAACGTTTCCAGACATGTCATAAATTCCAAAAGCATTTGGTGGATACGATTTTATTTTGATTGGAATGTCAGAACCATCTGAGCTCCATCCAGATAAACCGCTATAATTTCCTTTACCTTGTTTGAAATTGGCAAGTTGATCTCCTTTATATCTTTTAGACTTAGATCGGGAGTATTTCCCATTCCAAGCATATTTTTTTCTACCTCTTATGGTATTGTATTCGCGATTTTCAACATTCGCTTTTGCAGCAAATTCCCACTCAGCTTCGGTAGGTAGTCTAAATTTAGTTTGTAAAATACCGTCTGCTTTTGTAATTTTTCTACCTTGAAAAGCGTCTTTTCCAGGCTTAGTTTGTCCTTTTGCTCTTCGTTGTTTTACACCTCTCTTGTAGATTGTGGTATCGCCTGCAAACATTTGGTTTGCATCTGTTAAAAAGACATCCGTATCAAAAAAGTTTCTAGTAGTATCTGCCTCAAAAATATTTTTAATGTGGCCTTTATCTATTAATGTTTTTAAATTAACAGCATTGGTTCTCCATTTACAATATTCAGTAGCTTGCAACCAACTCACCCCAACCACTGGATAATCTGCATAAGCAGGATGGCGAAAGTAGTTTTCAGTTAATAATTCTGTATTTCCCAAGCTTTTTCTCCAAACTAAGGTATCTGGTAATACAGAGTTATATATGTGCTTGTATTTTTCTTCCGATGGTGGAAAAACATCTTTTGTATACTGTGCGTATAAAAAATATTCAGAATTTGAAACCTCTGCTTCATCCATAAAAAATGAACGAACATGTATTTTCTTTGGAGTTGTATTCCAATCAAACATTACATCATCTTGAACTTGTCCCATTGTAAAAGAACCACCTTCAACAGCTACCATCCCTGAAGGGGGTGTCTGACCTTTATAAGATTCTCCACGAACATAGTTTCCGTTTTTTGGATCATTAAAGCTTAAACCTGTTAGTGAAGATTTTCCTGAGGAAGATCTGTTACAACTAACAAAGAATAGTGTTGCTGCTACAACAAAAGTTATTTTTAAAAAGTTTTTCATTTCCTAATTAAAATTGATGGGGTTTTTATTTCGTGTGCTAATTTACAATAATTATACTTTCATACAAGAAAAATAATAAATATAACGTTTCAAACTATTGTACACAGAACCAAAACGATTCCTTTTTTATTTTAGTATAATTTATCTTTGATTCTATTGAAATATATTTAAAATATTTGCGTTATTTGAATACAATTTATGAAAAAAATATTTGCATTCATTTTTCTTGTTTTTTTTGCCAATATAATTGCTGCGCAAACCACAAATTCAGTCTTGTCTCAAGGAGATTGGTATAAGTTTTCAATCGACACTACAGGTGTTTTTAAAATTGATAAACGTTTGTTGCAAAAAATTGGAATTTCTACCAGCAACTTAAACCCCAAGAAAATACATATTTATGGAAATGGAGGTAACGCATTACCAGTTCTAAATTCGGATTTCAGAAATATTGACCTACAAGAAAATGCCATTTATGTAGCAGGAGAGAATGATGGTGTTTTTAATGACAATGACTATATTTTATTTTATGGTCAAGGACCCCATAGTTGGACCGCAGACACAGACACGCAAACAGCAACGCACCATCAAAATATTTTTTCTGATGAAGCCTATTATTTTATAACAATAACAGATACAGATGGAAAAAGAGTGCAACAGAAACCTCCTGTTACCTCAGCAGTCACACAACAGATCACCACTTTTGATGAGTTTGTTTTCTATGAAAAAGAATTGACAAACATCTATGCAGTAGGAAACCAGTGGTTTGGAGAAGATTTGAGTTTCGAGAATACAACCAAAGTCATACTTCCTTTTTCAAAAGCGCTTCCAGACAGTCCTTTGTCTCTTAAAGTTGGGGGCGCAACAGTTTCTTCCTCAGCGTCAAGTATTGAAGTGCAATTAAACACTCAAGATTCTTTTACTATTAATTTCGCAGCTGTAGATCCGAGGTCGTTAACCAAAGGATATGCAAATAATCGATCACAAGTATATGTAAACTCAGCAACTTCATTAGAAGTGTCAGTTACTCTTAATAACAATGGAAACCCTTCAGCAAGAGGTTTCCTAGATTATATTGAAATTGTTGGAAAAAAACAATTAATTGCAGATGAAAACCAATTTTCATTTCGAAGTTTTGAGCAAGCTAATGCTGGTGGAACTGTTGAGTTTCAAATCTCAAATGCAGTAAATATTTTTCAATTATGGGATGTTTCCAATCGATTAGAACCCCAATCTATTCTAAACGAGAATTCTGGAGATAAGTTCAGTTTTAAAGCAGAAAACGGCTCTTTAACAGAATATGTTGTCTTTGGACAAACCGATTTTTACATTCCAAAAACTATAGAAAACTCCAAAGTAGAAAACCAGAATTTACATGCATTAGTAGATATTAATTATCTCATTATTACCAATAATGAACTAGTAAATCAAGCACAAAGATTAGCTGACTATCATCAAAACAATTCAAATTTTACTACTAAAGTTGTTGTTTTAGAACAGATTTATAATGAATTCTCATCAGGTTCTAAGGATATAACTGGAATTCGAGACTTTATAAAGCATCTTTATGATAACAATTCTGCCGCAAATAAGAAATTAAAATATGTGACTTTCTTTGGAGATGCTTCCTACGATTATAAAGATCGAATTGCTGGAAATAATAATATTGTTCCAGTGAAATTATCGAACAACAGTTTTAATTTAGCGCAATCTTATGTTACAGACGACTTTTTTGTGATGTTAGAACCTCATGAAGGAGCTATGGTTAGAACACATACTGTTGATGTTGCCACCGGAAGGATTCCAGTTTCAACAATAGCTGAAGCTAGAATAGCCGTCGACAAAATTATAAGTTATTATGACGAAGAATCCATTGGTGATTGGCGAAACACTATTACCCTTTTAGCCGATGATATTGATAAAACCTCTGATATTCAAATACAAAGTGGCGTAGAGTCTATTGCCGATGATATAAAAAATAACAAACCAATTTTTAATATCAATAAAATATATGCAGATTCTTATGTCCAAGAAAATTCATCAGGAGGCGAACGCTACCCACAAATAAAAACAACCATTACAAATGCTATTGAAAAAGGAACATTAGTTTTTAATTATTTTGGACATGGTGGTGAAGATGGTTTTGCTTCCGAAAGAATTTTAGAAAAACCTCAAATTCAGGATTTCAATAATCCGAATACTTTACCATTATTAATTACAATTACTTGTGATTTTTCTAGATTTGACAACCCAAACAGACTTACGGCAGGAGAGCTTACATTTCTTAATCCGATTGGAGGCGCAGCAGCGATGGTAACTACAACTCGTGAAGTTTATATTTCTGTGGGGCAGAATTTTAACCAAAAATTAATGCGTTTTATTCTCGAGTATGATCAAGATGATTTTACCATTTCAGAAGCATTAGCAAAAACAAAAAATGAGTTTTCTGATGCACAAAAATTCTTTATTTATTTCTTTGGAGATCCTGCTATGAAATTGGCAGTTCCAGAGCCAAATGTGTTGATTACTAAAATGAATGGTATCGATATTTCACAATCGATTGATACATTAAAAGCTCTTTCTAAAGTCAATTTTGAAGGCGTTGTAACCGACAATTTAAACACTACCCTGAGTGATTTTAATGGGGTCTTATCGACTACGGTCTTCGATAAATCAATCGATAAAAACACCTTAGATAACGACGGTTTTGGTGTGGTTCTAACTTTTGATACACAAGACAGTAAACTTTTTAGAGGAAATTCAACTGTTCAGAACGGTACTTTTAACTTCGAATTTATAGTGCCAAAAGATATTAAAATTTCTTATGGAAAAGGAAAGATGAGCTTCTACGCACACAATGGTCTGGAAGACAAAGCAGGATATAATTTTGATGTGGTCGTTGGTGGAATTAATGAAAACGCTCCAGAAGATACGGTGGGTCCAGAAATTCAACTCTTTGTGAACGATGAATCTTTTATTGATGGCGGAAATACAAATGCATCACCAAATCTAATTGTGTTGTTATCAGATATTAGTGGTATTAATACCTCAATAACAGCTGTCGATCACGATATTGTTGGTGTGCTAGATGGAGATGATTCGAATCCAATTATTTTAAACGACTTTTATCAAACAGCATTGGACGATTTTACCAATGGAAAAGTAAATTATAAATTAAGAAATTTGGATGTAGGACCGCATACTATAAAAATAAAAGCATGGGATACATATAATAATTCATCAGAAGCGACGTTAAACTTTGTGGTTCTTAGTGATACTAATTTAAACTTAGAAAATGTTTTAAATTATCCGAACCCTTTTGTAAACTACACAGAGTTTTGGTTTAATCACAACAAGCCAAACGAGCTTTTAGATGTTCAAGTTCAAGTTTTTACAATTTCAGGAAAATTGATTAAAACTCTCCACCAAAATGTGCAAACTTCAGGCAGTTTGTCAAGAAGTATTTCTTGGAATGGATTGGATGATTTCGGAAACAGAATTGGAAAAGGAGTATATGTTTATAAATTAAGGGTAAAGTCAACATTGAGTAACTTAGTTTCAGAGAAGTTTGAGAAATTAGTAATTCTTCAATAAAAAGTAGATATTTGTAAAATCATTATAAATTTACCCCATATGAGAAAAATTTTATTGTGTCTTTTCGTTTGTTTTTCATTTGTATTCAAAGTAAAAGCACAGGGAACAGAAATAGATACCAGAGAAATCGGAGGAATTACAACAGCAGCACCTTTTTTGTTAATCATACCCGATGCAAGATCTGGCGCAATGGGAGATATTGGTGTAGCTACTAGTGCAGATGCTTTTTCTTTGTTTCACAATCCCGCAAAAATGGCATTTAGTAATCGACAGGTCAGAGCTGGTATTACCTATTCTCCTTGGCTTAGAAACTTAACAGATGACATTTTTACTGGAAGTGTCTCCTACATGAATCGTTTTAGCGAAAACGCAGCCTGGGGTGCGGATTTTAAATATTTTTCTTTGGGACAGATAGACTTAACAGATAGTAGTGGGAATCCTACAGGAATTATAAATCCGAATGAATTTGTTTTCACAGGGTCGTATGCTTTAAAATTGAGTGAATATTTCTCAATGGGAGTATCTTTAAAATACCTTCGATCTAACCTCGCGTTTACAGGAACTACATCTACTCTGCAGCCTATTAACTCTTTTGGTGTTGATGTTTCAGGATATTATCAATCAGAAGAAGAAAACTACGGTACTTTTAATGGACGTTATCGATTCGGTTTTAACTTTGCCAATATAGGGCCCAAAGTTTCTTATGTTCCAGGAGAAGAAGATTTCATTCCAACTAACTTGAAAATAGGAGGTGGGTTTGATTTCATATTAGATGACTATAATACCATTTCTACCACTATAGAATTTACAAAATTATTAGTTCCCTCACCTCAAGTAGACGGTTCTGATGAGGATGTTTCTTGGGTTTCCGGTATTTTTTCCTCTTTTGGAGATGCAGAAGACGGATTCAGTGAAGAGCTACAAGAGTTTACCTATGCATTTGGAACAGAATATTTGTATAACAATGCATTCGCACTAAGAGCAGGTTACTTTCACGAAAACGAAAATAAAGGAAATAGACAGTTTTTTACAATGGGAGCAGGTTTTAAGACAAATGCATTAAATGTAGATTTATCTTATTTAGCCAATGCTTCCGATGTAAATAATCCCCTAGAAAACTCTATACGCTTCTCTGTTTCATTCGATTTGGGAGAGATTTATGATGATTATTAATAAAGTGCTTTTTTTTTGACTAATTTATTATCTATGAAAGAAATAGAAATTACAACATCGGCCCTATTATATAAAGACATTTCAGAACTTTCTTTAGAGGATAAGATGCTGATGCATAAAGCAATTGAAGCAAGAAAAACAGCGTATGCACCTTATTCGAAGTTTAGTGTTGGTACTGCACTATTATTAGAAAACGATCAAATTGTTTTAGGTAATAACCAAGAAAATGCAGCATATCCTTCCGGAATGTGTGCAGAAAGAGTAGCTATTTGGAAAGCTGGTTCTGATTTTCCAGGAGTTAGAATTAAGAAATTAGCAATTTCTGCAAGTTCATCTATTTCAAGAGTTGATAAACCAATAGGTCCTTGTGGAGCTTGTAGGCAAACATTGTCTGAATACGAGTTTAACCAAAAAGAGCCCATGAGTCTGCTTTTTATGGGAGAATTTGGAGAGGTTGTAAAAACAAGTTCATTACTATCTTTATTGCCTTTCTCTTTTGATAATTCCTATCTTTTATAAAAAACATAATATTAAAGTAGTAGACAGTATTAATCTCATAAATTTAGATCTATTTCAGATTTTTGTTAAAATATTTTATTTCAAACCACGCTGTAACAAAAGAATGTAACGCAGATTCATACAGAAAACATACTTTTATCAACTTTAAAGAAGTACATCTTGCTTGTTGGATATCGTATTTATTTGAGGTGTTTGACAGCCAATTCAAAGGTTCGATTGCATCTAAGATGAAAAATAAAACAACTTCTATAGCAATGGCCGTCAAGGTTAAGGTAAATCTGTATAAAAAGTAGTTTTTATTTTTGGTAGTTGCTGTAATTCAATTCGTTAGTTTGAACTTACCATTAATAAATAGAAAGCCAATTTTGTAAATCTATTTTCTGTATTTTTGATTAACAAACACACAATGCATGATTTTTTCTAAGATTACAGGAACAGGCTCCTACATTCCAACCATAAAAAAAGAGAATGGTAATTTTATAGATACCCATTTCTTAAATCCAGATGGCAGTGATTTTTCCAATGGAAATCAAGTCATTATCGAGAAGTTTAAAATGATTACAGGTATTGAAGAAAGAAGGTATGCAGCATCCCATTTTAATACTTCTGATTTAGGTTTTTTTGCAGCAACAAAAGCAATTGAAGATGCTAAAATAGATCCTGAAGAGTTAGATTATATTATTGTTGCCCATAATTTTGGAGATGTAAAAAGTGGTGCAATTCAAAGTGATATTTTGCCAAGTTTGGCAACAAGAGTGAAACACTTGCTAAGAATTAATAACCCCAATTGTGTCGCATATGATATTCTATTTGGGTGTCCTGGATGGATAGAAGGTGTTATACAAGCACAAGCATTTATAAAAGCAGGAATTGCAAAAAAATGTTTAGTGATTGGCGCAGAAACACTCTCAAGAGTTGTAGACAAGGTTGATCGTGATTCTATGATTTATAGCGATGGTGCTGGTGCATGTATTGTTGAAGCATCTGAAAATCAAGATTCAGGAATTTTAAGCCATGCAACCCAAACATTTTCTAAAGACGAAGCATATCATTTATTTTTCGGAGAATCAAACGATAAAAATGCAGACAAAAATGTACGTTACATTAAAATGCATGGAAGGAAAATTTATGAATTCGCGCTAACAAACGTTCCAAATGCAATGAAAACCGCTCTGGATAAAAGTGGTGTTTCAATAGATGCTGTAAAAAAAATCTTTATACACCAAGCGAACGAAAAAATGGATGAAGCCATTATCAAACGTTTTTATCGATTGTATAAACAACCCGTTCCAGAAGATGTGATGCCAATGAGTATTCATACATTGGGAAATAGTTCTGTTGCAACCGTGCCTACATTATTAGATTTGGTGCTAAAAGGAAATATAACCCATCAAGAAGTGAAAAAAGGCGATGTCATCATTTTGGCATCCGTAGGAGCAGGAATGAATGTAAATGCGGTTGTTTATCGTTACTAATTATAAAGAATACACGTTATTTTTTAAAAATTATTAAAATCCTACAAAAAATACCTTTTTTCAGTAACAGAATTTAAACTGAAATAGTATTTTTGCGCATGCAACAAAACAACGTACTTATATTAGATTTCGGTTCGCAATACACACAACTAATTGCGAGACGCGTAAGAGAATTAAACATTTACTGTGAAATTCACCCTTTCAATAAACCTCCTAAAAATTTAGTAGATTTTAAAGCAGTTATTTTATCAGGAAGTCCAAATTCTGTACGTTCAGAAGCTGTGCTACATCCAGATCTCTCAGAAATTAGAGGTAAAAAGCCTTTATTAGCTGTTTGTTACGGAGCACAATACTTAGCACATTTTTCGGGAGGAAAAGTGGCCCCTTCAAATACAAGAGAATATGGTCGAGCAAATTTATCATACATCAAAAATGAAGAAACTTTCTTTGAAGATATCTCAGAAGGAAGTCAAGTTTGGATGAGCCATTCAGATACGATCAAAGAATTACCAACCAATGCCGTCTTGTTGGCAAGTACAAAAGACGTTGAAAATGCCGCTTATAAAATCGAAGGCGAAGCAACTTTTGCAATTCAATTTCACCCAGAAGTATATCACTCTTCGGATGGGAAACAATTATTAGAAAATTTCTTAGTAAAAATAGCACAGGTTGCACAAACTTGGACGCCAGATTCTTTTGTAGATAGTACTGTTCAATCAATACAAGACAAAGTAGGCAATGATAAAGTGGTTTTAGGACTTTCTGGTGGTGTAGATTCTACCGTTGCCGCAGTGCTCTTGCACAAAGCTATTGGAGAAAATTTGTATTGTATTTTCGTAAATAACGGACTTTTACGAAAAAACGAATTTGAAAGTGTACTTACTCAATACGAAGGAATGGGATTAAACGTTAAAGGGGTGGATGCATCCGAACGTTTTTTAACAGCTTTAGCAGGACTCTCCGATCCAGAGAAGAAACGAAAAGCAATTGGAAACGCTTTTATTGAAGTTTTTGATGATGAAGCTAATCAAATAAAAGATGTAAAATGGTTGGCACAAGGGACTATTTATCCAGATGTTATTGAATCTGTTTCAGCAACCGGAGGACCTTCTGCAACCATTAAAAGTCATCATAATGTTGGAGGATTACCCGATTTTATGAAACTAAAAATTGTTGAGCCTTTGCGAATGATTTTTAAAGATGAGGTAAGAAGAGTAGGAGCCTCTATGGGAATAGATAAAGAGTTACTAGGTCGTCATCCTTTTCCAGGACCAGGACTCGCAATCCGTATTTTAGGAGATGTAACTCCAGAGAAAGTACGCATTTTACAAGAAGTAGATGCTATTTTTATTAATGGATTAAGAACCCACGGTCTTTATGATAAAGTTTGGCAAGCAGGTGCAATGTTATTGCCTGTTAATTCAGTTGGAGTCATGGGAGATGAGAGAACCTATGAAAAAGTAGTTGCCCTAAGAGCTGTAGAAAGCACGGATGGTATGACTGCCGATTGGGTAAATTTACCCTATGAGTTTTTGCAAAAAACTTCAAATAATATTATTAATAAAGTGAAAGGTGTGAACCGAGTTGTTTATGATATAAGTTCAAAACCACCTGCGACGATAGAATGGGAATAAAAAAAACATTACTTCTAATGAGAGAATTGAAACTAATCTTGTTTTTATGCTTACTAACGTTTGCTGTTTCTTGTGGTCAACAAAAAAAATACGTAGAGTATAAAGTTGCTAAAGGGGAAACAATGCGATCCATAGCCCGTAAGCTAGACATTAAAACGAAAGATTTACGACGTTTAAATCCTGATGTTAGAAGAAGACCCGCTCCAAATACTATCATTATTGTTCCGAATACAAAATCACTAATAACTGCTAATGCTCAGAAAGAAGCACTCATAAGAAAGGTATTAGACAGTGAGGCTGTATTGGTTGAAACAGATTCTACAGCCTTGGCTGCAGATGATGCCAAAAACTTCCTGATTCATGAGGTGAAAAAAGGTGATACTTTTTATAATTTAACCCGTTTTTACAATGTTTCTCAAGAGGAATTGATTTCTTTAAATCCAGAACTGTCTGAAGGATTGAAATTATTCCAAAAAATTAAAATTAAAAGCATCAAAGAAAATGTCAACGAAGCGGTTGTTTACAGCGATGAAATTGGAGAAGATGTTTCTTTAAAAGTTGCCTTATTACTTCCTTTTAGAGTTTCAGAATATGATACGGTTGCTGCAGATGATATTTTCGACAATAGTAGATTGGCAAACTATGTGACCGACTTTTATATGGGTGCAGAATTGGCAATCGATTCTTTAAGATTACAAGGAGTTGGTATCGAGTTAAATGTGTATGATACAGAACGAAATAGCAGTAAAATAAGAACTATTTTAGAAGAAAATGATTTAAATCAAAATGATGTAATTATTGGCCCTTTGTATTCAGAAGAAGCAGTAATTGTGGCGAATGAAGTTGAGACTCCCGTTGTTTTTCCAGTATATTCTAAAAATCAATCAAAGTTTAAATCTTCAAAAATTATAAAAACAGCACCCAACAAAGAAGTTTTCAGTGATGCGATTGCTACACACATTAAAGAAGTGTACACAGAAGGTACAATTACTGTTGTAAGTGATGGCAATCCTGAATCAGATTTTCATGCTTTAAAAATGAGCGAAATATTACAAGATGTAGATTCAATAAATGAAGTACAGGTAATAAAAGCAATAGACGGTTATATCGAGAAAGAACGGTTTTTAGAGGTTTTTAAGCAATTAACCAATAATTGGGTTGTACTGGCAACTTCAGACAATGTGGTTGTATCTGTCGCTATTAACAGTCTTATTAGTTTACCAGATTCCATTAGTGCAAAGGTGTTCTCAATGGATAAAGGAAAAGCTTTTGATAAAATTGACGATAATAAATTAGCGAAAATTGGTTTTACCTATGTCAATGACCTTTTTGTAGATGAAAACTTAGAGCCAACAAAAATATTTAACAAGCAGTACCTCGCTAAAAACAAGACGTTGCCTTCTTTTTATGCAACCAAAGGTTTTGATATTACTTATGATATTTTAGTGCGTTTGGCCTCAGGAGAACCTTTAAAAGAAACATTTAAAAAGGGAGCTTCCTATCGCGTAGAAAGTAAATTTAATTATAGCGAAGAACTCTTTGAAACAACAGAAAACAAGGGATTGTTTATTTTACAATACAATGAAGATCTAACATTAACCCGATTAAAGTGACCCTTCACATTTTATTGAAGATACAAAACGGATAAAGGTTTTGAAACTAAAATCCTTAAACAAAAAAACCGCTTTAAAGCGGTTTTTTTAGATTTAAAAAGAAGATTAAATTTTCTTCATTTGTTGTTTCATCATGGTCATTTGTTCTTTCAACATTCCATGTTTATCTAATTTTTTTGCTTCAGCCATTAAAAGTGTTGCTTCACGTTTACGTCTTTTTGTCATTGCAATTCCTGCCAACTGTAATTTCGCCATCGCCAAATCATGTTTCATTGCCAAGCCTAGTTTTACGGCTTTTTTCAAATACTTTTCAGCTTGCGTCATATTTGTTTGTGACAACATAATGCCGTGTAAATAGTTGTAATATCCTTCTTGCTTTGTTGTTAAAGCAGTGGATGGATTTTTAATATGTCCTAACCATTTTTGAGCTCCAGGAAAATTTTGTTTTCGCAATTGTAGAAAAGACAACAAGATAAATTCATTTTTAAAGTATAGTAAAACGAAAATACCAGCTAAGAACAAAATCGAAATCCCGTTCATGATATTGAATAAGCTAAATTGATAGATCGCCCAAAGAGTGATTAAGGCTGCTAATACGATTTTTATATTTTTATTGAACATGTTTTATTTTTATTGAATAGCAAAAATACATTTTTAAATGAAAAAAATGGCGACTTACTTTTTATAATATTTTTTGTACTTAAAAGATGCAAAGGCAAAAAGTAGTAGTAGAAAACCAATATAGATATAAGCTTCTCTTGGTGTTACTTGTTTATCACCACTTGCATAGGAATGCAATCCTGATAGGTAAAAGTTAACGCCAAAATAAGTCATCATGATCGATAGATATACAAAGGCAGAAGCAAAATTAAATGCCAATCTTCCTCTTAAGCCGGGAATTAAACGCATGTGCAATACAAATGCATACAGCATGATAGAAATTAAAGCCCAAGTTTCTTTTGGATCCCAACCCCAATAGCGACCCCAACTTTCGTTGGCCCACATACCCCCTAAAAAATTACCAATGGTTAACATGACCAATCCAACAGTCATTGCCATTTCGTTAATAACCGTCAGTTCTTTAATGTTGATATCCATTCTTTTTCGATTCTTCTTTGTGGTAAACACAATTAGAAAGAGTGAGAAAATCCCTAAAATCATTGAGAGTGAAAAAGGACCATAACTGGCAACAATAATGGATACGTGTACTAATAACCACCATGAATTTAGTACTGGCATTAGGTTTGCAATTTCAGGATCCAACCAGTTTTGGTGTGCAAAAGCCAATGTTATTGCCGTCAAAAAAGTTGCGGCAGTCAATGCCAATGAAGACTTTCTCCCCATGGTTAATCCAAATAGCATCACAGCCCAAGCTACATAGATTATCGATTCATATGCATTACTCCAAGGCGCATTTCCACTTATAAACCAGCGAGAAATTAAGCCTAATGTATGCAGAAGGAACAATGCAGCTGCAACTCCAAGTAAAACTTTAACAAGTAGGTTGATCCACTTCTTTGTGTAGAATATTTGTGAGATTACAAAGATGATTAAGAACAAACTCAATACCCCATACAATTTTGAAAGAGTTAAAAAGGGCTGGTAATTATTATAAAGTATTTCTAATTCTATTTTATTATCTGATGGATAAACAGCGCTTCCTTTTTCTTTTTGGAAACTTTTAATTCGAGACAGTATTTTATTTGCAAAAGTATAATCTTTGGTCTTTTTTGCTTCTTGTAAAACCTGCACATACGCTGGTAGCGATTGTCGTACAAAAACAGAATCGATGGCTTTAAAGTTGGCTCTTGATGACTCTGGTTGAGAAACCCATTTGTTGTTTTCATCTCCTGGAATCGGATATATTTTTAAAACACTTCCCATTAATGCGGAATTAAATAACCACAAGCGCCTTCCAATTTTTATAACATCTTTCTCAAATTTATTCTGAATATTTTTTTTCTGTGCATCTTGAATATAACTGTCTATTTTAGAGTTTCCTTTGGTATCATAAAAATCGGATAATCGTGCATATTTTGCTTTCTCTTCTAGACCTAATATCTCTCTTATTTGTGTGTTTCCTTTTTCTAAATAAATAAAAGGAACTTCAAACCATAAGATGCGATTTTCAATAATTGACATTAAAACCTGACTTGGTTTCATATCATTAAAATTGTTTGTCTGACTTACTTTTCGAACCAATTCAGAGGCAAAAGTATGTGCGGGTTTCATTCGCCCACCCGCATCTTGTATGATCAATTTGTTGAACGATTCAGCATGTGATTCGTCTACCAAGTTCGCTTTTAAAATCGAATCAATTTGTTGATCTGTAATTCTTTTTTGCTGGCGATTTGTAGGTTGTTGTGCGTTAGAAACGTTGACAAATAATAAAAAAGCAATGACAGCTATTGTTGATTTTTTTCGTTGTAATTTCTTAAGTGATTTCTTCAAATCATCAAAACGAGTATGCTTCGCAAAAAAGATGCAAATCATTCCAATGTACAGCATAGAGTAGCCAAGGTAGGTTACAAAAGTTCCCCAAAAGTCATGATTTACCGAAAGTCGCGTTTGTTCTACTTCACCAGACAAGTCGTAACTAGCTTGAAAGAACTTATACCCTTTATAGTCTAGTATGTTGTTCATGAAAATTCGATAATCAAAGGTTTCATTGGGTGCAATTACGGTTACTTCACTTGCAAATGAAGCTGCACTTTCAGATCCAGGGTATTTCTCTAGTTGAAAATCATTTAATTTAATCTTAAAAGGTGTTTCTAAAAACTTTGAACCATATAACATTCTGAAGTTTAAGTTTGCAACCGTAACTTCTTTGGCGCCTTGAGTGTTGTATTGCCCTCCAGTTAATTCTACTCTTTCGGTTACGTTGTTTGTGGTGATATCAAAAATAACTACATCCAATTTTGTATCGTCTTTGGGACCACTCACCATTTGTAAGGTTCCTTTTTCAGCTGGTCTTGGAATTACAAATTGAAGTCCAGCAATATTATGAAGTGTTAAGTATTGAAAATTTTGAACAGAATCTTTAACAACAATTCCTTTTTTCTGATCTGCCATTCGAAACCAATCTCCACTTTCTTTGGTTACCATTTTAAGACTGCCATTTTCTTTAAAGAAATTGACACTTGCATTTTGATTTGGGGCATCGAAGCCTACCAAAATTCCGTGAATATTTTGTATCGTACCTTTTTTGATATAGTGTTCGTGTCTTGAACCTTCAGAAGATTCTACAAAGAAAAGATGCTCCTCTCCATTTTCATTAAGTACAAGTTTTTTTTCTGCCCATGGAATGTAATCCACTAATTTGAAGTTAATTTCTTGTTGCTCATTGCTGTTTCTTCCGAAAGAAGTATCAAATTCAAAATTGTTTTTTCCCCAAGCCGAAAGCAACATTTTTTTATGAATTTTTGGCGCTTGATCCTTATTGTCATCAATTACAACATTTAAATACGTTGTTTCAGAAAGAAATGAATTGGTAGTTTCTCCTTCGTCAATTGGCATTACTCCTTCATATCCCACATATCGTGTGATTCCTGCGCCTATTAAAATCAATAAAAAAGACACATGAAACAACAATACAGGCCATTTCTCTTTTCTTAGCAAGCGATACCTAAAAATATTTCCAAAAAAGTTAATTACGAAAAAAACCATAATCAACTCAAACCACCAAGCATTATAAATTAATGCTTTCGAAGTTTGTGTGCCAAAGTCATTTTCTATAAATGTGGCTACGCCCATTGCGGTTGCATAAAGAACAAATAAAATAGCCATTAAACGTGTGGAGTACAAAAAACCGATTATTTTTTTCATCTGAAATGATGCTTTTTTTTAGTTCGACAAATTTACGGATAAAACGATTAAAAAGAAGACAACTTTTCTTGTTTTTTAGTATTTAGAATTGATAAAAATGAGCCTGTTTTTTTAGACTTTTATCGTTCAATAAAATCTTGATATGCATCCTGTGTAATTGCTTTTCCTAAAGAATCTAAGGTATGAAACGAAGTCCCTTTTTGAAGAATGGGTTTGTTGCTCACAAAGTCATAGGCGAAGACCCCATTTTTATCCAAAGTCCCAAATCCGTTGTTGAATATGTAGTGTGCATACTGACTTTTATCGCTGTTAAAAAGATGTTTACTCCATTTAAAATCAGAATTATCAATATCTAAAAGGTCTAAAAGTGTGTATGAAAAATCTACTTGTGATGTAATGGTGTTGATTTGAACATTCTTTTTTTGCAATGCACCCCCTAACCATAGCATTGGTATTTTAAATTTTTTTGGTGAATTAAAGACGCCTTCATGTTTTGGAGAACGATGTCCATGATCTGCCATAATTACGATGAGCGTATGATCCCACCAAGGTTGTTTTTTTGCGTTTTCAATAAATTTACCAATCGTTTTATCTGTGTAGGCGTGCGAGCTTCTAAATCTGTTTTCCTCTGTGTCTTTGCCAAATTTATAGGTGTCTGGAAACTCAAAAGGCTCATGACTTGTTAGGGTTAATGCAATTTTAAAAAAAGGGGTGGTTTGTGTATCATTAAAATCTGCTGCAAATTTTTCCATAAATACATGGTCATGCGCTCCCCATTTTGAATTCCAATCTTTTTTATCAAACGAATCGCCATCTATAAATTTAGTGACTCCTGCGTTTCTTAAATAGGTATTCATATTTCCAAAGTTTAAATCCCCACCATAATAAAAGGAAGTGTCATAACCCGCATCAATCATGCTTTTGGTAAGCATAGGTAAGCTACTGTTTTTATTCGGAATCTTGATAATGCTTTTGTTCGTTTGTGGATAATAACCACTTAAGATTGCAATTAAACCTTTGTCAGTTCTGTCTCCATTTGCATAAAAATTGGTAAACAAAATCCCTTCTTTGGACAATCGGTTTAAGTTTGCTGTTACATTGGGTTCTCCGCCAATAGACCCAACTAGTTTGGCGGTTAAGCTTTCCCAAATAATTAAAATGACATTTGGTTTTTTAGTATTTAAAATGGAGTCTTTACTGCTTTTAAAAAGTTTTTTTTGTCTTGAATTTATAATCTCATTGGCTACAGAAGTGTCAAATTTTTTATATGGATTCTTTGTTGATACTTCACTTGAAATAGCATGTGTGAAGTTCCACATAAAATTAACTGCAGCATGATTCCCAAACATATTGTTTGAAAAATATACATTACTTTGGTTAATTGGTATTGTTTGAAGTCCTCCTCTAATTGGAAGAATCAGTGCACCAATCACAATGAAAAGAAATGGAATTGCTAGATAACTACCCGAAGACAGTTTTTTAATTTCTGTATTGATTCGTTTTTTAAATAATTGGATGAAACCGAATGAAAATAACACCCAAATAAATGTTCCAGAAATGATTTGAAATGTAGACGCTGTTGCCCACATGATTTCAGGTGTATTTAAATAATTGAGTAAGGTATTATCGATTCTTATTCCCCAAGATTGATATAGCGAGGCATCAATAATCATCAACAAATTGATGAGAATAATGGCTGAATAGGTGAAAAGTTTGATTAAAAATGAAATCACTTTTCTAGGGATAAAAAGCGATCCTAAAATCAAGAAAAAAGGAAGTATTGAAAGATAGCCTGTAAAAGAGGCATCCAATCTAAAACCATAAAGAAATGTTTTTAAAACTTCGTAAAAACCAAGTTGGCAAGTGTCCTCATAATAAAACAACAAGAAAAAGAGGCGCGCAAAGAAAAAGAAGCCAATCCATAAAAAGTAATATTGAAGAAAAAATTGAATTCTATGTTTAAAAGCGTTCATATCTATAATGGGTAAAAAAAATTATTCGGTCACTTTTAAGCGTGCTTTCGCACTTATATTTTCATCTGCATATTCTTTATTTAAATACTTTAGATACCCTGTAATTGCAATCATTGCTGCATTATCTGTTGTGTATTCAAATTTCGGAATGTATGTTGTCCAACCAAAATGTTTGTCTGCTGTAGACAGCCTTTTTCTAATTTCTGAATTGGCGGATACTCCACCCGCAATAGCGATGTGTTGGATACCGGTATGTTTGACTGCATTTTTAAGTTTATCCATTAATATTTCAATAATCGTATATTGAATGGATGCGCAAATATCATTTAAGTTTTCTGCAATAAAATTGGGATTGATTCTTTGTTGTTTTTGAATAAAATAAAGAATTCCAGTTTTTAAACCACTAAAACTAAAATCCATATCACCAACTTTGGGTTTGGTAAACGGATAGGCTTTCGGATTCCCTAATTGAGCATGTTTGTCTATATAGGGACCACCAGGGTATGGGAGTCCTAATATTTTTGCAGATTTGTCAAAGGCTTCTCCAACGGCATCATCTATGGTTTCACCTAATATTTCCATATTAAAATGGTCTATAACTTTTACAATTTGTGTATGTCCACCACTAATGGTCAAGCAAATAAAAGGAAACGGAGGAATAGTACTTCCTTCTTCCACTATAAAATGTGCTAAAATATGCGCTTGCATATGATTTACATCAATCAATGGAACGTTAAGTCCTAATGCTAAAGATTTAGCAAAAGAAGTCCCAACCAATAATGAACCCATTAAACCAGGGCCCCTAGTAAAAGCTATGGCTGATAAGTCTTCTTTTTTAATTCCTGCTTTTTCTATTGCTTGTTGAACTACGGGTACAATATTTTGTTGATGGGCTCTTGATGCCAATTCTGGTACAACTCCACCGTATTTTGAGTGTACTTCTTGATTTGCAACAACATTACTCAATACTTTGCCGTTACAAATAACAGCAGCACTCGTGTCGTCACAAGAAGATTCAATCCCTAAAATATAGTCGTTTTGCATTAAATATTACTTTTAAGCTACAAAATTAACGATAATTTTTTATGATGTAACCGTTTTTTAAGAATAGAAATTTAATAGTTTGTTATATTTGGGCGTTCTTTGTGTAACTGGCAATGTTTTTGATAAGATTTGCTGAAAACCTCAATAACCTAATTATACAACCTATCAAAAAACATCAAAAAATACTATTAAAGCTGTTAAAGTACATGGTACTTTTTCTTTTGTTGATAATAATTCTATTATCAACTTCTTACGTGCAGACAAAATTAGCAAAATACGCAACGACCACTATAAATGAAGATTTTGGAAACGATTTGTTGATTCAAAAAGTAGATCTTTCTTTTTTGGGAACTGTGCAATTAAAAGGAATCGAAATTCGAGACCATCATCAAGACACCTTAATTTTTGTCAAAAAACTATCCACATCATTGCTGAATGCAAAAAAAATACTGGATGGAGATGTGAAGCTGAAAAGTATTTCTATAGAAGACGCCCATTTTCATATGAAAACGTATAAAGATGAGCAAGATGATAATTTAACCGTTTTTATAGACAGTTTTGATTCAGATTTCCCCAAAGATTCATTACGAACCCCCTTTGTTTTAAAAACCTCAAACATTTATGTTAGTAATTTAAATTATAAGTTGACGAATGAAAATGATGAAAAACCTTTAAAGTATAGCGCCAAAAAAATTGGGGGTAATCTACAAGATTTTTCGATTGTTGGTCCCAAAGTAAAAGCGAATATTAGAGGTTTGTATTTTACAGAATCTAACGGTTTAAATGTAACGAATCTTTCAACAAATTTTTTGTATTCAATAAACGTAATGCACTTTAAGGAGACAACCTTACAAACTCGAAATTCTAAAATTTTAGGGAATATTTTTTTTACTTATGATATAGAAGATTTAAAAGACTTTAACAATAAGGTGGAAATTAAAGCAAATTTTCAAAAAAGCACTTTTTCTGTTTATGATTTTAAGAAGTTATATTCAGAAATTAGTGGAAATGATGTTTTAAATTTTAAAGGAAATGTCTCGGGAAAACTGAATGATTTAAAGATTCAAAATTTACGCCTAAATTCTAAAAACGGTATAAAAGCATCTGGAGATTTTGCGATTGTAAATTCAATCAATACCAATAAACCTTTTCTTTTTAAGGGCGATTTAGAGCGTGTTTCAGTAACTTTTCTAGAATTAAAAAACCTGCTTCCAAATGTATTAGGAAATACGCTACCTCCAGAATTATCTCGACTAGGGAGGTTTGATATAAATGGATTGGTTCGGGTTACTTCAGAGGAAGTAAGTGCAAACGTTAATTTGAATTCTGAAATTGGAGCCATGCAATCTGATTTTAAAATTGAAAACAGGAGCAATCTCGATTTTGCTACTTACAAAGGCGATGTTGCTTTTAGCGATTTTGATCTTGGAGTGTTTATAGACAACCCCATGTTAGGAAGATTTACTTTAGCAGGAAATGTGAATGGACGTGGGTTTCAATCTGCATCATTAAACACTTCTTTTGTTGGTACCGTTGCCGCATTCGAATTTAAAAATTATACCTATTCCAATATGGAAGTAGATGGTGTATATCAAAATAATAAGTTCAACGGAAACTTGTTGATAGACGATGACAACTTTAAGATGAATTTTAAAGGCTTAGCAGACCTTTCCTCCTCCATGCATAAATTTGATTTTGACGCAACGATTGCTTTTTTAAATTTAAAAGAAACGAATTTGTTTACAAGAGATTCCATTGCAATTTTAAAAGGAAAAATAACCTTAGACGTTGCTGGAAATACCTTTAATGATCTTCTTGGAAACGCTAGTTTTAAGGATGTTTATTATACAAATCATGATAAAGAGTTTCACTTTGAAGAGTTTCGTGTTTCTTCTTCGTTGAAAGAAGATGTAAAGCGAATTGAGATATCCTCTAAAGATATCGCAAATGGGTTCTTATCTGGTAATTTTGCTTTTTCAGAATTATTGCCTGTTGCCCAAAACGCATTGGGAAGTATTTATACAAATTACAAACCCTATAAGGTCGCTAAAAATCAGTTTTTAGATTTTAATTTTACGGTGTATAATCAAATTGTAAATGTGTTTTTTCCAGAAATCTATGTTCATGATAAAACGAAGGTCAAAGGAAAAATTGTTTCTAATAAAAGCCTATTAAAATTAAACATTACTTCACCGAGAATCCAAGTTTATGGCAACGAAATTAAAGATGTCAAACTACTTACGGACAATCAGAATCCGCTATTTAACACCAGTTTAACAGCTTCTGAACTGAATACAAAGTATTACAAGCTCTCCAAGTTAAACTTTTTAAATAGAACCGATAATGATACGTTGTATTTTAAATCTGTTTTTGAAGGTGGAAAACTGAATGATGAAGAATTCAATTTAGATTTTTATTATACCATCAATCCAAAAGGGAAATCGGTTGTAGCTTTTCAAGAATCCTCTTTTAATTTTAGAGAAAACGTTTGGAAAATTAACCCCAATAATCAATATCCAGATAAAATAACATTTGATTTAAACACAAGAGATTTCAATTTTAGTCAATTTGAAATCACCTCAAAGGAGCAAAAAATTGAATTAGCTGGAAGTCTAAAGGGGGAAAATGAAAAAGCCTTATTAGCAGATTTTACAAAAGTAAATTTAGAAAGTTTCTTGCCTGATATTGATAGTTTGGCTTTGAAAGGTGTTTTTTCTGGGAAATTAGATTTTGTTCAAAAAGAGGGTATCTATAAACCAGAAGCAATTCTTTTAATAAAGGATTTTGAAATCAATGATTTTAAACAAGGTGATTTGTCTTTAAATATTGTTGGCGACAATTCGTATGAAAAATACAATGTGGCAGTTTCTCTGAAAAATGAAAAAGTAAAAAGCATTGCTGCAAGTGGGGTTTTAGATTTTTCAAGTAAAAAACCACTTATTGATTTGAATGTATTCTTAGAAGACTTTAGTTTAAATGCTTTTAGTCCTTTGGGAAAAGATGTTTTGTCGGCAATAAGAGGGAAAGCAAGTGGAGAATTTCAATTGTCTGGTTTTGTTGGAAACCCAGAAATGCAAGGAGTTTTAAGATTGAAAAATGCCGGAATGCTATTTCCATATTTAAATGTAGATTATAACTTTGATGGAGAATCTCTTATAAAATTAGATGGGCAATCGTTCCTTTTAGAGAATATTAATTTATTGGATGTCAAACACCAAACCAAAGGGATGTTGCAAGGGCAAATTACACATCAAAATTTTAATCAATGGTTTTTAAATTTACAAATTGACACTAATAATTTATTGGTTTTGGATACTGAAGATAATGAAGAAGCACAGTACTTTGGTACTGGGTTTTTAAAAGGAACGGCAACAATTAGTGGTTTAACAGACCAGTTAACAATAGATGTTAATGGAAGTACGAATCCTGGAACTGTTTTTGTTGTTCCCTTAAAAGATATTGAAACGGTAAATAGTTACAAGTTAATTCATTTTAAATCGGACACATTAAAAGTGGCAGATAGGCAGAAGGAATTAGCGAAAGATGCATTAAAAGGACTTTCTTTAAATATAAATTTAGAGGTAACCAAAGCGGCAAAAATGCAAGTTGTTATTGATGAAGTTTATGGGAGTCAGTTAACAGGGTTTGGTTCTGGGGCTATAGATATCCAAATTAACACCCGTGGAAAGTTCAATATTTTTGGAGATTATACCATTGATAATGGAGTTTATGATTTTAAATATGGAGGCTTAGTCAATAGGCCTTTTGTCATACAAAAAGGAGGCACTGTTTCTTGGAACGGGAATCCTTATGAAGCCAACTTAAACGTTGCAGCCGTTTATAAAGCGAGAGCAAACCCATCTATACTTTTACAAAATTTCAATTCAAGTAGAAATATTGAGGTTGATTTAGTGACTAAAATAACAGGAGGGTTGTTTAGTTCTAAACAAGAACTAGATATAGAGCTAGCAAATGTAGATCCCGCTATAGCAACAGAATTAGAATTTATTTTGAATGATAATAATGTCAATCAAAAAACCACACAGTTTATCTCTTTATTAACGTTAGGGAGTTTTGTAAATCCTGATAGAGTAAATTTTGATAGTACTTCAGCCATTACTACTACAGCTTCAAACGCTATTACAGCTGCTTTTTCTAATTTAATGAACAGTCCAGATAGTAAGTTTACGTTCGGTGTTGATTATGTTCAGGGTGTAGATAATAGCGATACAGACCGGTTGGATGTTGACAATCAAGTAGATGTTTCTGTGAGTACAAACTTGAATGATAGAATTATTATTAATGGAAAAGTTGGGGTGCCTGTTGGAGCCAAAACACAATCCAGTGTAATTGGTGAAGTAAAAGTTGAAGTGTTGTTAAACAAAGAAGGTAATTTTAGAGGTGTCATTTTTAATCGACAGAATGAAATTCAATATTCAGCAGAAGAGGAGGGGTATACGCAAGGAGTCGGACTTTCTTACCAAGTTAATTTTAATACGTTCTCTGAATTTCTTAAGAAAATAGGTGTTCAAAAACGTAAAAAAACACCCAAGAAAGTGATTCCTAAAAGCACAGTGCTTTCTAAAAACAAGCAATTAATTAACTTTTAATTACTTCTCAATTTAAGCAATTTTCTTCCAGATTTTTATCAGAATAAAAACACAAACCATCGAGAGAATTGAGAGGATAACTCCAGTCAATGTTTCTCCATAAATCCAATTTCCAGTGGCAAATAGAAAGCTGTAAACTCCAATAAGACCGGTGAAGAAAGCAACTATTTTAAACCCAATATTCTTAAATTTATCTTCTCCGTCAAAAATTAATTTTTCAAATGAATCAAGAGTTTCTTTAGTCGAAGGTTTTGTAAGTAATGTAACTGAAATCCACCCAACTGTTGTAACTATAACACCGATTATCAATTGCCAATGTCCTGCAATTTCAATCCATGGAACTTCTTGTTTCCCGTTAATAAAAAAGAAAAGAGCCACCATAAATGAAATCGCCATTGCTGCAATTTCACTAAACGGATTGATTCGATGCCAAAACCATCTAAGAATAAACAACAAACCAGTTCCTGCACCAATTTGTAATAACAAATCAAAAACATCTTTGGCAGATTGCAGGTAAAAAGAAAAGGTAGCCGCACAAATCATTAAGAGTACTGTAGTCAGTTTTCCCACAATTACTTTTTGTTTTTCGGAAGCTTCTTTGTTTATAAAACGTGCATATAAATCATTTACTACATAAGAGCTTCCCCAATTTAATTGAGTAGAAATGGTACTCATAAAAGCAGCAATTAAAGAGGTTAATACTATACCAATTAATCCTGCAGGTAAATAGGTCATCATTGCGGCATAGGCGACATCGTGTCCTTGCATCTCTGAGGGTAAATTTGGAAAAGCAGCGTTTACATCTGTCAATGTTGGAAAAATCACTAAAGAGGCCAATCCAACCAAGATCCATGGCCAAGGACGTACTGCATAATGTGCGAAGTTGAAAAATAGTGTTGCCCATGTTGCGTTTTTTTCATCTTTAGCAGCGAGCATTCTTTGGGCAATGTAACCACCCCCTCCAGGTTCTGCACCAGGATACCAAGTACTCCACCATTGTACTGCCAATGGGATGATAAATAAGGTGACTAAAGCTTCTGTATCTGTAAAATCGGGCAACATATTTAATTGACCGCTAACATTTTCATGCGATAATAAATTTGTCAATCCGCCAATTTCTGGTAAATCTAAGATGTATATGGTTGCCCAAATAGAGCCAATCATTGCGATTATAAATTGTACGAAATCGGTGATTAGGACTCCTTTTAAGCCCCCTAAAGAAGAGTATATGACCACAATTATTGAAGAATAAATAAGCATTTCTCCTTGGTCTATACCCAAAAGTATATTTGCAATTTTTGCACCTGCCAAGCAAACCCCAGCCATGGTCACTATATTAAAAATGATGCCCAAGTAGATGGCTCTAAATCCCCTAAGGAAGCTTGCCATTTTCCCAGAATATCGAATTTCATAAAATTCTAGGTCTGTCGTAATCCCAGATTTTCGCCATAATTTTGCATAGAAAATGACGGTCAACATTCCTGTGAGTAAAAATGCCCACCAAACCCAGTTGCCAGAAACACCTTCTTTTCGAACTAATTCGGTTACCAAACCTGGGGTGTCTGCAGCAAATGTGGTTGCTACCATAGAAACGCCCAATAACCACCAAGGCATATTTCTGCCAGATAAAAAATACTCAGAAGTATTTTTTCCTGCTTTTTTTGACACCCAAAGTCCAATGAAAAGAGAGAGCATAAAAAACCCGATAATAATACCGTAATCAAGATTCGACAGATTCATTCGTATATTCGTTTTTAAAAGACGAAAATAGGCAATCCTTTTTAATAGACTACCTTCAAGAAAAAAAACCTGAAATTCAGTAGTATAATTATTAAAAACCAGTCGCTAAAGTCGAAAACGATTTCGTCATTTTATTCTTTAGAATCCTTTAAATTAAGTATTTTTACACAAAATAATATGGACAAAATTAAAAAAATAGGAGTACTAACTTCTGGAGGTGATGCTCCAGGAATGAATGCCGCAATTAGAGCGGTTGTTCGTACATGTGCATTTCACGAAATAGCATGTGCAGGGATTTATCGTGGATATGAGGGAATGATAGAAGGTGACTTTATTGATTTGGATGCACGTAGTGTAAAAGGAATCATTAACAAAGGAGGTACTTTTTTAAAGTCGGCAAGATCCAATGGTTTTCGAACCAAAGAAGGAAGACAAAAAGCCTATGATGCATTAAAAGCTGCAGGTATTGATGCTTTGGTTACTATTGGTGGTGATGGGACATTTACGGGTTCTATGATTTTCAATCAAGAGTTTAATTTTCCAGTTATCGGAATTCCAGGTACCATTGACAACGATATTTTTGGAACTTCACATACTTTAGGCTATGATACTACCTTGAATACAGTTGTTGAAGTAATTGATAAAATTAGAGATACGGCAAGTTCACATAATCGATTGTTTTTTGTGGAAGTAATGGGGAGAGATGTTGGTCATATTGCATTAAACGTTGGAGTAGGTGCAGGTGCGGAAGAAATTTTAATCCCAGAAGAAAATTTAGGATTAGACCGATTGTTAGATTCTTTAGTAAGAAGTAAAGAGTCAGGAAAATCATCCAGTATTGTTGTAGTAGCGGAAGGAGATAAAATTGGAAAAAACGTTTTTGAATTAAAAGATTACGTTGAAGAACATCTACCTGAGTATGAAGTGCGAGTATCTGTCTTAGGGCATATGCAAAGAGGAGGTTCACCTTCTTGTTTTGATCGCGTTTTAGCGAGTAGAATGGGAGTAAAAGCAGTTGAAAGCTTGTTGGAAGGGAAATCGAATTTTATGGTAGGTTTGTTAAGTGATAAAATACAACTAACACCATTAGAAAAAGCAATTAAAGGACAATCAAAAATAAATAAAGAATTAATTCGTGTGTCAGATATAATGACCACATAATAAC
>OLHI01000058.1_pt1 | contig 36563 bp, 29 predicted proteins | sample 1609501 | NCBI WGS metagenome assembly OLHI01 (sample SAMN05416862, study PRJEB24817) | seawater metagenome | isolation source: Sea water | place: Canada:Atlantic | collected 2013-11 | reverse complement strand
AAGTTAACAGCGACAACTTCATTATTAATTTTAATTTGAAAGCAAATTTAAATACAAATTACTTTCAAATTGTAATTAATTTAGTCCAAAAAGTATTGATAAAAGATCAATTTGATTGGTATTGTTTTGGAGTTTGACCAAATTTCGTTTTGAAAGCTTGAATAAAATTTGAAAGAGTTTCATATCCCACCTCTAAAAAAATATCTGAAGGTCGTGTAGCTTTGTTTTGAAGGAGAAAAGCAGCATGTTTTAATCTTTTTTCTTGAAACCACTTACTAGGTGAACTTTTAAAATATTTTTTAAATTCTCGCTTAAACTTAGACTCACTCATATTGCATAAAAAAGAAAGTTCTTTAATCGTTAATTTATTTAAATGATTACTTTCAATGGTTTGAATAAATTTTTGATTATGATTTATATTACTGTTTATAATTGAATATAAAAAATCTACCCCTCTAATTTCAATCAAGTAGAGCATTATTTCTTCAAATTTTGCATATAATATACGAGACTGAAATTCTTTAGGGTGTTCAGAAAGGTCTAAGAGACTCTCTGCAAATTTTTTAATAAATGAATCATAATTAAATGAATAGGTGGAGTAGTAGGTTTTTGATTCTGGGGGGTTTAATTCATGTTTTCTAATGAATTTTAATACATCTTCATTCGAAAAAAATAAAAGAATACTTCTATAATATTCTTTTACATGAGAGAGCTTTTCTGTCATTAGGCAATTTCCAGACTTCATTAATAGAAATTGGTCATTATTTATGGTAAAAGTTGAATCGTCGAAGAAAACTTTTTTTGTACCTTCTTGCAAAAAGCTAAAAGTATTTTTATTAAGTAAAACTTGTTGTTTAGATATTTCTTCGGTCGTCTTATAATTGTATATTTTAAGAGATAGCGCAGAATTAATAGCTAATTCATCTGGGAGGGTAATTGTATTCATTTTAATTGATGTTTATAATACTATCAATCAAATTAAACCTCGGTTTACTGTATCAATACAATTGACAAGTTAAAAGCTAATGTATTAGGTAAATGAGGGATTAAATTGTTGATAGATTGAGGGGTTAATACTTACACACTACTAAAATAATAAAAATAAACCTATAAAAAAAGCACCCAACAGGGTGCTTTTTTTATAGGTGTAAAAAAACTAGAAATTTAGCTTTCTTTTTTTACTTCAATTTTTACCATTTTCGTGGTTTCTCCTTTAGAAGCATCAATTTTAAAGTGAGGTTTTCCGTGAACACCTTCACCTTTTAAAGCTTCAATTTTTTTTTCAACTTCTTCTAAAGTTCCTTCAATAATTTCATCTTTAGTAGATTCAACACCATCAACTACATAGGTTGTAGTAATAGTAGCTGTAGCCATTTCGTTAGCATCTGCATCCACAGTTACTTCTAAATGAAGTTCTTTATTTACTTCCTTATTTGCATGCTTTTCAACAGCATGACCTCCTAAGATAGGAGCAATTACTAGTCCAATTAAACACGTTAGTTTAATTAGAATATTCATAGATGGTCCAGAGGTGTCTTTAAATGGATCTCCAACTGTATCTCCAGTTACTGCTGCTTTATGAGCCTCAGAACCTTTGTAAGTCATTTCTCCATTAATCTCAACACCTGCTTCAAATGATTTTTTAGCATTGTCCCAAGCACCTCCTGCATTATTTTGGAAGATTGCCCATAATACTCCACTAACTGTTACACCAGCCATATATCCTCCTAACATTTCTGCAATCGCTAAATTATCCATACCAAATAGCATGGGAACAAAAGCAATAACTAATGGGAAACCGATTGTTAATAAACCAGGTAACATCATTTCTCTTAAAGAAGCTTCCGTAGAAATTGCCACACACTTATCGTATTCTGGCTTTCCAGTTCCTTCCATAATTCCAGGAATATCTCTAAACTGACGTCTCACTTCATTGACCATTTCCATGGCAGCTTTACCTACTGCATTCATTGCCAAGGCAGAGAATACTACTGGTACCATTCCTCCAACAAATAACATAGCTAAAACAGGTGCTTTAAAAATGTTAATTCCATCAATTCCAGTAAAAGTTACATAGGCAGCAAATAATGCTAACGATGTTAAGGCAGCAGAAGCAATTGCAAAACCTTTTCCGGTTGCTGCAGTCGTATTTCCTACTGAGTCTAAAATATCTGTACGTTCTCTAACGATAGGTTCTTGTTCGCTCATTTCAGCAATACCACCTGCGTTATCAGAAATAGGTCCGAATGCATCAATCGCTAATTGCATCGCTGTTGTTGCCATCATAGCAGAAGCAGCTAAAGCTACTCCGTAAAATCCTGCAAAAGCATAGGATGCCCAAATTGCACCTGCAAATAAGATTACTGAAGGGAACGTAGAAATCATACCGGTCGCTAAACCAGCAATAATGTTTGTTCCTGCTCCTGTACTAGATTGTTGAACGATTTTTAAGATTGGAGATTTTCCTAATCCTGTATAATATTCAGTTACAGAAGAGATGACAGCACCAACCACTAGACCAACTAGAGTTGCATAAAATACATTGATTCTTGAAATTATTCTTGGAATTTCTTCTCCAGCTGCATCTAAATTTTCTCCAAAGAAAACCATAGATATTTGTTCTGGTAACATATATGTGATTAATCCATAACAAGCTGCAGCAACTAAAAGTATAGAAGTCCAATTTCCAATATTTAAAGCACCCATTACTTGTGCTTCTTTTGCGGAATTGTCTTTGATTTTTACCAACATAGTACCGATGATAGAAATGATAATTCCTGCACCTGCAATTGCCATTGGTAATAAGATAGGTCCTATTCCTCCAAAGGCATCAGAAATGCTTCCTCCCATATCTTTAATTACATAGTTTCCTAGAACCATTGCAGCTAAAACCGTTGCTACATAAGAACCAAATAAATCGGCACCCATTCCGGCAACATCTCCAACATTATCTCCAACATTATCTGCAATTGTAGCAGGGTTTCTTGGATCATCTTCAGGAATTCCTGCTTCAACTTTACCAACTAAATCTGCACCAACATCTGCAGCTTTTGTATAGATTCCTCCACCAACACGTGCAAACAATGCAATAGATTCAGCTCCTAAAGAGAATCCTGCAAGTGTTTCTAAAACAATGGTCATGTCCATTGTATTTGTCCACTCGCTTCCCATAAAGAACCAAAAGAAAAATATAAAGAATAATGTTAATCCTAAAACTGCTAAACCAGCTACACCTAATCCCATTACAGTACCACCACCAAAAGAAATTTTAAGTGCATTTGGCAAGCTTGTACGTGCAGCTTGTGTTGTTCTTACGTTTGTTTTTGTAGCGATCTTCATTCCGATGTTTCCTGCAAATGCAGAAAAGATGGCTCCAAAGATAAAAGCGACTACGATTAACCAGTGTGTAGTTGGAACTAAAAATGATACAATCGCCAATAATATACTTACTATGACTACAAAAATAGCAAGAAGTCTATACTCTGCATTTAAAAAAGCTAATGCTCCTTCATAAATGTGGTCTGAAATTTCTTTCATCTTTCCATCACCAGCATCTTGTTTCATTACCCATTTTTGTTTGACTATCATGTAGACTAGTCCTAAAAGCGCCAAAGCTATTGGCATGTAAATCATCATTGATTCCATATTATTTTTTATTTTAATAATTTGCTTGGCAAAAGTAATAAAATAGAGCCAAATAGAAAAGCCCTTTCATATAGAATATGAAAGGGCTTTAATAAATTTTAGATTCAAGCTTTTTTTATTTTTTTATTAATTTTTTTATGGTAAACATTCCTTCATTTGAGTATATTTTCACCAAATACAATCCGCTAGTTAAGTCTTCAATATTATACACTGATGTATTTACATTGTATTCTTTTAATTTTTCACCTAGGAGCGAGTATATTTCAATTTTGTTTAATTCAATTTGGGATGAATTAATATTGAATGTATTTGAAGTAGGATTTGGGTATATTTTAATGTTATTACTCCATATACTATCATCCAAACTCAACGAACTACAATTACTTCCAACTTCGTAAGATAAATATTTAGTTACTGCTAAACCTCCTGCAAAGGCAAATTTACAAGCATAACTGATGGTTTGCCCTTCAGTAAAACCACTTAACGTTTTAGTGAATATTAAACCTGATGAATTAGTCATAGGCGTTTCAATAAACGGATTTTCTTGCCACAAATATGCTATTACCCCAGTTCTATCTGTATCTAATAATTCAAAAGTGAAAATCACATCTGTTCCGGAAGTTTCAAAACTGTAATTGTAACCCGTATTGAATTCACCTTGTGAAGCTTCAGAATCTGAACCAGAACATTCTGTATTTTCGTCTGGTGTCGTACTTATTTGAATAACAATTGGATTATTATCTGCTTCATTTCCAGATAAATCAGAGGCTTCTATGCTAAATTCATAAAGGGTATCTGGAGTTAAATTGTTAATGATTAAAGATTCTTCATTACCTGAACTACCCGTTGCTGTTGCTGTCTCAGAACCATAACTTACCTCGTATGAAATTGTTCCTGAATCATCATTTGCATTTAAAAGTAACTCGATAGTTCTCGAAGAAACAGTTCCTACAGATGCAGTAAAATTTGTAGGACCTTCAATATCATCTTCGCTTGAACAGTCATTTCCAACAACATAGCTGAAGTATTTTGTCACAGCTAAGCCACCAGCAAAAGCAAATTTACAAGCATAACTTATAGTTTGACCTTGAGAGAGCCCATTGATGGTTTTTGAAAATGTTAATCCAGACACTTGTTCCATTTGAGTTTCTGTGAATGGATTTTCCTGCCATAGGTAAGCAACCACACCGGTTTTATCTGTATCTAATAATGTAAAAGAAATGGTGACTTGAGAACCTACTGTTTCAAATAATACTTCGTAACCAGTTGAAAAAGATCCTTGTTGAGCTTCATTTGAGATTTCTGAACAAGACATTACTTCGTTAACAGTTACAGTTACAACCTGAGAAGTTCCTTGGTCAGAATTATTATCTGTTGCAATAGCAGAGATTTGGTGTTCTCCAACTTCTGCGTTAGTCAAGGTAAAACTAAATGGTTCAGAAGTGTCTTCCCCTACTTTTTCTGTTCCATCATAAAATTCCACCAATGTAATTGTTCCGTCTAAATCTGTAACAGTAGTAGTGATGTTAATATCTTCACCTTCTTGAAAAGATGATCCTTCATTGGGTGAAGTTATAGATATTGATGGGCTTGAATTTCCTGTTTCAGAAACAATAACTAATACTTCATCAGTTGCATCATATGTTCCGTCACTTACAGTTAATTTAATTTTATATATTCCTTCAACTAAGTTGTTAATTTCAGGAGATACTATTGAATTATCTGTAAAACTAATATTTGAAGGGCCATAAACTTGTTCCCAATTGTAAGTGATAGCTTGGTCTTCAGGATCATTACTCAACGTTCCATTTAATGTAGTAGAAGTCTCAGGTATGATAACATTTATATTTTCTCCTGCATTGGCTACAGGTGGAGAATAGGGGAGAGGACTGGCATAAGAAAATACCATTTCACCGATGTTAAACTCTCCTTCATCGATAAATAATCTCAATATTTGTTCACCTTGCCTTAGTTCTATATTGGTCACATTTTTAGTAGACCATGAATTCCAATCATCAGTGGTTTGCATATTTATGGAAGGACTTACAGTATTTCCATCAACTTCAAAATGAAAAGGACCTCCTCCATTTGAATTCCCAGAAGCATATCGAAAACTCAAATTATACAATCCTGCTGTTTCAACATTAATCGAGTATTCTAGCCATTCTCCTGAATTGTTCCATCCTACAGTAGCTCCTTCATTTGTATCTGAAACCGCATCTACATATTCATTGGTTCTAAAATCACCTTCATTAATTTGAGACATGTCTAAATATGAAATATTCTGACCAACTCCTCCTTCAAATTTGTCATAAAATCCGGCTTCAATTGTACCTGGAATTTCAAATGATGTTCCAAGGTAGGGGACTTGTTCTCCTACTTGAATTGTTACAATATTTGAAACATTAAACTCTTGGTTTACATATACTTTTGCATACATTCCGTGAACACCAAGTAATAAGTCATCTGCCTCAATTTCATATGGAACAGTATCGTCTTGACCAATTAATGTAGAGCCATCATAAAATTCCACATTAGTTATTCCTGAGCCTGTAACCTCTAATGAAAGGGTTACGCTCCCTCCAGCAAATGCTTGGTTAAAATTAGAAGATAAAACTCCATTGACATCAATATCTCTACTCGTTGCCATCTGATTTGCTGGAACATCGAGCATAAAATTATCTGAAAAAGTTACTGTAATTGGGTTGTCTGAGTAATTGTGTGCAACATAAGTTAATTCACCATTATTTGAAAAAGCTGCAGATATCGGGTGATTTGCTGTGATTGAAGTATCTATTGTTCCAAGAGTATTCATATTATGCAACCAATGATAGGTTTGAGCATCTGATATACCAAATTTTAATGCTCGATTTGGATATGAGTTATATAATTCTATGGCAGCCTCGGCGTCAGTTAATGAAAGATATTTCCAATAGGTGTCATGCCATAAATTAGGGTTTTCTTCATTATTAAGTATGCCTGTATTAGATGTCATTTCATTCCATAATGAAGTTGCGTAGTCTTGATGATGACCTAAATAAAGCGACCCTCCATGAATTGGGTATAACTCTATTCCGTAGGAAGCTGCAATGTCCGAGGTCCAAAAAGTTCCATTGTCAAATGAATTCCCCCAAACTCTAGAAACAAGACTATATTCCTGCGAAAACGGTGCTGTAGAAGCAGCAAAATTTTGTTGATATATATCAAACCAATATTCCTCTACCGCAGTTTGTTCAGTGGTGTAAATATAAATCCCTAAGTCTCTAATTTCGTCATTTTCTGTGATACTTCCCCAATGAATTAATGAGGATGCAAATTGCATACTTTCTGATGTTGATTCTTGATCATTTCCACCCGGAAAGCTTGCAAATCCATTAGCCCAACTATGACCAGCATAAGGGCTAAAGTTTCTTAAAAAAGGAAAATCTTGATCATCTCTGTCATAAGAGGCAGCGTCTCTAATTAATAGATTAATCATCTCCCCCCATTCGTTAGCCCAACCAGGCTCAAACTGTTCCATAAATGCTGCTGCATGTATAAAGTATCCCCAATGGAAATGATGATCATTAATGTTATTATCTTGGCCATGTCCGGCAGGATACCCTATCATTGTAGACCAATCATTATTGTAATAAAAAATAAATGCAACTTCTCCAGATTCTGCTTTAAGCCAATCCTCTAAACGTTCCTTAATGGTTGAAACCATTTTGTCTCTAGCTTCAATATCTCCAGTTTGATCAGCAATTCTAGCTGTTTGAATCATTCTATTCATCATTTGACCTTCATTGTATGAGTCTGTCCATGATGCTAGGGCATCGTTTTCGATTTGTGAAATTTTTTCATCCATATCAGATGGGCTAAACCCTTCACTGTAATTTGCCAAATAGGGAAGTGTAGGTAAAATTCCTTTAAAAGTATTTTCAACCACAAAACTATTTCCGTTAAGTGTCTTCAAATCTCCTCTTACAGAACTATACGTGTATTCATTAGGTGTGTTAGAGTTAGTCGCTAAATTATTCCATTGATGTGGAAGTAACCCCAATAGCATCGTCGTATTTGATCCTTCCTTTACTTCTGTAGTTACAGCAAAAGTTGTTGTAACCTTTCCATTACTTTCATTATAATCCCAAGAAGTTGTTGTATTTGAAGGAAAAACATAGGCGAATTGTTTGTACTGTTCAACCAAGGAATTTATACTTGAAGTTGTTTCTGGTAGCATTGCCATAGACCAATAGTTTTTTCCATTCAATGATGAACTGAAAATATTTCCATTTTGGGTCCAAGTACTTCCGGTGGGCGCATAAAAGACAAAATCTTTTGTGTTAGAGGCATTTTCAATGATAAGGACCTCGTCAGATACTGTTGTAGTTCCAGAGTTGACTTTTATTTCTACAACATCTGCAGAGCCTTTTGTAAAGTATAAAAAAGGCATTCCAATACCAGAAATTGAACTTAAATTATGAGTCCCATCATTCCAGTTCATGGTTACTGTCCAGTCTGAATGATCTGATACAGTTGTTTTATTTGAGTTTAATCCTGAAACACCAACTTCAATGGGAGATGAATCACCAATAACACCCCAAGGAATATGAGTAACAATAAGGCCATCATTTTTAGTCTTCAAAGTCATGGGATAATTGAATAAATTATCCGCATGATTTTCTTTAATTAATTTAGACCACCAATCATTTGTAGGAACGGGTTTGTTGAGTGCATTACCGCTTAATTGAGGAGTTCCGCTTGGGTATTCATTTCTACCAGCACTGTCTGTACCTGGAAAAGAATTGGTATAACCTCCACTTCCAACAGCTGTAATTTGAGAATTACTTTCAATGCTGTAAAAACAAAATATTAGAATTAAGATTTTAATAAAATAACTCGTATTGAATTTCATTTAACTTGTTTTAAGACCTCAAAATTAATAGAATAATAATCTAATATTCATTTTTTAACCAATACAAAAACCAAACAAACCGTTTAATTTTGAATAAATATTCGGTCACACTCCTTAAACTAGTTATAATGATGGTTGGAAAAATATGGGATATTGGAATATCAAAGTTAGTTTTATTAAAAAAAAATCATCGACAGAATTGCCGATGAATTTTAGTGTTAAATTGATTTTATTTTTATTTTTTTAAAACTTCTTTTACAGCTTTTATTACATCTTTACTATTTGGAATCCATGCTTCAAGTAAAACTGGAGAATATGGGGCTGGTGTATCAGCTGTAGTAATCCTTTTAATAGGAGCATCTAAGTAATCGAATGCTTCATCTTGTATTCTATAGGTTATTTCTGTAGAAACGCTTCCAAAAGGCCAGGCTTCTTCTAAAATTACCAAACGATTGGTTTTCTTAACAGATTCTATTATGGTATCATGATCTAATGGACGAACAGTTCTTAAATCTATAATTTCAACAGAAATCCCTTCTTTAATTAATTCATCTGCTGCTTTGTAGGCCTCTTTTATTATTTTTCCAAATGAAACAATAGTAATATCTGCTCCAACTCTTTTAACATCTGCAACCCCTATAGGTATAATGTATTCTCCTTCTGGAATTTCCATTTTATCACCATACATTTGTTCAGATTCCATAAAAATAACTGGGTCATCGTCACGAATTGCAGCTTTTAATAATCCTTTTGCGTCATATGGGTTAGAAGGAACAATTACTTTTAATCCTGGTGTATTGGCAAACCAATTTTCAAATGCTTGAGAATGAGTGGCACCAAGTTGACCAGCTGAACCCGTTGGTCCTCTAAAAACTATTGGACAGTTAAATTGTCCTGCAGACATTTGTCTAATTTTTGCCGCATTATTAATAATTTGGTCAATACCTACTAAAGCGAAATTAAAGGTCATATATTCTACTATGGGTCTATTTCCATTCATTGCAGAACCTACAGCAATTCCTCCAAAACCAAGTTCAGCGATTGGAGCATCTATGACTCTTTTTTCACCAAACTCATCTAGCATTCCTTTACTAGCTTTGTAAGCTCCATTATATTCTGCTACTTCCTCTCCTATGAGATAAATAGATTCATCTAAGCGCATTTCTTCGCTCATCGCTTCACAAATAGCTTCTCTAAACTGAACTGTTTTCATGTAATATTTAGTTGTTGTTTATTTTCTTGCACAAAATTAAGCATTTTAAACCTAAAATTTATGCTTAAATGCCACATTAGTAAAACTTTTCGAATTCTTAAAAATCACTAAAAATACTTTGTCTTTTATTAATTTCAAATCCTTTAATTTTAGAAATATCTAAAATACTGTGAAATAGAAAATCTGTACTAAATTTTTGATGTTGATTATTTAAAAGATTTTTAACGATTTCAGGATTATTTATTTTAAAACTTTCTGAATACCAAACCAACATTGCAGGATTTTCTGAGGCAGTATTATTTTGAGCATGAAACCATTGCCCATTTTCTCCTAAAATTTCTCCATGATCAGAAAGGTAAATTAAAAGTGTTTCTTTTGAAGATTTTTTTAACTTTTCAATCAGTGAATTTAGAAAATAATCTAAATAGAGAATTGTATTGTCATAGGAGTTAATAATTTGCTCTTTAGATAAAGCTCCAACATATTTACTGTTTGTAACAGGTGTGAATTTTTCAAATTCTTTTGTGTATTTATTATTGTAGTACCAATGACTCCCAATCATGTGAATAGTAGATATTCTATTTTTATTGTCTACAACATTTAGATTAAATTGATCTAATAAAGCCAAATCTTTCTTTTTCTTGAAACTTAAAACAGAGTGAAAAGGATCTATAATTGTTACTTTTTTATTTGTATTTACAATAGTTTCGTAACTTTTTTCTATCGTTTGATTCCCGATCCATTCTGTATAAAAATTAGCTTTATTTAAGATGGAGTATAAACCATAAAATGATGTTATTGAATTATTAGTAATGGATTTGTTAGTTAAAATTTGTGGAACACTTATAGCTGTGTAGGTTAGAGGAGTAAAAATATTTTTAAAACTAACTATATTATTTTGCCCAGAGAGTAAAGGAGTTGTTTCTCGATGATATCCATTAATAGATATGTGATCTGCTCTAACAGATTCTCCTAAAACAAAAATAATATTTAGGTTTTCTTTATCTGTAGATACATTATCTTCAGGAGTTATTAGTTGCATTTTAGGCTTTTCTAAATATTTTTTTACAGCAATAAAACTGCTATAGGGTAACTTTCTTTTTAAAACTCCAAAACGATGATTTTCAGCAATAAAATAAAGTAAAATAGCAATAACAGCTATTATTAAAAGAGGAGATTTTACGTTGTTTTGTTTAAGTTTTTGAAACTTTTTCATTAAGAAAAGTGAAACAACAAAAGCTGAAATCAAATAAAATCCAAATGGGATACTTAGTGTATCTATAGCAATATCAAATTTTGTTTCTAAAATTGCTTGAATAATACTTGATTCAACTGTGATATCTTGCGTGTAAACCCAAAAAGCCAACGCGGATAAAATAGTAAATAAGATAGGGAAAGTCAGTCTAAAAAACGTTTTAAAAAGACTATAAACATATAAAAATCCAAAAAGCGTAAATTGTAAAATAAAAAAATGAATTGCATAGACAAAAGCTCCTTTATAACCCCCATAAGGAATATGAAAATAAGACGAAAGACTAATAAAAAAAGCTACGATTACATTTAACAGTGCATGGAAACTTATTTCTTGCTTATATTTTTTTATTTTTTCCATTTAAAATGGGAGTATATTTATTGATAAAAATAAGTATTGGAAATAAAATAATGAGTTGCCCAAGAGTTAAAATTACTTTTTCAAATTCTGTGAATTCAAAAATAGATAATCCCAAAATAAAAAATAGAAAAAGTTTAATAAAACTTAAAGCTCTGGCTTGCAAAGCTAAAATTGGGATGGTGTTTTTGCCAAAAAAAACTAAAAATTTTAGAGATAAAAAGCTTTTAAATAAAGATCCCCAGAAAAGAAACCCAACAAGACTATTTGTCAGAAATAAAATTTCGTTACCGTAAGTAGACCGATACATGTCTATTTTTTGTAATAGAAATAAAGAAGTCACTAAATGGATGACTCCTAAGATTAATAAAAAAGGGACACCTTTTTTTGTATTGGATTTAATAAAATCTTTTGCATAAAAACCAAAGCTATAAAAGAAAAGAGAAACTAACGCAACATCTAAACTCCAAAATAAATTCACTTTGTAAAACTTAGCGATTAAAAAACCCAAAATAATACTTACAATTAAGACAAAATATTGTAGCAACTTATTTTTAATCTTTAAAATAAGGCCAAAGAAAATAAAAGTTAAAAATATTGTTGGTAAAAACCACATTGGTATACCCCAATTCATGTAGTCAATATCCCCTTGTGCAAAGAAAATTCCGATAAAGTTTTTTGTAATGGATAAATCTAAATGTACAGACTCTCCAAATTTTCGGCCAACAAATAGCCAAAAACCAAATAAAATAAAGCTCCATAAAAAATAAGGAAGTAAAATTTGTTGAACTCTTTTTTTTATAGTTTGAATGTTTATGTTATTTGGATGAAATATTCCAGCTATTATGAAAAATAAAGGCATATGAAAACTATAGATATACTCCTCTAAGACTGGGAAATTATGCCCATATACCATTAAAATAATACCAAAACCTTTTAACTGATCTAACCAAGCAATTCTAGTGTTCGTATTTTTTTGTATTAATGGCAAGTTTTAATTTTTTTGAAATATTTGAAAAAAACAATATTAAACATAATTAATGTAATTACAATTTATTTAGTGTTTTGTTAAATAAATTAAAATTTACTATGCATGCATAGTATTTTAATTTTTTGTAGTATCTTCGTAACATCAAAATCAAAATAAAAATTAAATGAAAATACTAGTATGTATTAGCCATGTTCCTGATACCACTTCAAAAATTAACTTTACTGATAACGATACGAATTTTGACACTAACGGTGTGCAATTTGTAATCAACCCGTATGATGAATTTGTGTTGACAAGAGCCATGTGGTTTAAAGAAAAACAAGGAGCTGCGGTAACAGTTGTAAATGTTGGATCTGCTTCAACAGAATCTACATTAAGGAAAGCCCTAGCCATAGGAGCAGACAATGCTATTAGAATTAATACAGAACCTAAAGATGGTATGTCTGTGGCAAAAGAAATTGCTGCTGTGGCAAAAGAGGGTGCCTATGATTTAATTTTAGCGGGTAAAGAATCTAGTGATTACAATGGACAAATGGTTCCGGGTATGATAGCGGCTCTATTGGGTTATAACTTTGTAAACGGATGTGTTCAAATGGATGTTGATGGAGCTCATGTAAAAGCCACTAGAGAAATTGACGGTGGAAGTGAATCATTGCAAACTAGTTTACCTTTAGTAGTTGGAGGTCAAAAAGGAATAGTAGAAGAGTCTGATTTACGTATTCCAAATATGAGAGGTATTATGATGGCTCGAAAAAAACCATTAAGTGTTGTAGAGTCTACAAACTCTGATCATGCTACTAATTCAGTATCCTTTGAAAAACCAGCACCAAAAGGGGCTGTTAAACTTGTAGATGCTGAAAATATTGATGAATTAATCAATTTATTACACAACGAAGCAAAAGTAATTTAATCATAAGAAAAAAGAAATATGTCAGTTTTAATATACGCAAGTTCTTCAGACGGAAAATTCAAGAAATCATCATTTGAGGTTGTTTCTTATGGAAAAAAAGTTGCCGAAGAATTAGGAACCAAACTCATAGCATTAACCATTAATGCAAATGACGTTACAGAATTACAAAATTATGGAGCAGATACAATTGTCTCTGTAAATAATGAAGCATTAAATGAATTTAACGCAAAAGAATATGCCTCTGTGATACAACAAGTCGCTGAGTCTAAAGAATCAAAAGTTGTTGTCATAGATTCAAGCATTGATGGAATCTATGTTGGTCCATTAGTTTCAGTAGCACTAAACGCCGGGTATGCCTCTAACGTTGTCGATGCACCAAGTTCAACAAGTCCTTTTGTAGTAAAAAGAAAAGCTTTTTCAAACAAAGGATTTAACAATACAGAAATTACAACAGAAAATAAAGTAATTGGTTTAGCTAAGAATTCATTTGGTATTCATGAAAATCCTGTCACAGCATCAGTTGAGAATTTAGAAGTATCAGTTTCTGAACCGGGTGTAAAATCTATTAGTATAGATAAAGCAATTGGAAAAGTAACCATAGCAGACGCAGATGTAGTAGTTTCAGCTGGTAGAGGTTTAAAAGGACCGGAAAATTGGGGAATGGTTGAGGAATTAGCAGATGTTTTAGGTGCTGCAACAGCATGTTCTAAGCCTGTCTCTGATTTAGGTTGGAGACCACATGGAGAACATGTTGGACAGACAGGAAAGCCAGTTGCTACAAACTTGTATATTGCTATTGGTATATCAGGAGCAATTCAGCATTTAGCAGGAATTAATGCTTCAAAAGTAAAAGTTGTTATCAATACAGATCCTGAAGCACCATTTTTTAAAGCTGCTGATTACGGAGTAGTTGGAGATGCTTTTGATGTGGTTCCGCAATTAATTTCTAAACTCAAAGATTTTAAAGCACAAAACTCATAATTTTTAGTAAATTGTACCCAAGTAGGGGCTGTCTAATTTTTGGTAGTTTCCAAAATTAGACAGCTTTTTTATTTATATAAATTCATGAGTTTAATAAAATTAACGATAAAGGGTATATCCTACAGTCAAACCCAAAGCGGAGCTTATGCTTTAGTCTTGAGTGAAATGGAGGGTAAACGAACCCTACCAATTATAATAGGCGCTTTTGAAGCTCAATCCATAGCAATAGCATTAGAAAAAGAAATTAGACCTCCAAGACCTTTAACGCATGACTTGTTTAAAACTTTTTCTGAAAGATTTCATATTACAGTAAAACAAATCATAATTCACAAATTAGTTGATGGAATCTTTTTCTCTAGTTTAGTTTGTGAAAGAGATGGCGTGGAAGAAATTATAGACACGAGAACATCGGATGCAATTGCCATAGCTGTTCGTTTTTTAGCGCCAATTTATACCTATGAAAATATACTTGATAAAGCAGGTATTTATTTGAAAGTAGAAGAGGAGATATCGATAAAGGAAATCCTAGAACCTGAAACCATTCATGTAAATCTAGAAGAAACAGATTCCACTAAACATGAATCTGATTTTTCAGTTTTCACCATAAAAGAACTTCAACAACAATTAAATGATGCTGTTTCAAATGAAGATTATGAAACAGCAGCAAAAGTTAGAGATGAAATTAGTAAACGATCATAAATTATGAAACAATATATTTCTTGTATTCTATTTTTTTTATCAGTAATTACAGTTGCTCAAACAATAGAAAAAGATTGGAAATTTGAATCAATAAAAAACAATAATGAGATTTCAATTGTAGAGATTAATACAAATGACGCTCTTAAGCTAGCAGATGGAAAATTCTTTTATTCATTAGCTTCAAAAGATACTTTAATCGCTAAAGGGACCTATAATCTTCAGAGTAATCTTTTAACTTTTAAGTATTCCCTTCCAAAAGATACCCTTCGAAATTACAATATTATAGAGCTAACAGATTCTACTTTAATCTTATCTGAAAATGAAACTATATACTCGTTCAGTGCAATTAAAAAAACTGAAGAAATAGCTGCAGTAGAAGCTAAAAACAAAATACTTCCTAGCAAGGGCTTTTCAATGAATAGTCTATGGAGAGGTGTGTTAGGGATGTTTGTTTTATTAATAATCTCATTCTTATTTAGTGCCAATAGAAGAGCTGTAGATTGGAGAAAGGTAGGAATTGGTTTATCAATTCAGTTAATTATAGCAATAGGTGTTTTAAAAGTAAATTTTATTCAATCTATATTTAATTTTATTGGAAGTATTTTTATAGAAATATTAGAATATACCAAAGCAGGTAGTGAGTTCTTGTTTGCAGGAATGATTAGTGATATGGATAAATTTGGTTATATTTTTGCTTTCCAAGTATTGCCCACTATTATCTTCTTTTCTGCTTTAACATCGTTGTTGTTTTATCTTGGAGTTATTCAGTGGTTAGTCAAAATTTTAGCAAAAGTACTATCAAAATTTTTAGGGATTTCAGGCATGGAAAGTTTATCTGTTGCCGGTAATATTTTTTTAGGACAAACTGAAGCACCTTTATTGATTAAAGCGTATTTAGAAAAAATGAATAAGTCTGAAATGCTGTTGGTGATGGTAGGTGGAATGGCTACTGTTGCTGGTGCTGTTTTAGCAGCTTATATTGGATTTTTAGGTGGTGGTGATAAAGCCTTAGAATTAGTTTTTGCCAAGCATTTGTTGGCAGCTTCTGTTATGGCTGCACCTGGCGCCATTGTAATTTCAAAAATTTTATATCCACAAACTCAAAAGGTAAATACAGATGTCACAGTTTCTCAAGATAAAATAGGTTCAAATATTTTAGATGCCATTGCAAACGGAACTACAGAGGGATTAAAATTAGCAGTTAATGTAGGGGCAATGTTATTAGTTTTTGTTGCAGTAATAGCTATGCTTAATGGAGTTCTTGGATTTTTTGGAGGTTTTGATGGTATAGAATATCTTGGATGGGAAATTACTTCGTTAAATGAAATTATAGCAAATAACACTTTATATGAAGGACTCTCAATTGAATTTATTTTGGGTTATGCCTTCGCACCTTTAATGTGGTTAGTAGGTGTTGCTAGTGAAGATATGACACTTATGGGTCAACTTTTGGGAATTAAATTAGCTGCTAGTGAATTCATAGGATATATTCAATTAGCAGAACTTAAAAATGTAGCCAATGCCATTCATCTTACCCATAATAAATCAGTTATTATGGCTACTTATATGCTATGTGGTTTTGCAAACTTTGCATCAATTGGTATTCAAATAGGAGGAATAGGCTCTTTAGCTCCAGGGCAAAGAAAAGTCTTATCTGAATTTGGAATGAAAGCCTTAATCGGTGGAACGATTGCTTCATTAATGTCTGCAACCATTGCTGGAATGATTATAGGATAATCTATAAACAAATCGTTGATAACTTTATCACATTAAATGAACCTTTAATTCAAAAAAATTGAAGCTTTATTTATTTTTGATATACCAAGAGATAAATCAATTATGAAGCAATACCATGACTTAGTAAAACACGTTTTAGAGAACGGAAACGAGAAATCAGATAGAACAGGCACAGGTACAAAAAGTGTCTTTGGATACCAGATGCGATTTGATTTAAGTGAGGGTTTTCCAATGGTTACCACAAAAAAACTACACCTAAAATCTATAGTATATGAATTATTGTGGTTTATAAAAGGTGATACAAATGTCAAATATCTTCAAGATAATGGCGTGAGAATTTGGAACGAGTGGGCAGATGAAAATGGAGATTTAGGTCCTGTTTATGGTCATCAGTGGCGTAATTGGAATAGTGATGATATAGATCAATTAAAAGAAGTTATCAAAACTTTAAAAAATAATCCAGATAGCAGAAGGATGTTAATTTCTGCTTGGAACCCTAGTGTATTGCCAGATAATTCAGCTTCTTTTTCGGAAAACGTGGCCAATGGAAAAGCAGCGCTACCTCCATGTCATGCATTTTTTCAATTTTATGTATCTAATGGGAAACTATCTTGTCAGTTGTATCAAAGAAGTGCAGACATCTTTTTAGGGGTTCCTTTTAACATAGCATCTTATGCATTATTTACAATGATGATGGCACAAGTTTGCGGTTATGAAGCAGGAGAGTTTATTCATACATTTGGAGATGCTCACATCTACAGCAATCATTATGATCAATTAGAGTTGCAATTGTCTAGAGAAACTAGAGCATTACCAACAATGAAAATAAACCCTGAAATCAACAATATTTTTGATTTTACTTTTGATGATTTTGAGCTTTTAAATTATAATCCGCATCCACACATTAAAGGCGCAGTAGCCATATAATTCTCTTATGATAACAATAATTGCTGCTATTGGATTAAATAATGAGTTAGGTAAAGACAATGATTTAATTTGGCATTTACCTGCAGATTTAAAACGTTTTAAAAAGGTAACTACAGGTCATGCAATCATCATGGGTAGAAACACCTTTGAATCAATTGGTAAACCCTTGCCAAATAGAAGATCCATTATCATTACTAGAAACTTCTCTTACAAAAAAGAAGGATGTGAGGTTGTTCATAGTTTAGAAGATGCAATAAAATTAATAAAAGACAAAAAAGATGCTTTTATCATTGGAGGAGCACAAATTTATAAAGAGGCAATTGATAAGAAATTAGTTGATCAATTAGACATTACAAAAGTGCATCAAAATTTTGATGCCGATGTTTTTTTTCCAACTATAGACCCGACTTCATGGAAGGAGATTTCTGAGGAAACTTTTTTACCAGATGAAAAAAACCAGTACACCTTTAGTTTTCTTAGTTATAAGAGAATTAGTTAAAGTTTGGGGATAGACCTGAGCCACCATCTAATCTTATTTTATATTTCTGTTGTGCAAACTGAAAATAGTTGAATAATTTATAATTTACTTCTAAGCCGTAATTTACTTGAGGTCTATATTCAATAACGTTTTCATATATAGATGAGTTGAATTTTGATGGGTTTAATGCTCTCATATTCCAGTTGGTTACATAAATAGTATTCTTGTTCTCTAAAAATTTTAAAGAGTAATAGTTTATGGGTTTTGCTATGGTATTTAAATAAAGTGTGAATCCAATATCTAAAATAATAATTTCATATTCTAAACTTTTATTGGAAATAATTACAGGCTTTTCTTTCTCCTTTTTTATATTAGAAGAACTGCAACTAATTATTAGTGTACTCAAAAAACACAATCTCAAAAATTGAAATAAATACTTCATAGTTTATTTATGAAGTCTAAATTTCCGAAAAATACTTGAAGTAAGAATCTTTTTTTAAAATTTTAATTTTATGGGAGGATAAAGTATCTTTAGAAAAAATACCATTAAAAATGAGAACAGTACTTTCAATCATACTTTTTTTAAGTATCCAAATCAGTTTCGCACAAATAGTTTCAGAAAAAGAGAGAGCTATCCTTAAGGATGAGTTGTTAGAGGATAGATTCCAAAATCTATTACCACAATTAATGGATGATGCAGACCTAGATATGTGGCTTCTTATTTCTAGAGAGTACAATGAAGATCCAGTATTAAAAACCATGTTGCCTGCAACATGGTTGAATGCTCGACGAAGAACCATGATTCTTTTCTATAGAAATAAAAAACAAAACACCATAGAAAGGATTGCTGTAGCTCGTTATGATATTGGAAAAAGTATAAAATCTGCTTGGAATAAAGAACAAGAACCTAATCAATGGAAAGCATTGTCTGACATTATTACTAAAAGAAATCCTACTAAAATTGGGATTAATTATTCAAAGCATTTTGCCCTTGCAGACGGACTGGTTAAAACAGATTATGAGGAGTTAGTTAAAAATTTACCAGATTCTTTGGTGTCAAAATTAGTTTCGGCAGAAAAATTAGCTATTGCATGGTTAGAAACAAGGACAGCAAAAGAAATCAAATTATTTAAAAAGTTGGTAAAAACAACCCATGATATTATTGATGATGCTTTTTCAGAGAAAGTTATTATTCCAGGGAAAACAACTACAGAGGATATTGTTTGGTTTATGCGTCAAACCGTTACGAATTTGGGGCTAGAAACCTGGTTTCATCCAACAATAGACATACAAAGAGCAAACCAAGAACTCAAATCGCATATTTATTCATTTACCAAAGGTGATAAAGATAAAATTATACAAAAAGGAGATTTACTACATTGCGATTTTGGCATCACATATATTGGTTTAAATACAGATTGCCAACAACATGCTTATGTGTTGAAAGATGAAGAAAAAGAAGTTCCTGAGTTTTTAGCTATGGCATTTAAAAAAGGAAATCGATTGCAAGATATTTTAACAACCACAATGATGGAAGGGAAAACAGGGAACGAAATTCTTTTAAGTTCTTTAGCGACTGCTAAAAAAGAAGGTTTACGTCCATCAATATACACGCATCCGCTAGGTAAATATGGCCATAGTGCAGGAACTACTATTGGTATGTGGGACTCTCAGGAAGGGGTTCCTTTCAAAGGAGATTATTCACTTCATAAGAACACTGTATATGCTATAGAACTAAACGTTACGGTCAGCATTCCAGAGTGGCAGAAAGATATTCGAATTATGTTAGAGGAAGCGGGTTTTTATGGGGATAGCTTTTTTGAATATGTAAATGAAAGACAAACTGAGATTAAACCCATCAAGGTTAATTAATAATAAGGATTCTTGGAGTTGATAGATTGAAAATTTTTATAGTTTTTAATCGATAAATTGGATTATTATTCTTAGTTATACTTGCTTTATATTAAGATGTAAAGGGTTTTTCATCTATTTTCTATACACATAAACAGTTATATTTTGTGTTTTATGACTTTAAAAAGACTTTTTTTTATGAAGTCAATAAAAAACCTCCGAGTCTTTGCTCGGAGATTTTTTGTTGTGCATGCTATCATTATAATAAATATGCAGTTACTAGTCTAAGAGCAACAAAAATGATGATGGCTATTGTACCATATATTGCTACTTTTTTTGCTGCATCTTTGTAATAAGCTTGATGATTTTTTGAATCTTTTTTGTAGGAAATTATCATAAAAATGACAAAAGCTATGATGAAAATAATAGCAAAAATGATTCGACCTTTTGTAAACATAAATTATGTATTTTTAACAAAATTACAAATTAAATGAAAACGGCAATTGTTTTTGGAGCAACTTCTGGTATTGGAAAAGAAATTTCTGAGTTATTACTAAAAGATGGGTATAGAGTAGCCATCACTGGAAGGAGATTAGAGAAGTTGGAGGCCCTAAAAAAACAATATTCTAACCAGGTTTATGTTGCCCAAAATGACATTCAAAAAGTAGATGAGGTAGAAAATGTGTTCAATGAAATTATTAAAGAATTTACAACAATAGATATCATCATACAATCCTCTGGTGTTGGACATATTAATCCAACGTTAGCATGGAATAAAGAGGAAGAAACCATCTTTACAAATGTAGTAGGAGCTACCAAGTTGTATGATTTATCATTTAATTTATTTAGAAATCAAGGATTTGGTCATTTGGTAGGTATTACCTCCATAGCCTCCATTAGAGGAAATAGAGGAGCACCAGCATATTTTTCATCAAAGGCTTATCAAAAAGCATATTTAGAAAGTCTATATATGAAAACAAAAACTATAAAGTCTAATAAAGTATTTATTACAGATATTCGACCTGGTTTTGTAGATACAGCAATGGCATTAGGAGATGGTATTTTTTGGATGGTTTCTCTTGAAAAAGCAGCAAAACAAATTTATACAGCAATTAAGAAAAAGAAAAGAGTTGCTTACATCTCTAAGCGATGGAGATTGATAGCTTTTATTTTAAAAATAGCTCCAGCCAGTTTTCTTAAAAAAATGATTTAAAATAACACATCTATAAAATATGAAAAAATACACAGACGCCGTTCACGAGTTTCATACAGCATTTAAGCTAGGAATTAAAAATGAACCAACAGCAGACCTTGGGGCAGCAAAAAATTTACTTCGTTTTAATTTGATGAAAGAAGAAAATGAGGAATATCTTGAAGCGGCTAATGCAAATGATTTAGTGGAGGTTGCAGATGCTTTAGGAGATATGTTATATATTTTGGCAGGAACCATTATAGAGCACGGAATGCAATATAAGATCACTGAGGTTTTTGACGAAATTCAGCGCAGTAATATGAGTAAATTAGGAGAGGATGGGCATCCAATTTTTCGTGAAGATGGAAAAGTATTGAAAGGGCCTAATTACTTTAAACCAAATATTGGTTCAATTTTAAAAAAATAATGATTGCTTTTAAAGTTCAAATCGTTTCCCTTCTGTAGCAAATTTATATCCTAATAATGTTAGTTCATTTCTTTCTTTTGAAATAGGTTGTAATGCAGGGTTGGTATGATTAAAATGAATAAAAATCACTTTATTTTTAGTTGTTAAAGATTCATTTTTAAATAAGTCAACTGTTTCTTCAATGAATGGGTGAGGTACTTCACTCATAGGTCTATTAATTTCTCCTTCTTTAAAAAAAGTGGCATCTAAGAATGCATAATCAACTTTTTTAACTTCCTCTACAATATTTTTTTCCCACAAACTCCATTTATTTATGTCTGGAATAAACAGCGCTGATTTGTTTTTCCCTTCAATTTTATACCCCACAGTTTCTGAAAATTCATCTCTATGAGGAACAAGAAAAGGAGTAACTTTTAAAGAATTATTAAGTTGAACAACCTTGTCTTTTCTTAAGTTTGAAAATGCAATATTTTTAGTTGTAACTAATTGACTCCAAGGGCCGTTATTGATTAGAAAATTTTTCATTTTTGGCATCGCATATACAGGGATATTTTTTTTACCCAGTGCTTCTTTACCAAAATATAACAATCCAGCATAATGACCCATATGTGCATGGGTTATAAAAACACCATCTATAATGGTTCTTGTTTTTAGATGATTTTTTTCTAAATCTGCTAACTGAGTAGAAATGTCTGGAGTAGCTTCAAATAAGAATTTTTGTTGAGCCTCCCTGTCAATTAAGCCTAAAGAAACTACCTTTTGTTTTGGTGAAATGCCTTTATAGAAATCATCACAGCATTTTTTTTGACATCCAATATGAGGAAAACCACCGTCTTGTGCCGTTCCTAAAATTGTTATGTATTGGTTTGCTTGGTTGGCTTTGTTAATGGCTACATCATTGGAAGTACATCCTATCACACTAATAATGAATACCGCTAAATAATATAGTTTTCTCAAAGCTTAAACTTTTACTCTCCAACCATACGGGTCTTCAGATGTATTGGTTTGAATGGCTATAATTTTCTTTTTAAGGAAAGAAGCGAAAGTGTCTGATAGCTCAGGGAGCTCATAATCTGTTTCTTGATATCCAAAACCTGCAATAGGAGATATTACAGCAGCAGTTCCTGCACCAAACATTTCTTTTAAGTCTCCGTCTTTTGCTGCTTGAACAACTTCACTCACAGAAATTTTTCGAACTTCAACAGGGATATTATGATCTTCGGCAATTTGTAAAATACTTTTTCGTGTAATTCCGTCTAATATTCTATCGTTTGTTGGACTGGTAATTAAAACCTCTCCAATACGAATAAAGATATTCATTGCACCAGCTTCCTCAATAAATTGATGCGAGTTATCATCGGTCCAAATTACCTGATTATATCCTTTTTCAATGGCTAGTTGCGTAGGGTAAAATTGTGCAGCATAATTCCCCCCTGCTTTAGCAAAACCAACTCCTCCATTTGCGGCTCTAGCATATTTCTCTTCTATTAAAACAGTTACTTTGCCAGAGAAGTATGCTCCTGAAGGGGCAGTAGAAATTATAAAAGTATAGGAGTCTGCCGGTGATGCATGAAGTCCTTCACCAGAGGCAAACATAAAAGGACGAACATACAAAGAACTTCCCTCTGTTGTAGGAATCCAATCACTATCTATTTCTAGTAATTTCTTTATACCATCCATAAATAATTCTTCTGGTATTTCAGGCATCATCAAACGTTTAGCAGAAAGATTAAGACGTTTACAATTTTCTTCTGGCCTAAATAAAAAAACCTCTCCATTGCCATCTTTATAGGCTTTCATTCCCTCAAAAATAGACTGGCCATAATGAAATATTTTTGCTGCAGGATTTAAGAGAATAGGCTCGTTGGGTTTAATGGTTGGATTTTGCCATGTACCATCAATATACTCACACTGAAAAATATGATCAGAAAAAACTTTTCCAAAAGGTAGATTACTAAAGTCTACGTTTTTGATTTTAGAGTCTTTTACAGGTTTAATTAAGATATCCGTAGCCATGTTATTATAAGTGTATACAAACAAATGTAAACAAAATTGTTTGTTTTTTTAAGTAAAAAAGCACTCGTAGTTTTTATTTTAACAACTATCTTTGATTTGTATAAAATTAAAGTTTTTTGATATGAAGAAAATAGGAGTAGTGATGTTATTATCTTTTGCAATTGTAGCTTGTAATTCAGCTAAAAAAGATACTAAAAAAGAAAATAAAATAGTTAAAAATACTACTTATAGTAGTTTTGGAGCTACCATATCTGCATTAGATTATCTATCATCTAATGACGCTTTATCAAATTATAACGCATTAAAATTAGGAGACACCATCAATTTAAAATTTAATGCGAACATTAAAGAAGTTTGTTCAAAAAAAGGGTGTTGGATGACTCTACCAGCGGGTAATGATGATGAAACTATTATGGTTCGATTTAAAGATTATGGATTTTTCATGCCCTTAGATGCTGCTGGAAAAGAGGTAATTGTTGCCGGTAAGGCATTTGTAAATGAGGTGTCTGTAGCAGATTTAAAACATTATGCTGAAGATGCAGGAAAGTCATCTGAGGAAATCGCTAGTATCACTGAGCCTGCTATGGAATTTGCTTTTGAGGCTAATGGAGTATTGCTAAAAAAGTAATAAGTACTAGCACCACACCTTTGAAAAGAGAAATTATAAAAACTTCAGACGGATCAACTACCATTCATATTCCTGAATGGAATGAACAATATCATTCTATTCATGGTGCTATTCAGGAAGCTAATCATGTTTATATTAATAATGGATTAAGGTATAAAAACACGAATGAGATAACCATTTTAGAAATTGGTTTTGGAACCGGATTAAATAGTTTTATGACGTTTTTAGCCGCTCAAAAAAATGAATTGTTAATTGAATATGTTGGAGTAGAGGCTTATCCTATTCATGAGGAAGAACTATTAAAATTAAATTATGTTACTGAGTTAGGTGCAACCCAATTTGCTAAAATTTTTGAATCTTTTCATTTGAGTTCTTGGGAGGAGAAACACCAAATTACTTCACACTTTTCTCTTTTAAAGAGAAAACAATTTTTTCACGAAATAGATGATGAAAATAAGTTTGATGTCATTTATTTTGATGCATTTGGAGCTCGAGTTCAACCAGAATTATGGAATGAGGAAATTTTTTTAAAAATGTTTTTAGCTTTAAAATCAGAAGGGGTGTTGGTAACCTATGCAGCAAAAGGTAGCGTAAGAAGAGCAATGCAATCTGTGGGTTTTACTGTTGAAAGATTACCTGGCCCTCCAGGAAAACGTGAAATGTTACGTGCTGTAAAATTATAATATTTCTTAGGTTTCTAAACTATATTTATTGAATCTAAATTTCTACCTTAGTGCCTAACAAAAATCAATTATGAAGTTTCAAAGAAAATTTGGTAGGCGAAGAACATCTAAACCTAAAAAGGGTTTGATGTTAATTATGCTTTTAATTTTAGTCTTATTCCTATGGAATCAGGCTGAAAATATAATGGCAAGTTTTTTTGATTAACCCGTCTATCATATATATTGAAAAACTTCATTTTTTGTTAAAAAAGAAGTAAAAACAGCATTTTTTTACTAAAAAACATCAAAAATGCTTCAATTTTGGTCAAAATTCATTGTATTAAATTTTCAAGAAATATACTTTTAAGTAAAAATTCTATCCTTAAATACATAGTTTTAGAAGGCTTTAAACATCCAAGAATAATTAATTAAATTTGTGTAACGATTGTGTAATTCTAAAAGTAAAACAACATAACTTTTGAAGGTTGAAAAAATTATATTAGGAATTGACCCTGGGACTACCATCATGGGCTTTGGGATCATAAAGATTGTTGGTAAAAAAATGGAATTTATACAGATGAATGAGTTGTTGTTGCAAAAATATGATGATCATTATTTAAAATTAAAACTCATTTTTGAAAGAACACTTGAATTAATAGATACTTTTAACCCAGATGAAATTGCTATCGAAGCTCCTTTTTTTGGCAAAAATGTACAATCTATGTTGAAATTAGGACGCGCTCAGGGTGTGGCTATGGCAGCAGGTTTATCTAGAGAAATACCGATTACAGAATACTTGCCAAAAAAAATTAAAATGGCAATTACAGGTAATGGAAACGCTTCAAAAGAACAGGTAGCCCTCATGTTAAAGTCGTTATTAAATTTAAAAACATTACCAAAAAATTTAGATGCTACAGATGGATTAGCAGCTGCTGTTTGTCATTTTTATAACGCTGGAAAAATCACTCAGGGTAAAAATTATTCAGGTTGGGGTGCTTTTGTAAAGCAAAATCCAAAAAAAATTAATTAATAATTTTACTAATTTACATTGAGCGGCATATACATACATATTCCTTTTTGTAAGCAAGCTTGCTTTTATTGTGATTTTCACTTTTCTACCTCATTAAAAAAGAAAGATGAACTTATCTCGAGTCTTATTCACGAAATTGAGTTAAGAAAAAATGAATTGAATACTAATGTTATAGAAACTATTTACTTTGGAGGTGGAACACCAAGTTTACTGAATCAATTGGAAATAGACAGTATCATAAATGCTGTATATGAAAATCATAAGGTAATTTTAAATCCAGAAATTACACTAGAGGCTAATCCCGATGATTTAACCAAGAGAAAAATTATAGAATTATCAAAAAGTAGAATAAATCGCTTAAGTATTGGAATTCAATCTTTTTTTGAAGAGGATTTAAAATTAATGAACAGAGCACACAACGCTGAAGAAGCTTTAAGTTGTTTAACTGAAGCCACACACTATTTTAAAAATATTTCTGTTGATTTAATTTATGGAATTCCTGGTTTATCAAATAAACAATGGAAAAAAAATATTGATATAGTTCTTTCCTCTGGAATTACTCATATTTCAAGCTATGCTTTAACCGTAGAACCAAAAACTGCGCTAGAATCATTGATAAAAAAAGGAATGATTGATGAGGTCAGTGATTTGCAAGCTCAAGAACAGTTTTACATATTATTAGAGGAACTTTCAAAACATAATTTCACTCATTATGAACTTTCAAACTTTGCAAAAGATGGCGCTTTTAGTAAAAATAATTCATCCTATTGGCAAGGCAAATCTTACTTAGGTATTGGTCCTTCAGCGCACTCTTTTGACGGCAAACAACGAAGTTGGAATATAAAAAATAATTCGAAATACATTTCATCCATTTTACAAAGTAAATTACCGATAAAGAGAGAATTACTATCAATTACAGATCAATACAATGAATATGTAATGACCGGTTTACGCACTATTTGGGGAGTATCTTTGGAAAAAGTAACCAGAGAATTTGGAAAAGAATACCATACGTATTTATTGCTCCAATCAGAAAAATATAGAGCTGAAGAATTATTGTATATTGAAGACGAAAAATTAAAAACAACTCAAAAAGGAAAATTTTTATCAGACGGTATTTCGGCTGATTTATTTAAACTCGACGTGTCTTGATTACAGAAATAAAATACAACTCAAATAAATATACAATAGATTTATCTAAACCCTTAGATATTTCTATTCCACTAAGAGATGGTAAAAATAACGTGAATGCATGGTATTTAGAACCCCCTAAAATATTCCCAGTAGTTTCTGATGATTGGATAGGTTCCGTTAAAGAGGGAGCAGATGTGAATTTTAATACCATTCATTTTAATCCTCATTCTCATTGTACCCACACGGAAACAGCAGGGCATATCACAAAAAAAGTACATTCTATTCATCAAAATTTACAACAATTTTTCTTTTTAGCAGAGGTTGTAACTATTCCGCCAGAAAAAATTAATGATGATTTTGTAATTACAAAAAAACAATTACAATATGCATTGGGTAATAAGAAGAGAGATGCTATTGTAATTAGAACACTTCCCAATTTATCGGATAAAAAAACGATGCAATATTCACATACAAATCCAACATATTTGATGGAGGAGGGCGCTGTGTTTTTACGTGAAAAAGGAGTTAACCACTTGTTAATTGATTTACCTTCCGTAGACAAAGAGAAAGACGAAGGTAAACTACTCTCTCACAATGCTTTTTGGAATACGTCAGATAAAGTACGTTTAGGTGCTACCATTACTGAATTTATATATGTACCCAACACAATTAAAGATGGCACCTATTTTTTAAATTTAATGGTTGCTCCTATAGAAAATGATGCAAGTCCAAGTAAACCTGTCCTTTACAAAATAAATGATTAAAAAATGAAGAAAAAATTCAAATACTTTATGTACTCGTTAATTATTCTACTAATCTTTGCTATTGGAAATGGAATTTATGCAGATATTTCTGTTGAAGACTTAAAAAACGAGTATGCAAATGAACACTCTCAATTTATTGAAGTAAATGAGATGGGTGTGCATTACAGAGATGAAGGTGAGGGCTTTCCAATTGTCTTAATTCATGGAACAGCAGCCTCTTTGCATACTTGGGATGCTTGGACAGATGAGTTAAAAAAAACCAATAGAGTTATTCGAATGGATTTACCTGCTTTTGGTATTACAGGACCTAATAAAAATGCAGATTATTCTTTACAAGCCTACACAGATTTCTTAAACTTATTTATTGATAAATTAAAGCTTGAAAAATTTCATTTAGCAGGAAACTCACTTGGTGGTAATATTGCTTGGAACTATACTGCTGATTACCCAGAAAAAGTTGAAAAGTTAATTTTGGTTGACGCAAGTGGATTGCCAACGAACAAGCAACCTCCATCAATTTTTAAGATGGCGAAAAACCCTTTATTAAAATCACTCTTTTTATATGTGACCCCAAAAATGTTGATTAAAAAGAATATCGAGGAAGTATATGCAGATGATTCTAAAATTACTGAAGAATTGGTTAATCGTTATCATAAAATGGCTCTAAGAGTTGGAAATAGAAAAGCTTTTATAGATAGAGCAAAGACTGACTTTGGTCTAGATTCTGTTGAGAATATTAATAAGTTAAAGACTATTATGACCCCCACATTATTAATTTGGGGAGCACAAGACTTATGGATTCCTTTAGCTAATGGTATTCGAATGGATCGTATTTTGGTTAATTCTACATTAAAAGTATTAGAAAATTCAGGTCATGTGCCAATGGAAGAAAATCCTAAAGAGAGTTTAAAATTAATGAGAGATTTTTTAAACTAAAAATAAATCAAGAAATTAGTATTATAAATAAAACTACATTGATGAGTATAGAATGGAGAGGTGTTATGCCGGCAGTATTTACATGGTTTAAGGAGTCAAAATCCAGCTCTCTTGAAATTGACTTTGAAGCAACACAAAAACAAGCTGCAGGAATTTTAAAAGCTCAAGGAAAGGGTGGAAGCAGAATGAGCGGACTTGTCGGTTCTGGAACTCTCGGTGAGAATAGCTACCTGAACAGTAATCAACGTCTTTCCTTACTCAAATCTCTTTCTGAAGTTGCTAAAGAATACAATGTTCCTTTGATTAGCGGAGCAGCGGCAGAAACTAAGGAAGAACTTGCCAAAATTATAGAAGGCCTTGCAACAGTTGGAGTTGATACTGTCATGGTGATGCCACCTAAAACTAAGGCGATTCCTTCTGATAAAGAGATGTTCGAGTACTATGCTCTTTCTGAAGCAACTGCAAAAGATGTAGGCATAACCATTATGCCTTATAACAATCCTGATGCAGCTGGTTATCATGCACTTTCAACTGAGCTTCTTTTAAAGCTAGCTAATCTTCCAAATGTAACTGCACTAAAAATATCAACTATTGATGTTTCAATTATTGAAACAATGATGTTAGCGAACAAAGATTTAAAGATCTTGGCAGGAGTAGATACAGTCACTGTTCATGCAGGACTCGCTGGAGCAATTGGTGGTATTACAGGTGTAGGTTGTATCTTTCCAAAAGCTAGTGTTACTATGCAAGAATACGTTACAAAAGGAGAATGGGCTAACGCTAACAAAATTTCTCAGGCTTTAAATTCATTATCGTATCTGGATGCTCAGCCATTGCTTATGGAATATCTTAAGCTTGCTATGGGAATTCATCACAATGATGTTGCTGGAGGACTTCGTACTCTTGGTAAAAAATTAACTCAACAGGAAATTGATGATGTTCAAGCAAGATATATTCTGGCAAAAGAAAGGCTTGAAGTACTGGACTTAATAAGTTAAACCCATCAATTTGAAAAAAAACAAAAAATAAATAAGGATGATTACAGGAAAAAATCACATTGGAAATCAATTGTCTGCGGAAGGAAGTAAAACCTTCAAAACGTTTGATCCTATTTCTAATATTGAAAATTCATCAATTCACTATGAAGCTTCTCAAAAAGAAATAAATGAAGCAGTTTCTTTAGCGTCTGATGCTTTTAAAGAATTCAGAACTATTTCTGGAGAGAGAAAAGCAGCTTTTTTACATGCCATTGCTGATGAGATTTTGGCTTTAGATGATGAGTTGATTCAAACGTATTGTTCCGAAACTGGATTGCCAGAAGGACGAGCAAAAGGAGAAAGAGGAAGAACAGTTTTTCAACTCCGTTCTTTTGCAGATTTGGTCGCAGAAGGTTCATGGGTAGATGCTACAATTGATACTTCAATTACAGATAGAACTCCTGCTCCAAAACCAGATTTACGAAAAATAAATATTCCTTTAGGTCCTGTAGTAGTTTTTGGAGCAAGTAATTTTCCATTAGCATATTCTACTGCTGGTGGAGATACAGCTGCTGCTCTAGCAGCAGGTTGCCCTGTAATTGTAAAATCGCACCCAATGCATGCAGGGACAGGAGAATTAGTAGCATCAGCGATTATAAAAGCTGTCGAAAAAACAAATATGCCAAATGGAGTTTTTTCTAATTTAAATTCAAGCGGAATAGAAGTTGGTGTTCAGCTAGTAGAACATTCAGCAGTAAAAGCTGTTGGTTTTACAGGAAGTATTTGTGGAGGGAGAGCGTTACTAGATTTAGCAGCAAAAAGAGAAGAACCAATTCCGGTTTTCGCAGAAATGGGAAGTATAAACCCTGTGGTAATTCTGCCAAAAGCACTTACTGAAGATGGTAATAATTGGGCAAAAACTTATGCAGGTTCAATTACTTTAGGAACCGGACAATTTTGTACCAATCCAGGATTGATTCTCGGAATTAAAAGCAAAGAGTTGTCACAGTTTATTGCTCAAGTAAGTGATGCTATTTTACAGATTAAACCTTCTGTAATGTTGCATCCAAATATTGCTGGAGCATACGAAACAAATAAACAAAAAGCGATTTCACAATCGGACGTTGTTGTTATGGCTTCTTTTAAAGATAACACGCAAACCAATTTTGCTAGTCAAATGATTGCAACTGTTGAAGGAAAAGAGTTTTTAGAAAATTCAACATTACATCAAGAAGTTTTTGGACCATTTTCTATGGTTGTTCAATGCGAAGATGAAAATCAATTAGAAGAGATTATTTCGCAATTAGAAGGACAATTAACTGGAACCGTAATTTCAGATGAAAATGAAGTAGCAAATTACCCAAAAGTAATTGCTGCATTACAGAATAGAGTTGGAAGAATCATTTTTAATGGAGTACCAACTGGTGTAGAGGTTTGTCCGTCTATGGTACACGGAGGCCCATATCCTTCGTCAACAGATAGTAGATTTACAGCTGTCGGAATTCACTCTATCAAACGTTGGGTTCGTCCTTTTAGTTACCAAGATTGGCCAAATGAATTACTTCCTGAAGAACTAAAAAATGAAAATCCGCTAGAGATTTCAAGATTGGTTAATAATCAACAAACAAAAGAGAAAATTTAAATGGCGCGTTCAATTTTTGATTGTATTGATGGTCACACTTGTGGAAACCCTGTTAGAGTTGTAAAAACGGGTCACCCACCTTTGGTGGGTAAAACCATGAGCGAAAAGCGTCAGCATTTTATTCAAGAATACGATTGGATTCGAAAAGGGTTGATGTTTGAGCCTCGGGGTCATGACATGATGAGCGGTTCTTTTTTATACCCATCACATAATCCAGAAAATGATTTTGCTATTCTGTTTTTAGAAACCTCTGGAGCTTTACCCATGTGCGGTCATGGAACTATTGGAACCATTACTATTGGAATAGAAGAAGGATTGATTCAACCTAAAATTCCAGGTAAAATAAGAATGGAAGCTCCTGCTGGTTTGGTAGAGATTGATTATAAACAAACCAACGGAAAAGTAGAATGGGTAAAACTAACCAATGTAAAAAGTTATTTAGCTGCTGAAAATTTAACAGTACATTGTCCAGATCTTGGAGACATTATTTTTGATGTTGCTTACGGAGGTAATTTTTATGCAATTATAGATCCTCAACAAAACTTTTCAGGTATTCAAGATTTCACAGCCAGTCAAATTGTCCAATATTCACAAAAAGTTAGAGAACAAATTAATATAAGGTATCCAAATAAATTCATTCATCCTGACGATTCCAGTATTAAAAATGTGACACACTTACTATGGTCAGGAACTCCAATACATCAGGGTTCTGATGGGAGGAATGCTGTTTTTTATGGAGATAAAGCTATCGACAGATCTCCCTGTGGAACAGGAACATCTGCTCGCTTGGCTCAATTACATGCCAAAGGAAAATTAAAAAAGGGAGTTGAATTTATTCATGAAAGTTTTATAGGAAGCACTTTTGTAGGTTGTATAGAAGAAGAAACTACTGTAGGTGATTTTCCAGCAATCATTCCAAGTATTAAGGGGTGGGCTAAGATTTATGGATACAATACCATTATCATAGATGATAAAGATGACCCATACGCACATGGGTTCTCTGTGATTTAAATACGAATACAAATGTCAAAAAAAGTAGTTATTATTGGTGGAGGAATTATGGGAGTATGCTCGGCATATTTTCTCCATAAAGAAGGTCATGAAGTTACCATCATAGATAAATCTAATTTTTCTAGTGGAGCCTCATTTGTAAATGCAGGATATATTACCCCAAGTCATATCATCTCTTTGGCAGCCCCAGGTATTATAACTAAAGGACTTAAATGGATGTTTAATCCAGCAAGTCCATTTTATGTGAAACCTAGACTAGATAAAGATTTTTTACAGTGGGCATGGGCTTTTAAGCGATCATCAACCAAACAAAAAGTTGCACAATCTATTCCAGTAATTAAAGATATAAATATCTTGAGTAGAGCCCTATACACTGAAATAAAAACATCAAAAGATTTTAACTTTCATTACGAGCATAAAGGATTGTTAATGGCTTATAAACACGAGAAGGCTGGCGAACAAGAATGGGAGGTAGGAAAAAAAGCAATAAAACTTGGCCTAAAAGTTGAAAACTTATCTGCTAAAGAAGTTGAAGCAATAGAACCCAAGGCAAATCTTAATATTAAAGGAGCTGTTTATTATCATTCAGATGCTCATATGACGCCTAATATTTTTATGAAAAACATGTTGATTTATCTCAAAAATAACGGAGTAGAAATTTTATCTGAAGAAGAGGTAAAAGACATTGTTATTTCTGACAAAAAAATCACAAAACTGATTACCGACAAACGTGAAATTAAAGCAGATGAATTTGTAATGGCAGCGGGAAGTTGGTCTCCTCTTATTAGTAAAAAACTAGGTGTTAAGATGTTACTACAACCTGGTAAGGGGTATCGAATTAATGTAGCCCAAGAAACCAATATTACCATCCCTGCAGTGTTGTTAGAGGCTAAAGTTGCTGTAACCCCTATGGATGGATTTACCAGATTTTCAGGAACTATGGAGATTAATAAGATTAATCATAAAATAAATCCTATTAGAGTGAATGCCATTGCAAATTCTGCTTCTAAATATTATCATGGATTACAAATTAGTACCCAAGACAAGGAGGCCGCTCAATGTGGTTTAAGGCCCGTAACTCCAGACGGTCTTCCTTATATAGGCAGAACATCTCAATACAATAACTTAACTTTTGCTACTGGTCATGCCATGATGGGTTGGAGTTTAGGACCAGCTACTGGAAAATTGGTGTCAGAAATTATTTCAGATCAAAAATCATCATTAGATCTAAAACCCTTTAATGTACAACGAAGGTTTTAGCTAGACATCACATCTTCTGCCAAAATCTTTCTAAGATACCACAACAGCTGTTGTGCGTTTTCTTTTGAAAAAACTAGCGGTGGCTTTATTTTTAAGACATTATGGTCCAGACCATCAGAACTCATTAAAATACCATGGTCTTTCATTCTGTTAATAAGGTAATCGGTTTGTATGGGTAATGGTTTTTTTTGAGCATCTACCAATTCCATACCTAAGAAAAATCCTTGACCTCTTACATCACCAATAATAGGAAATTCTTCAGCTAATTTAAGTAGTTGTTCTTTTAAGAAAGCACCAACTTTTAAAGCATTTTCTTGTAATTTCTCATTTTTTACAGTTTGCAATACAGCAGTGCCTATAGCACAAGAAACCGGGTTGCCTCCAAAGGTGTTAAAAAACTCCATGCCATTGGCAAAACGATTAGCTACTGCTTCTGTACAGACCACAGCTGCCAAAGGATGTCCGTTTCCTATAGGTTTTCCAATGGTAATAATATCAGGAATTACGTTGTGTAATTGAAAGCCCCAAAAAGAGGTTCCAAGCCTCCCACATCCCACCTGTACTTCATCAGAAATACATACACCGCCTGCTTTTCTAACAGCTGAATAAGCCTTAGATAAAAACCCTTTAGGCAATTCTATTTGACCACCGCAAGAAATAATAGGCTCTGCTATTAGTGCGCTTACACCATCTCCTTTTTTATGAATCGTATCAATGCATTGTTGTACTTCTTCTGCGTATTTTTCTCCAGTATTTTCCCCCCTGTATTTCCCTCTAAAAGCATCTGGTAATGGAAAAATATGAGTGTGTTTTGGTGCTCCTTTGCCACCTTTTCCATCAAATTTATAGGAAGAAATAGCTACACAGGTATTGGTGTTTCCATGATAACCAACTTCTGAGGCAATAACTTCTTCTTTACCTGTTACAGTTTTTGCCATTCTAATAGCCAATTCATTGGCTTCACTTCCAGAATTAACAAAATGAACAACACTCAATTCTAGTGGTAAGGTTGCTAAAATCTCTTGTGCAAGTAAGTTGATGTTTTCATGAAGATATCGAGAATTTGTATTTAAAACAGCAACCTGTTGTTGAGCTGCTTTAACTACTGTTGGATGTTCATGACCAACATGAGCAACATTATTAACCGTGTCTAAATATTTCCTGCCAAATTGATCTAAAAGATAAGCACCTTCTCCTCGAACCATTTTTATAGGTTCTTTGTATTGCAAACTCAAGCCTTTTCCTAAATGCTTTCTTCTGTACCCAATTAATTCTTCGTTTGAAGCACTCTTTTTAGTGTGAAGATTTTTAATACAAAACAATGCATTTGGATCTACACAAATACTTTTCCATACATCAATTTGATTTGCATAAGCTACTCCGGGGAAATCAGTTGTGTAGTCTAACAAAGACAGCATGATCTGAAAATGTAAATGTGGAGCCCAGTTACCGTTTACAATTTGATTACCTAGCACACCAATTTTTTGTACTTTTTGTATAAGGTCTCCTTTCTTGTAGTGTAAAATACTTTCCGGATCCAAATGCCCATATAAGGTGTAGAATTCGATGTCTTTTTCTTTGTGTTTTAAAACAACTAAACCACCATATTCTTTATTACCATAGTCATTTACTGCTAGGGCTATTTCACCATCAAATAATGCATGAACAGGTGTGTTTGTTGGAAGCCAAAAATCGATTCCTAGATGAATAGTTCTACTTTCTGGGCCAGAATTTCCTATTTTATCATAGGTGTTTGAGGTGTATAAAGGTCTAGGTTCTAGATATCCACCAGAGATAATTTTTGTTGGATGCTTTTTTTGAAGTTGGTCTAGTTTATATTGAAATAAGTCAATATTGTTAAAATCAGCTTGATGGCCAATCCAAGTACTAGAGACACTTAAATCTAGTAGTTCTATGTCTTTTCTATGAATAGAAGGAAATAAGTCTGTTAAAGAACATCGAATAGTTGCTGCCCATTTTTTAAATTGTTCTTCATTAGGGTGAGGAGAAAAACCACAAGCATCTCTGAATGAATAATGTGCGAAATCTTCAGAGGTTTTAGACCATTTTTGCAATACTTCCCATGCTGGTTGTTCACTAATCCATAGATATTCATTATCTGGCTCTTCAATTTTACTCATGGCAGCTCTTGTAACAATGATAACAAGCCGCATGGCAATGGCGGTGAATAAATGAGCTAGCTCATTTTCTAATAATGGGAAAGAGGAATGGTACCCTTTTATAAATGCAAGCGATGCTTCTAAAGGATCATTGTGTCCCATAGTCCCATAAGCACAGAGAATGGCTAAATCATTTATGGTTTGTGTATGCATGGCATCACCATAGTCTATTGCTGCTTTTGCTTTAGGGTGTTCTATACTGGGAGTAACAATTATGTTATTATCATTTGGATCATTATGAACTATGCTTTTTCTTAAAAGTTGATAAGACTGTTGAACTGCTTCAAATTTATTTTGAAACAGCATCAGAATTTCTTTTTCGGGAGTTTCAAATAAATGGAGTTGCTTTTTAGTCCAAAGCGATTGAGCAATATCCCATTCAAAATTATAATGTGCTTCTGGATGCTTAAACCCTTGAAGTACTCTTGTTAATGTACCACATTGTGATCCAATACTTAACCGTAAATCTTCTAGTTGCGGGTTTACAGCACTCCAAACTTTACCTGAAACCCAGGAGAGTAATCGTACACAACGTGTTTTTTTGTAACGATCTTTGATTTCAGAAATTAAAAGGTTGTCTTTATCTTTTATAGCCCTTGGAGCAATCATTTCTTCATCACTATTTTCAATAAATTGTAATAAGTGCTGCTGGTATTCTAGGTATTTTTTATTTTCTTCAACTCTAGAAATTTTTAAAATATACCCCTCTTCCCCCTCTATTTTAATTCTAAAATTAAAATCAACATAACCAGGTAAAGGAGATGCAGTT
>OLHI01000053.1_pt1 | contig 37351 bp, 26 predicted proteins | sample 1609501 | NCBI WGS metagenome assembly OLHI01 (sample SAMN05416862, study PRJEB24817) | seawater metagenome | isolation source: Sea water | place: Canada:Atlantic | collected 2013-11 | reverse complement strand
ACGAGATAGGAGTCCGTCTCGTGGGCTCGGAGATGTGTATAAGAGACAGATGTAGGCGCAGTGACTGCAAAGGATAACTCCGAAGTGCTGACGTTCTCGGTGTCCGATTCCGATAGCTCGTTTGCCATGTCAGAGGATGGCAACCTGAAGTTTACCACTGCGCCAAATTATGAATTAAAAAATATCTACAGCGTAAATGTTTTTGTCAACGATGGTACTTATACCGTGAAACAAGAGGTAACCGTCTCGATTAAGAACGTGCTGGAGGATGTAATCTCTGAGAGTTTTGTTATTTCTGACGGAACAAGTACGGAGCCGCCCAGGTTAAGCGGCAGTATTGAATTAGATGAGCTTAACTTGGCTAAAAATGTGTATCTATCCCTTACCGGCTTTGATTCACAGAGTGGGAATAACTTGTGTTCGCTAGGCTACATCTATCAGGTTTTTGAACTAACAAAAGATAACGAGAACACTTGGTCAGTTCAAACAGATTTGCGCCCTGATCTCTCTGAAAACTGTACTTATTTTGCAAGTTACTATATGTCGGAGGATGACATTGAGTTTGAATCGGTTCCGCCTCAAGATGGTACCTATTTGAGGATTGCCGATACCGAGTTACTAACAGATGCTACTCAATTTGCCATGAAATACAGTGCATCTGAGGGTGTTACTATCAGCAACGCAAGAAGTTCCTCTGACCAGCCAACCTATTCACTTTACAGATATGATCAGGTATATCCTGATGAATGTGTAGTCTCTGATAGTTTTGCTCCTGATATTTGGGGTAAGTTAGCTAATTGGGATGCTGCTTGTTTTAACGCTATTGTGAATATCAATGAGATTGACGATAACTTTATGTCTATTAATTTCTCAATTCTCTCTGATCTACCAATTGAGTCTTCGTTTAGTATTCTTGCTGCACCAAAAGCAACTTTAGACACCTCTTATGACGAGCATAGAGACGAGAGAAATGAACCACAAATTAACCGAGGAATAGGGAGTCAGGAGAGTTATCCAAGCACGGATTCAATCGAAAATGGAAAAGATTATGTTGTTGATTTCTCTGCCAGGGTCCACAAAACTACTCCAAACGCTGCGCTTTATCTTCAAAGCTATATGTTCGCTCATAACAGTAATTTTGGCTCTCAGCCGTTTCTTTTATATTCAGGCTTGAGTAGTTCTTTGGATGCGGAGCAGGAATATGACACAACACCACCAATTCTCACGTCACTTTCAATTTCGGACTATGCCGATACAAACAAGCCTGATCGTGATTTTAAAAAATTTACAGCTGAGGTGGATAATTTAAAGATTGATGATGACGCGAATTCTCCAATCCGCGATATTTGGATTAACACAGTAGATTCAAAATGCAGAACAGTTAGGTTTGATATTCGGGATGAGGCTGATGGATTATTGAGCTCCGAGACTGGCCAATATGTGGCGACTATTCCATTCTTAAAACAGCAGTTAGGAAACTATCAAATTACTCAAATAGTCGTGAACGATCATGCCCTTAATGCTAGCCTCTATGATCAAAAATCGGAGTCTACACACCCAAGTGTTACTAATATCTTTAGTGTGGGATCTCCTTCGATAGTTTCCTGCCCGCACTTCAACAATTATGCGACTGATGTCGATATAAATGTATCTGTTGGAGAGGCTCTGGTAGGAGATTTCTCTGTAACTGTATCAAGCAGCGATAGCGTGACCTACAGGTTAGAGCGGGCCTCAGATAGTGATTTTGATATTGACTTGCTAACCATCTCGGAGACTGGAGAATTATCCTTCTTAGAGGCTGTTACCCAGGATACCGTTGGAGGTAAGTTCCGTATTACTGCTACCTCCGCAATGAATTCAGAGCTAGTAAGAGAACTTTTTGTTACCATAGTTATCATTGCAGAATAGAGCTCTACAGAACGAATCTAACTTAAAAAGATCATTCATCCTAAACAATAGCTGGGTATAACGAAAGTGGTGTTGATGTACGACAGAACAAAATTATTACTATTAGCGGCAAGGCTTTTTGCCTTCCCGCTGGTCCTTATGGTGATTACTATCCAGTCAGCATTTGTTCATGGACACGCAGACCATGACAAAGCACGCTTTGTCTCGTCTAGTGGTGTTGATAGTGGTAAGTGTGATGATGCTTCAAAACCCTGTAAAACCGTTACCTATGCAGGATTACAGTCGAACAAAGGCGATACCATACGCTTGGCTGGGGGGAATTACAAAATTGAAGATGTCGATACGCTTTTTTATCTTTTAAGTGACTTGGTGCCCGTTAAGGCTTTGTATAGTGAGTTGTCAGGCTTTAAAGAAGCAAACCCTGCCAATATAACTCGTCTTACGGGGGTTCCTCTTGAGTTTGCTGATAAGCTGGCGGCCAAAGGTTTTTCGGTCATTGTTGATGCCAAGGGCTTGGACATTAATAAGACTCGCGATATTCGCGAGAAAATCCAAATGTATGAACGCCTAAAAGTGGCAAAGCCAGCGACCGTCTGTGTCAATGGTTTTGCAGGTGATCATGCTTGCCAAAACATGGACCTTCTAGCCCATGTGCCTCTGTCGAGTTTCTCTACAAACCCCACCGCAGCAAACGATGTGTGGGGCTTTTATGATGTTAATGATGGTAAAGAGTACGCGATATTAGGCTTGCGCAATGGTGTTGGGGTGGTTGAAGTAACCGATCCGGAAGCTCCGCGCATGGTTGGGAGCATTTCTAGTGAGTCGACTTCATGGCGAGATATCAAGGTTTATCAGCACTTTAATAGAGTAACTGCACGCTGGGATAGCTATGCCTATGTTACTGCAGACAGCGCTTCTGTTGGAACTATGATTATTGATTTGCGATCGTTACCTAATGAGATATCTGTGGCTGCATCAGACAATAGTGATATCAGTGCACACAACGTCTATTTAAGTAATGTCGATTACTCCTTGGGAGTTGCGCTCAATGGGGTCGACCCTTTTCTGCATATTGCTGGGTCCAACCGCAATGGCGGGGCATTTAACACCTACCGATTGGATAATCCTATAGAACCAGAGTCGGTTTACTCTAATGAGTCCTCCTCGCGATCGAACTATTCCCACGATGTCAGCTCCATGGTGGTCACCGATGATCGAAAAGATACTCAGTGTGTTGCGGCGGGGCCACATTGCGAGATTTTCTTTGACTTTAATGAAGACAATTTTCAGATTTGGGATAAGACGCAAAACAGCGCGCCAGCTCGACTGAGTACAACCTCATACCCGAAGGTTTCCTACGTACATTCTGGGTGGTATACCGAAGATAAGCAGGTTGTTTTAGTGCACGATGAGCTCGATGAGATGGATTATGGCTTGAACTCGACAGTTCGGTTATTTGAGCTGTCAGATTTTGGGTCACCATCACTCCTGTCAACCTGGACTGGCCCTACTGGGGCAATAGACCATAATGGTTTTGTGCGGGGTAATCGCTATTACATGTCTAATTACACGCGAGGAGTGACCGTATTAGATATTTCAGATACCTCAAACCCCGTTGATATAGGCTTCTTTGATACATTTCCAGTGTCAGATAACACATCATTTAATGGTGCTTGGGGAGTCTATCCTTACCTCCCAAGTGGTGTTGTTTTAGTAAGTGATATTAGTAGTGGGCTTTATATTGTTAGGGATAATACAGTTCAACCATCCCAGGGCAGTGCAAGCTTCGATGCTTTGACCTACCTGGTTGAAGAGGGCGAGAGTGCGACGATTTCGGTGGATCGTAATGGCGGGTCTGTAGGAGATGTAAGTGTAAAATGGGAGATCTTGGCTGGAGCCACTGATGATGGCGATATTACACTCGACTCTGGCACGTTTAATTGGAGTGACGGTGAGAGTCAGTCTCAGTCAATCAGTATCCCAGTTGCCTATGATACAAGGGGAGAACCAAAAGAAAGTTTCTTTATTCGGCTGTACGATCCTGCAGGCTCTATGTCCCTAGAATCCCCTAGTATTGCTGTGGTGTCTGTTGAGGCCAGTGAGGGTACGGTTGATGAGAACCAATTGCCTGTCGTTGACGCAGGCTCTGACCAGACGGTGGATGCTGAAACTACTGTTAGCTTGCAGGGCTCAGCCACAGATGCCGATAGTACTGATTTGACTTATCGCTGGGAGCAACTGTCCGGCACAACAGTGTCAATTACTCAGGCTGATTCTGCGACAGCAGAATTTACAGCACCAGGTGAGGTTGCAGAGCTATCCTTTAAGTTGACGGTTACAGATGATGTTGGTGGTGAGGGTTCTGATACTATCGTGGTGAATGTGGTTGTACCGCCTCCACCTCCGGTTGTGACGCCCGCTGCGAGTAGCGGTGGCGGTGGGGGCTGTACTTTGTCTCGCAATGCTTCAAGTGATTCATCCCTGCTCATGCTGCTATTAGCGTTGAGCTTACTGATAATTCGAAGACGTTACTTGGTTCTTTAGATACAGCTTCTTAGATAGGGAGGTACCCGTCACTCAGAGAAGCATGGGTAAGGGCGTATCTCTCTTAATCAATTGATTAAGAATAATCGTTGATTCGATACCTTCCGCCATAGGGACATTGGCGAGTTTCTCTTTCAAGAATAATTCAAAGGACTGCAAAGTTGCTGTGTTAACCCGCAGCATGTAGTCATGGGTTCCGGCCAGTACACAACATTCCGTCACCTCGGGTAGGTTTGCAACCGCCGATTCAAATGCTGAAGCATTATCCGATGTATTTTTGTTTACTTTTACAAATACAAAAGCTGACACAGTTACGCCGATCATTTGATGATTGAGTTGGACGCTGTATCGCTCGATGAGTCCGCTTTCCTCTAGTTTTCGAAGTCGTCTTAAGCAAGGCGTTTGGGATAAGTTCACTTTAGCTGAGAGATCTGCATTGCTAATACGAGAATTATGCTGCAATGCCGACAGTATACTTATATCGATGTTATCTAATTTTTTATTCATAATGAGTGGATTCTGCTATAAAATTCTATTATATAGCAAATATAACACGTAAAAGTTACTTTGGGTTCTTATTTTTGCCCGATAATGCCACTTTGATTTTGGTAATATTTGGACCTAAAGATATTGTCCAAGGTTGCAAAAATGACGCAAAAAGCCCGCGCTTTAGATCAGTGGATCCGCTCTGATTTCAGGCAAATGAATACAGAATTGGAAGAATTGTATTTTGATAATGCTGATTTGACGGAATCCTCCGGTCAAGAGATCAAAAAGCGATTAGTTGACGAAGGCAGAGACCTTATCGCTGACCTTCTCAATGAGGGTAATACTGACGAAGGTTTTGACAGTGGGTTTGAATTGTTAGGGGATGTTGGCTTTTACATGGCTGCCTGTCGACGCCATGATATTACCGAACCCTCGAGAGAGAAGAAGTCTCCCCTAGCTGAAGCTTCAGCTCTTGCAATGCAATTAGGTGCATCGTTAGGTGTCATTCCCCGGTTTGCGTCTTGTCACTTGGAAACCCATAACCGTGCGGTGAACGGGGAATATAAAACATTCACCTCTCTTGAGGATGAAAAAATATTTATAGACTTTAATACACGGGGTGTTTTTTCATTTATAGGGGCCTCTGAGGCCTTGAGAAATTGCTTACCATTGGGTGTTTCACACCCGATCACTTACGATTTGTTATCTGCTGCAAAGGTGGGCCTTGATGAGGTGTATGACTCCAATGGGAGGTTATTTGATCAGTTAGATATTAATCGATTCTTTTACTGTGTTCGGCCTTACTATCGGCCGCATAGGGTAGGATTGCACGAATACAGAGGCGCTAATGCTGGTGATTTTGCAGGTATCAACGTGATTGATTTATTACTGGGGGTCTGTAAAGCAGATGATCCTTATTACTCCCAATTGCTGGTGGATAAGTTTTTGTTTATGCGCCCAGATGATCAACTAGTATTACGTGATTGTATGCGCCGTAAGAGTCTGCTCGATAGCTTTCTAGATTGTCAGGCTGAACATAAAAATGATCCATGGTTTCAGACTAACTTACGAATGTTTCTAGAGGTTTGCGAGGCTCATGGCAGAGTCGCTCTTCAGCATCATGAGCGCCTAGTGCATAAATTTATTGAACGTCCTGCAGAATCCGGGGCTCATACTGACCAAGCAAATTTAACGGCCAGCGGGCCACCGCTACCGGTGCTGTTAAAAGGCCTCAGAAAGCTGTGTGACATGCGCTGTGCCGCTCCAGATACAGAGGGCTTTGATACTCGCTATAGAGACATTCAGGGTCTTAAAAATTGTTTGGCATGATGGAAGACAAGTTTGTTAAGCAGCAGGGCACCTATATGCTCAGTCATTCGGTAGGTCTGCCACTGAAAACAGCTAAATCAGCTGCAGATATAGGCTTTTGGCAGCCTTGGAGCACAGCCGGTGAAAATGTCTGGGACCACTGGTTGGCAGGCATTGAACGATTCAGAGCAAGCCTCGCTAAGCTTCTAAATAGTGACAGCAGTCAATTTTGTCCCCAGAGCAATATATCCAGTGCGGTAAATAAAATCATATTCTCCTTAGAGCGTTCTGAGCATAAGAAAGTCATATTAATGAGCGAGGAAGACTTCCCTTCGGTGGCCTATGCTTTGCAACAATCTTCTGTGCTCGGTTATCAAGTCCGTTACATTCCTAGGAATCTGGATTTAAATAACATGCAGGTGTGGGATGAGTATTTGGCCGATGATGTTGCTTTAGTGTTGGTGACACAGGTTCAATCCAATAATGGTGCTCAGCTGCCAGTAGCTGAGATAACAGCAATGGCAAATGAACGGTCTGTCTTGTCATTAGTCGATATTGCCCAGTCTATTGGCATTATTCCGATTGATATTCAGCTATGGCGAGCTGACTTTATTGTTGGCTCCTGCGTGAAGTGGCTTAGTGGTGGTCCCGGCGCAGGGTTTCTCTGGGTTAGTGCGGATGTGATAGATCAGTGTGAACCGCAAAATGTTGGATGGTTCTCCCATGAAGATCCGTTTGAATTCGACATCCATAACTTTCGCTATGCCAAAGATGCGCTCAAGTTTTGGGGCGGAACGCCCTCAGTACATCCCTTTGTAGTTGCTGCAGCGAGCTTGAATTTTGTGATTGATCTCGGTGTTGAGACTATTCGCGAGCATAACATAGCCATGGCCGATCGAATTATTAACACTCTAGAAGAGGGAGAGCTGGTATCGCCGTTACAACCAAGCCATCGAAGTGGCACCTTGATCCTTCATTTTGGCGATAGCCATAGCTCCATGGTCAATATACTAAAAAGCAATGATATTTCTTTTGATAGCCGATCCAAGGGGATTCGACTTTCCCCTCATATTTATAATTCGGTTCACCAAATTGATCATCTAATACAAACAATTAGTGACAACCGACGATAAAAATAGGAGTGTTTTGGTAACCCCTAGGTGATACTTTTAGCCTTAAAAAACGGTACACTTCGGGTATGGCTTTCGATCATCAATCATTCTTAAAATCGCTCACTCAGCGCCCAGGCATTTATCAGATGCTCGATGGTGAGGGGCAGGTTTTGTATGTGGGCAAAGCCAAGAATTTAAAAAAGCGTGTCACAAGCTATTTTCGTAAAACAGGCCTAACTGCGAAGACAGCTGCGTTGGTTAAGCGCATAGTTCAAGTTGATGTAACTGTAACGGAGACTGAGACCGAAGCATTAATCCTCGAACATAACTTGATCAAGCAATATCGTCCGCCATTTAACATTCTGATGCGAGATGACAAGAGTTACCCCTATATCTTTTTATCAGACAAGGACAGGTGGCCTCGCTTAGCGCTTCATCGGGGCCCGAAAAAAGCAAAAGGCACTTATTTTGGGCCGTTCCCCAGTGTTCATGCAGTCCGAGACAGCATGGGTTTTCTGCAAAAGACCTTTAAAGTGCGCCAGTGCGAGGATGTGTTTTTTAAAAACAGATCTCGCCCTTGTCTGCAGTATCAGATTAAGCGTTGCACTGCGCCCTGTGTAGAATTTATTAGCACTGATGATTATGCATCTGATGTTAATTTAACCCGCCTGTATTTAGACGGTAAGGCCGATAAGCTTCTTCGCCAACTAGAAGGAGATATGGAAAAGGCGTCGGAGGAACTACTGTTTGAAAAAGCGGCGGATTACCGAGATCAGATTTCAGCTTTACGCCAGGTTCAAGCCCAACAGATGATTGAAAAAGGCAGGGGCACTATTGATGTCATAGCAGCTGCCGTCAGTAATGGGCAGGCTTGTGTGCATATGCTCTATGTTCGTCAAGGGCGTATATTAGGAAGTCGTAGTTACTATCCAAAGACACCCTTGGCTGAACTGCCAAGTGATCTTCTTGAGGAGTTCGTTCCACAACTTTATCTCTCTGGGGGAGGGCGGCCAGATCTTCCGAAAGAGATTCTCGTCAACGCACAGTTTGAGGGTTCTCAGTTACTCACTGACGCTCTAAACGAGCGAATTGGCAGAAATATTGAGATACGCGATAAGGTCAGAGGTTTCAGAGCCAAATGGATTGAATTGGCACAGCGTACCGCGGAGCAGAATCTAGCTGGCAAGTTAGCATCTAAGCAGACTTTGGAGCAGCGGTTTGAATCATTACGTGAAACTCTCAATCTAGATATTACGCCAGAAAGACTAGAGTGCTTTGATATAAGTCATAGTAGCGGTGAAGCTGTGGTTGCCTCCTGCGTCGTCTTTGACAAAAGCAGCGGGGCACTGAAAAGTGATTATCGACGTTTTAATATTGAAGACATTACTGGCGGTGATGATTATGCGGCAATGGAGCAAGCAATTAGGCGACGCTATACACGCCTAATGAAGGGAGAGGGTAAGCTACCGGACATCTTGCTAATTGATGGTGGTAAAGGTCAGATCGGTGTTGCTAAATCTGTCCTTGCAGATCTTGGAGTGGTAGGCGTAATGATTATAGGTGTGGCGAAAGGTACAACACGTAAGCCGGGTATGGAAACGCTCATTTTGGCCGATCAAAATAACAAAGTGGTTGCGCGTCCTCAACAAGCAGCTTTACACCTAATCCAGCACGTAAGAGATGAAGCTCATCGCTTCGCAATTACCGGCCATAAAGCTCGACGAGATAAGAAACGTCGCACCTCGCCGCTTGAAGGGATCCCAGGGGTAGGTCCTACACGAAGGCGCGATCTCCTCAAGCACTTTGGTGGGGTCGTAGAAGTTAAGAAAGCAAGTGTTGCGGATCTCATGAAGGTTGATAATATAAATAAAAAGGTTGCTGAAGCAATTTACAACGCACTGTACAATGAGTAACAGACGACGGTTTTTTTAATCCTTCTCATCGATAGGCATCGGACTAAAGTTTTATGTGGAATCTACCCAATATTTTGACATTGCTACGTATCGCTATGATTCCCGTTTTCATTATTGTTTATTACTTACCTTGGGAATGGCACCATTTAGCCTCTGCTGCAATCTTTGGTTTAGCTGGTTTGACAGATTGGGTTGATGGCTATTTTGCGCGTAAGCTCGACATGGTCACTCCCTTTGGTGCTTTTCTTGACCCAGTAGCAGATAAGCTCATTGTTGTTGCAGCCCTTGTTTTGCTGCTTGAGGTTCACTCCACCCCTTGGTTTGCCCTCCCTGCAATTGTCATTATTGGTAGAGAGATAGTTATCTCGGCTTTACGGGAATGGATGGCTGAGTTAGGCTCAGGTCAGAGCGTTGCGGTATCAGCTATGGGCAAGGTCAAGACATGGGTTCAAATGGTGGCCATAGCCGTTTTATTGCTTGCAAAGCCTGAGCAGGAGGAGTTGACACTGCTAGGTTTTGGTGCAATTTATGTTGCTGCAGGACTCACTTTATGGTCGATGCTTTATTATTTGAAGCAGGCTTGGCCTCAATTGCGTTCTAGCGGTTATAAGTAGTTGATTTATTGCTGGTATTCCCTAGAATAGCGGCCTCGTCGAGAGCACCTGACGATAGAAAATGTATGGGCGCGGTAGCAAAGTGGTAATGCTGTGGACTGCAACTCCGCCATCGTCGGTTCGATTCCGACCCGCGCCTCCAATTTATTTTGCATTAATTTGCAGTAGCAGAGGTAAACGTTCCCTTTTAAGTTTTTGGTAATGTATACTTCGCGTCGTTTTAGAATTCAGGTAAATCGCAACTTGTAAGTGGGGAGAAAATTCCCTCGCAGCCTCCCTTCAGTATGCCCGGGTGGCGAAATTGGTAGACGCAACGGACTTAAAATCCGTCGGTGGAAACACTGTGCCGGTTCAAGTCCGGCCCCGGGCACCATAGATTCACATAAACCATTGTTGTCCTTGTTTTTTTCCTTGAAATTAGACAGGTAGGGTAGACAATGCGGTATACACAAAAGCATCTTCAACATACATATACTAAACGTGATGTATAGCCGCTAGATCATCAATGAAGTCCGCTTGTAGAATTGGATACGAATCAAAGCGGTGGCCGTCTTTAGATGATATTGTTTTAGACATTGTTATTTAGTTAACCTTTATCTCAACAAATCAATAGCCTCAGCACCTGTCATACTAACCTTAATGCCAAGTTTAGTAGCATCCTTAGACACAGCCTATGCTGATGCTTTAAGCATATCATCGTGGGTGTTTACTTTAGCCAAGGCAAGATCCTAAAACGCCCTATGATTGCACGATTAAGAACGACACAGAATCCGTAAGCAAATACCCATAAATGCTTACTCTCCTGCGCCATAGGTGAACCCGAAACAATCTCAGGGACAAAAGATCCAAACAGAATGGCTAAACTTAACCACACTAAGACATCACTTAATCTTTCTTTAGTCATTTTACTCTCCCTTTCTTGATTACCTCTAAGGATTAATACTTATAATAACTACTAAGGTCTTCATTGATTGAAGTAAAAGCTATCGACATGGCTAGTCCCACATAGATTGGTTTTAGCCATTTTTGATGAGGATATTTAATTTGAATTAAATTAACCCATTGTCTATTAATACCTTTTGCCTTAAACGTAGCGTAGTTGAATTGCCAGCAAGAATCTAACCCAATAATAATACAAAATAATAAAATGAATCTGCCACGAATCCCATCCGCAATGAATGTTTCGGTAAAGCCCATTGCGCTGTCCCTTAAGTCTTCAGAGAACAAAGAACCTAAAACGATTAAGGTGACAACTAGGCCTATAGTTAGGTTCACTAGGTCACTTATAAAAGTCAACGAATACCAAGATGATTCAGATTTAGTTTCCTCTCTTAAAAAAACTTTGATTAACGCCCACCATTTATCTTTACCCATTTTTCACGTTCTTATTTGAAGTGCGAGAGATAAAACGTAATCCCTTTTAATCATAACTGAATACCCCATCCAGTCAAATCAGGGCTAGATCAAGACCTAATTCAGACTCTATAAAAGCCATAAAATAACACCATTAAAAGGGCAACCACAAGTCTCGCTTAGGGCGCAATACAGGCTATTCTGAAAGGTCTTTTGTAATCTCCACTAAAACCCTAAAAAACAGCTTTAAAGCGGTTTAAAGGGCTATTGATAGGACTTTAAAAAGCTTCTATAGGGTACTTTTGGGAGGCGGTGTAATGATGTGTAAAAAAGGACTTATAAGCACCTAGAGAGACTCTCACTCCTCACCCTACATCTGCTATTAATATTTAATCTTCATCAAGCAAAGGGTTAGTACCCCACTTATTTTCACGTCCCTCTTCATTATCCTCTGGTTTTTTAACCATCCAGTAAAAGTAAGGAATAAGCCCGATTATAGTGAACGGAATAAGCATCCACCAACCGCTTCTATTGACATCATGTAAACGCCTTGCTGTTACACAGATTAAAGGAACTATGGTAGCTAAAAGAAAAAGTAAGTTTAGGACTCCCGGTTGTTGACCAAGCGGATCAGGTTCACCGAACTGCCAGCCAAGCCCCGCATCTAAGACGCTAGTTAACAATCTGCCCAAATTATACAATAGAATAAACCACCAAAACTCTGACCTAGATGCTCTACCTTCTATAGTGGAATATTTCTTCACCAACACACTTGTAACTGCTTCCTTCATATTCATGGTAATCCCTCTCTTCAGATTTGGTTGAAGATATATCAATATGCATATCTACATAGTAACTATAGACGATAAAACTGGTTTTACAAACCACCCCTAAAGCTTACCCAGATGGAATACTCATGGGCGCCTTGTGTGGGTCTGAGGTAGACACAATGGTAGACGTGAATGTGCCTTTGACAATGAACTACAGGGGTGTCAACATCAGTAAGTACAAAGACTACGGGTGTTACTAGTGCCTAGTTGAGGGCACTAATGGGAGGCCCTGGGCACCATAGCAACCCAAGTCATTGGCAATTAGAGTAGTAAAGCAAAACTACTAGGTCATATCTTTTTAATTAGAAATTTCTAAATATTAGCTTTTAACAACTGAATAATTTAATGTTGGGATGTGTTGAGCAATCATTTTTGTGGAGGAGTGGTGGCTTTGATTAAAGGTAAAAGTTCTATCCTTAAGGCAGTGCTGGGTTTGCTACTGGTTGTCTTTCTTGGTTTTCTCGCATTTAAAAATCCCAAGTATGACTCTGAATCACCAGCTCTTTCCTCTGTTTCCTCCGATTTAAAAACTGAAATGACGCCCGACATCAATGGCAGCTCAATAATCTTTTCAGCGACACCGATAAAACAGGTTAATAGCGGCGCTGACATGCTTTCTCTAATAGCAGGAGAAAAGTTTTCTTTGGCCACTGAATTCAATGGCGAACTTGATACCGTCGTTTTGGAAGTTTTTAATGTCAGCCGAAACTCTAAGTTTACTCAGCTGCAAAGCAGGGGCTCGGATGGGAGTGTTTCGGTTGTGACACTGACGCCGACATTGACTAGCGTTTTACTGAAAACACCGACTAACATTTTTGAATACGCGGGTAATGAATTCAATGGGGTACTCAATCAAGTCGCGAGCCTCGATTTATCTGATGATGTACGTGAAGTCAAATCAATAGCAAGACCCAATAATGAAGATTTCCAACGCAGGAAAGTATCGGAGTAATAGAATGAGTATGATTTCGCAAAGTGCAAAATTGCGTTTAGCGTCATGGACAGTGCTGATTTTGCTGGCGTTTAATGTTTTGGCAGTGGCAGCAGAGCCTCCAGTCAACATTCACTGTCCTTGCGAAATTAAGCGTATAAATGAAACTAAGGCTGTAGCAACATTTTCGATTGCTTTTCAAAAGGAGGTTGATGAATCCGGCATCCTAAACGTCAAACTTATTGGTGGAGATAGCATTAATTTAGTCAGTGCGGGCTATTACGTGCTAGGTGATGTCGCCATAGATAGTGTTGCTTATTCAGCAAGTCCAGTCTCTTTGCAGGTTGCGATTCCTCTTTATTATAGACCTTCAATTGATACTTTTATTTCTCTAGTATTGATGGATTCTGAAGATTCATTTTTAGATCAAGTCAATTTTATTGAGATAGCCGAGGAGTATTATAATTCCGGAGGCTCTTCTGGTTCTACCGATTCAAAATTAATGGTTAATGATGCAGTTGATTTCCAATATGATGACTCTACTTTTTCTATCGAAATACCGAGTATTAGCAGCACGGACAAGCGATCGAGTAACGAATATTTGAATCTGACGATAGCTGTTGGAAACGATGACGGCTCATACTATGAGGCGGCGCTTGTTGAGGTTGTTGTCAGCTATGATGACGATGGGAATACGTCAATAGTAACTTCGGGTGACCTTAACTTTAGTCTTGCTAGCGGTAATTTCACAGATGAACCGGAATTTAGGCACATAGAAGTATATCTTGCCCGGGGGGAAGATTTTGTTATGTACTATCGCCTCGAAACGTTTGGGGAAGATAGCTTACCGCCTTATGATGATGTTTGGACTAACATCGATACCATTACAGATTCCGATAACGATGGAATTTCAGATTTCAATGAGCGGATTATTGGCTCATCGTCAACGGAGCAGAATAGTTTAGGGACTAGTGTTATTGAAGTTGCGTTTACCGTTGGTACGGCAGCGGACGATACTTTTCTTGGCGGTAGTAATCTCGAAGCCAGTATAGCTCAACAGGTGACTAGTGCTAATGTGGCGTTCAGTGATGTCGGTTTGGATATCGAAATAAAAAATGTTGGCATCTTTATGGTAGGCGATGACAGCACATTAACCGGCAGTGACGCGCTTGATGTAATGGCGGACCGAAGCGGTATTTTCGCAGGCTTAGATGATAAGTTCACCAGACAGCCTGACCTGATCGTTCACTACAGTACGAAGGCCGTGGCTGATACTGGGGGCGTTGCTTATCTAGCTGGGCAAGTCAACGATGGAATAATTGATTTTAGAAATCGCTACGACATAGGGAGTAATGTTGGTGTTGTTGCAATTGACAACAGCAGTCTTACCTTAGTTCATGAAATAGGCCACATGATGGGGTTGTCTCATTCGCGAAAGCAGGCTGAGGGCGCTGTTAGTGCAACTTTCCCGTGGGCTGTTGGATATGGCCAAGATGACAATTTCGCAACAATTATGGCTTACGAGTCTGCTTTTAACGCTACAGGAATGCGCTTTTTCTCAACGCCTGATCGATTGTGTGCAGGACCAGGAATAGACAAAACTCCATGTGGAATCGATGATTCAGATACCTTGAACGGAGCCTACTCTGTGAAAGCTTTAAGTATTACAGCTCTCCAGGTTAGCGCTATTTCAAATGGGTTGCCGCCAGTGATGAGCATTTCAGGTCCAGACCCTCTGTATATCTCTGATCCTAATTTAGCAGCAGACCTTTTAGCAGTTGCAGTTGATGTTGAAGACGGGGATATTTCATCATCGATAACGTCCGAAATAGTTGTGATTAATAACCCACGTATAGAGCATGACTATGAGCAAAGATATACCGTAGTGGACAGTGATGGCAATGTTGGGAAGGGGTACAGGAGCATATTCATCACCGCTGAAGATATAGATACTGACAATGATGGCTTAGTCGATTATCTGGATGATGATGATGACAATGATGGTGTTATCGATACTTTGGATGCTTTTCCCTTAGATGCTAGCGAACAATTGGATACTGATCTGGATGGTATTGGTAACAATGCTGATAGCGATGATGATGGTGATGAGATAGAGGACAGTTCTGATGCATTTCCATTGGATGCAACTGAGAGCGCAGATACTGATGGTGATGGTGTTGGTAATAATACTGACACTGATGATGATGGAGATGGCGTTTTGGATAGCGCGGACTCTTTCCCTCTCAATGCCTCTGAAAGTCTTGATACAGACGGTGATGGTATTGGTAACAATGCCGATCCTGATGATGATGGAGACGGAGTTGAGGACACCTCTGATGAACTCCCATTGGATGCAACTGAGATTATAGATACTGACAGTGACGGTATTGGTAACAATGCAGATGAGGATGACGATGGTGATGGTGTGGCTGATATCTCTGATGCCTTCCCTTTAATTGATCTTGGAGGTTTAACTGATACTGACTCAGATGGAATCCCAAATGACTGCGACACAGCATGTATTGATTTAGGTATGTCAGCTGATGATGATGACGATGGAGATGGCGTCAATGACGCCATTGATCTCTATCCTCTTGATGGGCGTTACGCCCAAGATTCAGACGGTGATGGTATGCCTGATGCATGGGAATCTGCATATGGTCTTAATCCAAACGATCCTTCAGATGCTGCGAGCGATCAGGATAATGACGGAGTAATGGCCTTAGATGAATTTCTGGCAGGAACGCCACCTGCAGGATCTTTAGATATAGATGGGAATGGTCAATATGATGCTCTAACCGATGGGTTATTATTTCTTCGCGATATGTTCGGTTTAGATGGTGATTCTCTGGTTAATGGAACTGTAGCATCAGATGCGAGTTATACCGAGTCGACTGATATTGCATCACGCATCGAGCTTCTTGGAAGTTTCATTGATGTGGATGGTAATGGACAAGTCGATGCGCTTACCGATGGATTGCTAATTTTGAGGTATCTATTTGGTTTAGAGGGTGATGCTTTAATAAATGGTGTAGTTGCAGACAATGCGACAAGAACGACAGCAAGTGATATTGAATCTCATCTTGAGTCACTTAAACCAGGAACATTGTAGGGAGTGTAAACCTTACTATTAGGGGTACAGATATAAATCTTTCATTAAAAACAGTACTGGTACCTTCGCTAGCATGTTTGGTGCTAGCCCTGTCATCTTTATATTTATCTGTGTCAGCGACCGAGAGTCAAGAGAGCCCAATAGCCATTGTGATCCATGGGGGCGCTGGCACTATTCAGCGCGAACTCATGAGCGATGAAATGGAAAGTAGGTATCGCGAGGTACTAGCGAATGCCATTGAGTCAGGATATCAAATCTTAAAGAATGATGGGTCTAGTACGGAAGCGGTAATTGCAACAATTTCAATACTTGAAGATTCTCCTCTTTTTAATGCAGGTCATGGTGCTGTATTTAATCACGACGGAAATATTGAGTTGGATGCCTCGATAATGCAGGGGGGCGACCTGAATGCGGGGGCTGTTGCTGCCGTGTCTCGGGTTAAAAACCCTATAACTCTTGCCTTAGCAGTATTAGAGCATTCTCCTCACGTCATGTTGGTTGGAGAAGGCGCCGAGATGTTTGCTCAACAACAGGGCATTGGTTTGGTCTCAAATCAGTACTTTAAAACTGAACGGCGACGTCTTCAGCTTGAAGAGATTCTCGCCAAAGAAAAAGGCGTCTCTCTATCAAAGACTCCGCCTAATGCATTGCTTGCTGCATATCGGTTTGACGAAAAGAAACTAGGCACTGTGGGTGCTGTGGCCATCGACAAAAATGGTGACATTGCCGCCGGAACCTCCACAGGTGGAATGACCAACAAACGGTTTGGTCGGGTAGGAGATGTACCAGTAATTGGAGCTGGCACCTATGCAGACAATAATTCCTGTGGCATTTCTGCCACTGGCCATGGAGAGTATTTTATTCGAGCTGCTGTGGCCCATGATGTATGTGCGCGAATGGAGTACAAAGGTGTTAGTTTGCAACAGGCACAAGACGAAGTTGTTCAAGGAAAACTGGTTAAAATGAACGGATCTGGTGGCGTTATTGGAGTAGATAAGGATGCTAATATTGCGTTTTCATTTAACTCACTAGGAATGTACAGAGCATCTATCAATAAAGATGGTGTGCGCCAAATTAAGATTTTTAAAGACGACTAAATGGATACTCTTTTGCGGTGCTTCTACTAACCTTTAGATCAACTTCGCCAGTTACAATTTAGCAAGGACACATGGGCACTAGGTATGACCAATCAGGACATGACATTAACATTGGTTAGTTGTGCTTTTTTTATGGCGCTTGTGGCCTTTATTTCGTATCGACAGTCTAAAGATGAATCTAATAGTCGAGATGGTTACTTCTTAGCGGGTCGAGGTCTTAGCGCTGTTTTTATCGCTGGCTCATTGCTTCTCACGAACTTATCCGCAGAACAATTGATTGGCCTGAATGGTTCAGCCTATGGTTTCAATCTAAGTAGCATGGCTTGGGAAGTCACCGCTGCAGTGGCGACGATAGCCATGGCGTTTGTTTTTCTACCTCGCTATCTCGCGGGAGCCTTTTCCACTTTACCTGAGTTTTTAAACAATCGGTTCGATGATAACGTAAGGCGATTAACCGTCGTTTTATTTATGCTTGGTTACGGGCTGGTGACTATTCCATCGGTTTTGTACTCAGGTTCCATTGCGGTGCTGCAGTTGTTCGATATACCGGCTATGTTTGATATCTCATACAGTAAGTCCGTCGCTTTAACCATCGTAGTGATTGGCAGTGTGGGTGGAGTCTACGCTATTTTTGGCGGCTTAAAAGCCGTTGCTGTGTCAGATACATTAAATGGCCTAGGTTTATTGCTGATTGGTATAGCGGTTCCGATCCTTGGGCTGTCATTGCTAGGAGAGGGTAGTGCAGTCACAGGTTTGAAAATCATCGCCACAACAAATACTGAAAAGCTCAACGCTATCGGCTCATCAGATGATCCAACACCCTTTGCCACCCTATTTACTGGAATGATCTTTGCTAATTTATTTTACTGGTGCACCAATCAATATGTAATACAGCGTACTTTGGGAGCCAAGAACCTTGCGGAGGGGCAGAAGGGCGTTTTGTTCTCAGGATTCTTTAAAGTATTGGTGCCATTTATGATGATGGTTCCTGGTGTAATCGCCTTTCATCTTTATGGAGGCCCAGATAGTGCAAGTGGTTTGACTTCGATTGATTTGGCCTATCCTCAACTCATTAGAGATGTTCTACCTAATTATGCGTCAGGGTTCTTTTTGGCCGTCTTACTTGGTGCTGTATTTAGCTCTTTTAACTCACTTCTGAACAGTGCGGCAACACTATTTTGTTTAGATGTCTATGAACCTTGGAAAAAGTCTCGAGGCCATACAGATGTGTCCGATCAGCATGTTCTTAAGGTTGCAAAAACGGCCTCTATTGTGATTGCTCTGTTTTCATTCGTGGTCGCGCCCTTGTTACAGTTTGCCCCAGATGGGTTATGGCAGATTATTCGTATTTTCACAGGTTTCTATAATATTCCTGTAATCACTATTGTTATAGTTGGCCTGTTTACTAATCACGTGCCGGCTCTGGGGGCCAAGGTGGTTATTGGTTTTCATGTGATTGCCTACGGTATACTTAAGTTCGTTTTAGACGATGTGGTCACAGTTCATTTTATTCACCTCTATGGCATTCTGTTTGTTACTGAAGTTTTGATAATGCTAGTGATAGGATATTTCTTCCCTGTGTCGACGCCATGGACATACCAAAATATCGAGAAAGTTGATATGCAACCATGGCGCTTGCGAGTACCTTGTGCCACCACGCTTATTTCCTGTGTGATAGGGTTATATTTACTTTTTTCACCTGTAGGTATAGTTGGGGGCTTAAGCCAATTATTCTTGCCGCTGGTGGGTGGTTTAGTAACAGTAAATATAGCGGTATGGTGGCATTATGGAGTGTTCAAGCTAGTGTCGACTCCCGCGAGTTAATTGAATGGTATTTCCAGGGTTAGATTAAAATTGCGAAGATCAGTCTATGACTAACAAAATCAAATCGTTCTATTCTCTTTCCAGCAACAATTGTAGTTTGGTCGTAGATTGTCGTGGTTATGCACCAGTAATTCTGTATTGGGGTTCTAGACTTGCTAATACGACAAGCCCTGATATGTTGGCGCTTCTTGCAACATCTCAAGAGTTACAAGCCAGCCTACCACAAGAGACTCCCATTGGACTCTCTCCTCAAAGTGCAGCAGGTTTTAGCGGTAGCCCTGGAGTTCAACTGCATCGTGATGGCCTTCAGTGGGCTGTTTACACTCGAATTGAATCAGTTAGTTTGATTGACAATAAACTGACTATTGTTTCAATCTGTCAGGGCACTCAAACACAACTAATCCACTGTCTAGCTCTTGATCATAAGACTGATGTTTTGGCCGCTACCACAGAAATAGTGAACATAGGCGAGTCGTCTTTGTGGTTGGATCGTTGTGATGCACCCTGTGTACCAATTCCCAAGCATTACAGCAAAATTCTTAGTTTCTCCGGTCGTTGGGGTAATGAATTTCAGCTGGAGTCTATTGACAGATATATGGGTGCCTACGTAAGAGAAAATCGTTCTGGGCGTACCTCTCATGACTCCTTTCCCGGGGTTATTGTCCATCCCGAACAAACTAATGAAAGTTCAGGTTCCGTCTATGGATTGCATTTAGGGTGGAGTGGTAACCATCATGTTCGTGTTGAAGAGCAATTTACTGGCCAGGCATATGCTCAGTTGGGCGAATTGTTTTTGCCCGGTGAAATGCTTTTGGAGCCTGGTCAGGCCTACAAGTCGCCTGTACTTTTTGGTGCAAGCACAGATAAGGGGCTATCTGCGCTGTCAGGGGCCTTTCATCGTTATGTTAGAGCCAAGCTAACCGATAGAAGGATTACTAATAAAATAAGGCCTGTGCATTTTAATACTTGGGAGGCAGTTTATTTTGACCTCTCCCTTAAGCGTCTATGCACCTTGGCAGATCATGCAAGAGAGGTTGGCGTTGAACGTTTTGTGCTGGATGATGGATGGTTTAAAAATCGTAAATCAGATAACGCAGGTTTAGGCGATTGGACTGTGGATAAGGCTATCTTTCCTGCGGGCTTAGCTCCGTTGATAAATCATGTGCACAAAAATGACATGGAGTTTGGCTTGTGGATCGAACCAGAAATGGTTAATCCAGACAGCGATCTTTATCGCGCTCACCCTGACTGGGTACTCAATACCCAACCGGCTCCCTTATTATTGGCAAGAAATCAGTTAGTCCTAGATTTAACGAGAGTAGAGGTGCAAGACTACCTTTTTGAGAGACTTGATGCCTTACTTAACGAGTATCCAATTAGCTATTTGAAATGGGATATGAATCGAGCAATACATCAACCTGGTGATCAAAATGGACGCGCTGTTGGCCATCAGCAGACCCACAGCCTATATAAGTTACTAGCGCGTATTCGTAGCGCCCATCCTGAAGTTGAAATTGAAAGTTGTTCATCTGGGGGTGGTCGTGCTGACTTTGGCATTCTTGAATTTACCGATCGTATCTGGACCTCTGACAGTAATGATGCTCTTGATCGGGTGGGTATTCAGAAGGGATTCTCGATGTTTTTCCCCGCGGAAATAATGGGGGCTCATGTGGGCCCCGATGTTTGCCACATCACGGGTAGAGCTTTGAGTATGGAGATGCGAGTTGGTGTGGCTGTGTTTGGTCATATGGGGATCGAAGCAAATCTTCTTGAAACGGGTCTCAGTGAGATTCAGGTACTAAAAGCCGGAGTGGCTCTTCATAAAAAATATCGCTCATTAATCCATAGCGGAAACCTTGTGCGCCTGGATACTCATTGTGAGGAAAGTGCTTTTGGTATCGTTGCTCAGGATGGAAATGAAGCATTGTTTTCATACGTCCAATTAAATAGTCTTTCAAGTAGTGTTGGAGGGCGACTGCAGTTTGCGGGGTTAGACAGTAACAGCCTCTACTTGGTGAATGTTGTGTGGCCTGCTGAACCTAAGAGTTATTCAAAATCTATATTGGATGTCATCAATGGATCAGCGATGAGTGGAGATGTACTTAAGAGTGCTGGCGTGCAGCTGCCGATAATGCAGCCAGCCAGCATGCTCATTTTCCACTTACATCGCACCTCTTAATGTTATCTGTGTTATGAAGGAATAGTTCGTCAATATTGCTCGTGGTACTAGAGAGTCCCTATTACTTTTCGGCTTTAGCGTCAAAATCACTGGCACTGTGTCTTTCTGGAAGCTGCTTACTCTCATCTCCCCATGCACGATTAACCCGCTGGCCTCGCTTTACTGCTGGGCGCTGCTGTATTTGTTGGGCCCAGCGAACAACATTGGTATACCCAGACACGTCAAGAAACTCACCGGCTTCATAGAGAACCCCAGACACCAGAGCGCCATACCAAGCGACGTTTGCCATGTCGGCAATGGTGTATTCATCACCACAAAGATATTGATTGTCTGCAAGTCGTTGATCTAGGACATCGAGCTGACGCTTTACTTCCATAGCATAGCGATTAATAGGGTATTCATACTTCTCCGGGGCATATGCATAAAAATGACCAAAACCGCCTCCGAGAAACGGGACACTGCCAATATTCCAAAATAGCCAGGAGAGACACTCTGCTCGCAATGGCGAGCCGACAGCAGGTACAAAGCGATCAAACTTTTCTGCGAGATAAAGCAAGATGGCACCAGATTCAAATACTCGAGTAGGATTATCACCACTATGATCTGCCAGTGCTGGGATTTTTGAATTTGGATTGATATTCACAAAACCGTCACTAAACTGAGTTCCTTCTGAAATGTTAATAAGCCAAGCATCGTACTCAGCCTCAGCAATCTCCAGCTCCAGTAACTCTTCGAGCAATACGGTGACCTTCACGCCATTGGGGGTGCCAAGAGAATAAAGCTGCAGTGGATGTTCGCCTATCGGCAGATCTTTCTCATGAGTCGCGCCAGCGATAGGGCGATTGATGGCAGCAAACCGGCCGCCGCTTTCTTTATCCCATTTCCAGACTTTGGGAGGTGTGTAGGTATCAGTCATATTGTCTAGTTTCCGTTTTAAATCCGCAGTTGAACTGGTGTGAATCATCAATTGCCTAAGTATATTTATTAGACTGCTCGTTGCAATTGTTCTTTCTGTAGGCCAGTAAATTCTGCTTTCTTGCCTAGTCCAAATCGGTTGATAAGCAGGGCCATGGCTACACAGGTAAAGAATGTAAAGAACATCATATGTATGTAGTGAAGAGGCATCCATAACCAAATGAAACCAGCGTACATAAGGACACCTATAATGACCGCTGCAATAGCAGCGCGATAGTCAACATTGCGAAACAACAGGCCGACCGCAAAGCAGGCTAGTATCGGCATGCTGATTAAGCCCCATAGTTCCTGTAGTAAATTAATAATACTGTCAGATTGAGCATAAATAGGGACCATAGATACGGCAATAATCACAAAGATAGCTGTAGCGACTCCGCTAAGCAGGCGTAGGTTGGGTTTATCATTGATGTAAGCCTCGTGTAGATCACACACATACATCGCAGCAGAGGAGTTAACCATGCTATTAAAGGAGCTAAGTACCGCTGCAGCTATGGCCGCGGCAAAGATACCCGATAACCACCCGGGTAGTAGATCCCCGACAATACGGCCATAGGCTTGATCACCAATGTCACCATAAAGTTTAAAGGCTACTATGCCGGGAATAACAACCATAGAGGGAATAAACACCACACGAATAAAGGCTGCGGCATAGACTCCTTTTTGAGCTTCCTTTACCGTTGGTGCAGCCATGGCTCGCTGGGTGATAGTCTGGTTCGTGCTCCAGTAAAAAATTTGAATTAAAAACATGCCTGTTAACAATGTAGGCCAGGGTATAGGTGAAGCATTGTCGCCAATGAGGGTGAGTCTCTCGGCAGGGATGCCACTAAAGTCAAAATCAATAGCCATCAGGGAGAGAACCACAATCAGTAGACCCATGGCGAGGACTAAAATACCACCATAGGTGTCTGAAACGGCGACTGCTCGCAGACCACCTAAGATCGCGTAGGCTGCTCCAAGAACCGCAAAAGCAATGGCAATAGTAAGTAAGTCAGCTTCTATTCCCGTCATGGAGATCATGAAGAGAGCGCCTGTGTAAATCACAGCAGGCTGAAACACGAAGACATTGATGAACAAAAACATTGAAGAGACTAGGGCACGCACATGCTTACTGTTATAGCGACGCTCCAGAAGTTCTGTGGTTGTGGTGCAGTTGTTACGGTAATACACAGGTAGAAATACTTTAGCGAGAATCATCAACCCGACAAAACCAGACAACTCCCACAGGGCCAACAACAGCATTTGATTCCCATTCATGCCGACCAATTGATCGGTACTGAGATTAGTAAGTGTTATGGATCCGGCAACGAAGACCCAGGTTAGGCCGCCACCAGCCAAAAAGTATTCTTTATTTGAGTCTGCAGACTGTCTATTTTCACCCCTACATTTAAAATAAGTAATGATGGCGATAGCGCCAAGAACTGCGCAGAATACAGCTAATTGAATGGTCTGTTCGCTCAAGAGTAGCTCCTGTTTGTTATTTCAGTAGAGAAATTTTGTCTGGCGCCTGCCAGACTGCTATTTCAAGTGGTTCAAGGTTTTTTTCACCCAGCAGCAGAATAGTATCTGATGTTAAGGGAAGCTCATATGACTGATCTGAGTAGTTAAATGCAAATAGGAGATTACCACGTTGAGATACGCGAATGTCGTCTTCAAATCGGTAGGTTTCAATTTTGCCTTCTTGGCACTGTTGTTGTAAAAAGTCGACTAAAAATGCACTGTTAGTGAGCGTCCCTAGGTAGGTAATATTTCCATTTCTCACTATAGCGGGTTCACCATTATGATATTGCGCTATAACCTCGGTATCACCAGTATCTAGCTGCTCTCGCCAACGACAACTTTCGTAGATTTGACCATTCCAGCTCAATGATTCAGTGCAGTCAGAGCGCAGGGTCTCAACTGAGAGTACACGCACGGGTAGCAAGCTTTGGAGTAGTCCTGGAGGTAAACTCTGGGGATAACCAAACTCTGAGGTTTTTGATCCGCTTCGTGGGCCAAAAATAAACTGTGCGTTACTCTCTTTACATTTTTTAACAAAGGCAGCATCAATTATTGGCAAACTTGGGGCCACAACTATTTTATAGGGTGAGAAATCTGCATCGATTGAAATAAAGTCAACATTGACACCCAGTTCACGCAGAGCACTATAGAATGAAAACTGCACGCTGTTGAAATCATAAGCTTGCCCTTGTTTTTCAATATCGCTTACCCACAATCCCTCAACGCCGGTAATGATCGCGACACAAGCCTTTGGTATGGGCTGATTGCCCAAATCTAATCGGGCGATCTCCGCGATGGCCTGTTCTGCCTCTGACCAAGCTTCAGTTTTTGAATTATCTGGCCTCAGCAGTCCCGCATGCATTTGTTCTTGGGCAAAGGGAGCTTGACGCCAGCGGAAATAGCACAGGCAGTCAGCACCCTGAGCAAAGGCCTCTATGGTCCAAAATCTTATCATTCCCGGCGCTGGACGAGGATTATTGTTAGCCCAATTAACAGGACCCGGTTGTTGCTCCATGATCCAAAAACCACGGTTTAGTAGCCCACGAGTTTGGTCGTGATAATAGGTAGCGAAATCTGGGTGTCCAGAACGCATATACCGGTGCAATTGCTCGGCCGGTGCGTCGCTCATTAACAGGTCAGTGCGGCCTAAGGGGTAGTTGTCATAACTTGTGAAGTCCAGAGGTGCAGCTAGGGCGAAGTTGTCCACTCCAGTTTCGTTCATGGGTATAAAATTATGCGTAATAAACTGTGTTGACGTATGCTGACGAATAACAGCAATCATTTGGTTATGATAGTTCACTACTTGATCTGAAGAGAAACGCCGGTAAGCCAGGCGATGAGCAGGGTTAGTTTCAGTAACAGCGAGAATGGGAAGTTCTATCTCGCTAAAGTCTCGGTAATCCATTGACCAAAAAACATTGCCCCAGTCATTATTAAGTTGTTCAATACTTTGATAACGATGCCTACACCAACTCCGAAATTCACGTAAAGCGTTTGCAGAGCCACTTAGCGTTGTGTCATGGCAACATAGCTCGTTGTCGGTTTGCCAGCCCACAACACCGCGATGTGCCCCATATCTTGCTGCTAGCGCCTGGGTAATACGAATAGATTCTTGTAAATATACTTCACTTGAAAAATCGTAGTGGCGACGTGAACCAAATCCTCTGACAAGTCCTGAATTTATATCAACAGGTAAGATGTCTGGATGTTGATCAATGAGCCATTTGGGTGGTGTAGCTGTCGGTGTTCCCAAGACTACTTTGAGGCCAGCATTGCTCAGAGTTAAGATGGCTTCATCCAACCAGTTGAAGTTGAGTTCGCCAGGGTTAGGTTCGAGCTTTGACCAGGCAAATTCACCGATGCGTACATAGGTTAACCCCAGTTCCGCCATCATCTGAGCGTCTTCCTGCCACTTAGACTGTGGCCAGTGTTCTGGGTAGTAACAAACTCCGAACATAGTGCTTAACCTTTTTAAAACAGGAGTGTTTCACATTGGACATGTTGTCAAATATTTGCTGAGTATTATTGTCTATAGAAGCGGATTCCACTACCCCATAAATGCTTGAAACCCGGCCATGGGTCACTATATCGACCATTTATGCCCTCATATTGCTGAATATCTTCTCGAGATGGAAGATATCCGCAGCGACCGACGTCTGATTTCACATGGCAGTCCAAAAATGCCAGGGTCATATGTTTGTTGATCCTATTAATAGTCTCGATATTCCAGCTAGGTTCCACATAGTGTCCAAGCTCAAAGTCAGTGTTGAAAGATGCAGAAGGTGCTGGGTGACCAGCAATGTTATGTCGAGCATTCTCATAGACCATCAGGTACTTATGTTTTGAGCCAGTTTGTTGGTAGAGTTTTTTGACGCCATTTTTGAACCCTGAGGTATTATCTTGGTCCCCGGCAACATAGAACATCGGCGTTGATATTTGTGCCATAGCATCGACGCTATGGACGTTAAATTCTCCACCCCAGGGGGCGTAAACTTGAATGGCTTTCCAGCGAGGGTCAAGACTATCTTGACCAGCAAAACAAGAGTCCAAGCGCAGAGGCAAAAGGCTAGCAATAACTGGAGGGACACCAATTTTTTTCAGCTGTTCTGATTTAAACTCATAGCATCCACCTACTGTATTAATAGCACCAAAGCCGCCCATAGAATGACCTATGATAGCGGCGTTATTGGTGTCCATTCGTTTTGCTAAATTATTCAAGCTATTACCTGGCCTTGAGGCAGAGAAATAATTCAGAATAAACTGTTGATCACGAGCGCGGTTGTACAAAGTGCTGATAAAGCCTGACGCTCGAGTGGCATCATCGACTACCTCTGAATTAGTAGAATCTTTGTGGTCAATACCTATGACAATATAGCCATGACTTGCAAGATGTTCACCTAAATAAAACATCTGGGTACGATAGCCTGTAAACCCATGTGACAGAAGCACAACTGGAAACTCACCATCGCTAACAATTAAAGCATCGCGATAAGCCTCGCCCTGTACCTCAAAAGGTTTTTGCAGTCGGGTGACATTCTTATAGGTTGCTCTTGTAGGTTTAAGTTTTTGAGTGGGTAAATTTATTGGGTACCAGATTTCAAGTAGCAGCGGGCGGTTAGTAGTGGTAATAAAGTTAGCGGTATTAAGGCGGGCAGGATCATTGATATTAACTGTGCTAACGCCCACATCATAGGATCCTGAGAGGGCTAATTCCGGAGTCACAGGTGGTTGATCGGTATAGAGTTTTTCAGCAGTAAGAGCTACACAACTTGATAGGGCAGCCAAAATTAGAACGACCGCCTTGGGCCAATGTAAAGTCACTCAGTTCTCCTGTAATAATTCATGATCGACTATAGGGTCCTTAAAGAAATCCCTTTGGATAAGGAAACTCGAAGTGACGATCTATCCCGCGGGTAAGACTAACCTATATTGCCGCCCGAGTGGTACTTCGTGTGTTGATTTATTTTCATAAATGGACTCTTAATTTTACGCAGTTTCGAAGACAGGGCAGCTTGACTTAGGATAGTATAGATGCAACTTCGAATAAGAGATTAATTGGGTGTTACTAGGTGGTTAAACCAAGGTTACGTTTTTTTGAAAAAGCTGCAGGTCAGGCCCATATTACTGATACTGATAAGTATTTGTATAAGGCGCCCCAGGCATCGCACAAGCTGGTGATCATTGGTACAGGAACCATTGGTCAGGAGCATATGTATGTTGCGACTCTCCTAGGTCAGGCCCGTATTTACGGAATCTATGATAAGCACACTCACAGTATGGATGTGGCGGAGCAAAACTTTAGATCCTACAGCGATGTGAAGCTTGTTCGGTATACTGATTTAAAATCAGCTTGTAATGATCCAGAGGTGGATGCTTTGATGATTTGTACGCCGAATCATACCCATGTTGATATTCTTTGTGTAGCGATGGCATCGGGTAAGCCAATCTTCCTAGAGAAACCGATGGCCACAACTCTCAAGGATGCAGCTGATATTGTTAAAGCCGCTGATTCCTACAGCTCTTTTTTACAGATCGGGCTGCAGTATCGCTACAAGGCGCAGTACATCGAAGCATTTCAAGAAGTTCAATCTCGCGGGGCCATCGGGGCTATAAAAACTATCAGTATGAGTGAGTACCGACCTCCGTTTTTAGACAAAGTAGAGCAGTGGAATAAGTTTAAGAAGAACACCGGCGGAACCTTGGTTGAAAAGTGCTGCCATTACTTTGATTTGATGAATCTTGCAGCCGAAGCAAAGCCAAAGAAGGTTTATGCCTCTGGGGGCCAAGGGGTGAACTTTCTGGATTTTGAGCAGGGTGGAGAATCGGCGGACATTGATGATCATGCCTTTGTTGTCATTGATTATGACAATGGTATTCGAGGAAACTTTACCCTAAATATGTTTTGTCATGACTTTACCGAAGAAATGGTTATTTGTGGAGATAGAGGCAGACTGGTTACTCGAGAAATTTTTAATATTCACCAACAAAAACCATCGAGTGCCACGGTTGCATTGGAATTGGGCGAATTTGGGGGGTCAAAGCATACTGAGGTTACCTATGCTCGGGAGATTGAGAGCAGTGGACATCATGGTGCCACATACTATGAACACATCGCCTTTGTGGATCAACTAGAGGGGAATCTAAGTACCTCTGCAACGCCACTACAAGGGCTTTGGTCGATTATTATTGCCTGCGCGGCACAACAGTCGATTGCCACAGGCGAGGCGGTTGACATTGATCAGTTCCTTGCTGACAACAAGTTATCAGAATTTAGCCAATAAAATGGATTACTCATGAATCAAGTTATAAATGTTACAGGCCAGACTATGCCCGCTGTTGGTTTGGGTTTATGGAAATTAGAAACCAGTGAGGTGGCTGAGACCGTCTACAATGCCATTAAAAATGGATATCGGCACCTTGATAGCGCGGCTGATTATGGTAACGAGCAACAAGTTGGAGAGGGTATTGCCAGAGCGATTAAGGACGGACTGTGCAGTCGGGAAGACCTCTGGATTACGTCTAAATTGTGGAACACCTTTCATCGCAAAGAATACGTCCAGAAAGCCTGCGAGAAATCTCTGTCAGACCTGGGTTTAGACTACTTTGATCTCTACCTCATTCATTTCCCAATAGCGCTTCAATACGTTGATATTAATGATCGGTACCCGCCTGAGTGGATATTTAATCCTCAAGATGAAAACCCCATCATGGAATTAGATGCAGTTCCACTTAGTGAAACGTGGGCTGCAATGGAGGGCCTTGTAGAAAATCAGCTGGCTCGCCAGATAGGAGTGTGTAATTACAGCGCGGTGCTTTTACATGACTTGATGAGTTACGCACGTATCAAGCCGGCAATGTTGCAAATTGAATCACACCCATATCTAACTCAGGATGCGTTAATACGCACGGCACAGTCCTATAATATTTCTGTAACTGCTTTCTCTCCATTAGGGGCACTTTCATATGTCTCTTTGGATATGGCGTCTAAAGCTGATTCTGTGCTCACAGAGACTGTTGTGATCAAAGCGGCTGAAAGAGCATCGGTAACGCCCGCTCAGGTGGTATTGCGTTGGGGCCTGCAGAGAGGTACAGCAGTGATACCCAAGACGAGCAAGCCCGAGCGTTTAGTCGAAAATCTGTCATTGTCAGACTTCAACCTAACCGATGAGGAAATGGACGCTATATCAGCGCTTAATCAAAACCGCCGGTTTAATGATCCTGGCAAATTCTGTGAAAGCGCGTTTGGTACGTTCCACTCAATTTATGACTAATGGATGAGCGAATATTTAATGAATGCAATTAGAGTAAAAAAGGCAAGCGTCCCAGGCCAACAAAAGTATCAAGATAGTGTATTTCCACTTGTTTATATGGGCCAGTCTACAGAAGGCATTGTGTCTATAACGGATTGGCTTAAAAGCCATAAGAACCAGTTGGAGTCTGACCTGGCAACCCATGGCGCTATATTGTTTCGCAATCTAGAAATATCCAATGACAAAGAATTTGATCGCTTTATTCGCGCCTTCGATTGCCCAAGTTTTACCTATGAAGAGTCCCTCTCAAACGCAGTTAGGCAAAATCGAACAGATTTAGTGTTTACAGCAAATGAAGCGCCTCCATCGGTATCAATCTTTCTTCACCATGAAATGGCGCAAACCCCCATCTACCCCTCGAAATTATTTTTCTTTTGTGAGCAGGCATCTGAATCTGGTGGTGCGACGCCTATTTGTCGTTCAGATATTTTGCTGGAGCATCTAAATCGAGAAATTCCTGAGTTTGTTGAATCCTGTGAGTCACTAGGGCTACGTTATTCTCAGACCATGCCAGCCGAAAATGATTTGGCTTCAGGGCAAGGGCGTAGTTGGCGAAGCACTTTGAGTGCGGAAACGACTCAAGAAGCTGAGATTAAGCTTAGTCGTTTAGGTTACCAGTGGGAGTGGCGTAAGAATGGTGCACTTAGTGTAACTACACCCGTTCTTCCCGCAATACGGACAGCGAAGGATGGGCGTAAAGTTTTTTTCAATCAGTTAATTGCGGCATTTCGAGGTTGGCAAGATGCTAGAAATGTTGGCGAAAAATCAATTTGCTTTGGTGATTATTCGACTATTAGCAACGATGATATGGCTGTGGTGATCAGACTTTCTGATTTATTGACCTTTGACATCCCCTGGCAAACAGGTGATGTGGTTTTGGTCGATAATTTTTTAGCTATGCATGGTCGACGTCCGTTTCAAGGCCAGCGAAGGGTTTTAGCTTCGCTCGTTGCTTGATGGTGCTCCCAGTTAGTCCGTTTAACCTTGAATAGGGGTGTTTGGGCTCTTCATGCAGAAGTGAAAGGGCTTTAAAATATAAATTAGTTTCGTAACTTAATTTTTCCAATATAGGACTTGTTTTATGTACCTAAGAATTTTATTACTCTTTTTAGTTGCGTTTTTGTCAGCATGTGGCGGCGGTGGAGGTTCTTCCTCGACACCTAATCCGGCGCCCAATCCAGCGCCGGACCCAACGATCACGCAGTTTACTTTAGTTCCTGCAAACAACACGGGTATAGATGCTGAGATTATCTTTTCATTAGATGATAATTATGAGTTCTCTGGTCGAATTCCAACTAATACTGAAGTAAGTAAACTAAAGGCAAGCTTTGAGTTTACTGGTACTAGTGTCTCTATCGGAGACGTCGCCCAGGAAAGTGGTACTACTGAGAATGATTTTACTAATAAGCTCACTTATACAGTGACTAATGAAGATGGCGATATCCAAGACTATGTGGTGGACTTAACCAAATTTACAGGCCTACCAATTGTGTACCTCAAGACAGATGACGCCGCAGCTATAGACTCAAAAGATGACTACGTACGGGGCGATACCTCTGTGGATGGCGGCAGAAATTTTGACGATTTTGCTGAAGTGAGCATGAAAATTCGTGGCCGTGGTAACTCGACCTGGGGGCTTCACCCGAAAAAGCCTTTTCAAATGAAACTAGATGACAAGGCTGAGTTTTTAGGAATGCCCAACGACAAAAAGTGGTTATTCCTCGCCGAATATTCAGACAAAACTATGTTGAGAAATAAAATATCCTTCGAAATGGGCTATTTGAGTAATTTAGATTGGACTCCACAAGGGCGTTTTGCCGAGGTCTTCATAAACGATGAGTATAACGGCACATATAACATTACGCAGAAGGTTGAAGAGAGCGATAATCGAGTCCCACTAGGCGATGTTGGTTATTTGCTTGAGCTTGATCAGCTATCGCGGCTAGACCCTGATGATGTCTTCTTTGATAGTGTTGTCACGGATAAATTTATAGTTAATATTAAAGAGCCGAATCTTGATATCAATAGCCCTGAGTATGTTTATATTAAGTCGCTGATTAATGATTTCGAAAAATCGATATCGGATTCCAATGCCATGTCCTCTTACTTCGTTGCAGAGGAGACAACTTCTGAAAATGTTTGGGACATCAACTTGAGCCAAACCATGACGCTGATACCTGATTCTGATTACACGGTATCCTTTAAAGCGAGGTCATCGATTGATCGTATTATTATAGTAGGCCTTGGTTTGTACCATGACCCATGGACAAACGCAGGAGAGCCTGTAGACCTCACAACTGCTTGGCAAACATTCACATTGTCTCAGACTACCGCCGATTTTGGAGATGATGAGAGTCGTATTTTGTTTGATATGGGTGGTGATCAAGGCGGGCAGGTATGGATCGATGATGTCAGCGTTCTTACCTCGGATGGAACAGAGCTTGTCATTAATGGGGATTTTCAAAGTGGCGGGGCTGGCTGGCAGGCTACTTCAGGTAATATCGAATCCTATCTTATTGGAACGGAAGGGTATGCAGAATACATCGATGTTGATAGCTTTGTGGATTGGTTTTTGATCAGCGAAATAACTAAAAATGTTGATTCGATGTTTTTCTCTAGTATGTTCTTAAATGTGATGCCGGGTGAGAAAATCAAGATGGGACCTTTATGGGACTTTGATCTGTCTTTTGGCAATGTAGATTATGCGGACAGTCGCTATGCAGAGGGTTGGTGGGTAAAGTATCACCCTTGGTACGAACGCCTTTTTCAAGATCCTGCTTTTGTTGAAGAGGTAAAAGTTAGATTTGCTTTTTTTAAGGGTAACCAGGATTTTATTCTCAACAAAATAGACGCCTATGCCGAACAGTTGCAATGGGCGCAGCAAGAGAATAATGATAAATGGCAAACGATAGGCCAGTATGTTTGGCCAAATCCGGTGGTTTTTGATACCTATCAAGAAGAGGTGGATCACATGAAAGAATGGTATGTAAATCGGATGAATTGGCTAGAATCGGCTCTGGATAGTCTATAGTATAGTTAAAAGAAGTTTTAACTTAAATGGAGTTAGCAATTGAAATTTTGGATTTTACTGTGTTCTTTTCTACTTAGTGCTTCTCTTATCTCTCAGGAAGTCTCTCTTTCAAGAGCCGATAATATAAAAACATTTAATGAAGCCCAATCTTGCTACAAAGAAGCTGCAAAGAATGGACTTAGAAAATCCAGGACGAAGAGGTGTGCTCAAACCTCGCTAGAGATTGGTAAGGGTCTTTTTGAGCCTGATAGCAAAAACATGGCTATGCTAACCTACAACTATGGCAAAACCCTGTTTGGAAAAGAGCGTGAGTCAGTCCTTAAAAATGCAATAAAGTTATATGAATCCATTCATGGTAAAGATTCCCCCGAGATAATTGATCTATTGATAGATGCCGAGAAACCCAATAGAGCTTTAAGTATCGCAGAAGCAAGCTTTGGGAAAGAATCTATTCATTATGCTGATACGTTGTTGGACGCAGGAATGTATGATCTCACCAGGCTAAGCTCTAAATCTCGATATTTAAAGGAGGCTCTTAAAGTCTATAATAATGAGGCAGAAGGCTCCGAGTCGTGGGGGGCGTCACATGCGTCACTAGCGAATTTTCAGTTAGGCAAAATCAAGATGGCTCAAGGAAAATATAAGTCATCAATCCCCTTTTTTCTTGAGGCTACCAAGAATCCCTCAATCGCAAGTTATGCTCACGCGTTTCTAGTTGAGGCCTACGATCGCACGAATCAGCAAGACAAAGCTACTGAGCACGTGCTGATCATGGCAAAGCAACCAAACAAAGTTAACACTGAGGATCGAGACTATATCCCTTTATTTGTGAAGCAACCTGAGTATCCTTTAAAAGCGCAGAAGAAGGGAAGGGAAGGTTATGCGGTGATTGCGTTAACAGTTTCGAAAGAGGGATTGGCGCTTAACCCCACCGTGATAGAAGAAAAGCCAAAAGGGCAAAAATTTGGGAAAGCTGCCTTAAAAGCAGCCGGTTCTTTAAGATATGTGCCCCGTGTTATAGACGGAGAGCCAGTGGAAGTGCCAGGTGTGCTCTATAAATACACTTTTAACCTGGCCCGCTAGTTTATTTGACGCTCTTTGCCCTGCCAGTAGGGCTCTCTTAGTTCGCGCTTGAGAAGTTTACCTGTTGGGTTTCTTGGTAACACATCTGTAAAATCTATACTCTTAGGGACTTTATAACCAGCGATTTTCGTCCTGGAATAGGCAATAATCTCATCCTCGGTGGCCGCCATACCAGGTTTCAGTACGATAACAGCTTTCACAGCCTCACCCCATTTCTCATCAGGCACTCCGATCACCGCCACATCGCCAACAGCCTCATGGTCGAAGAGGGCGTTTTCTACCTCCGCGGGGTACACGTTTTCACCGCCAGAGACGATCATGTCTTTGATTCTGTCATGGATGTAAAGATAGCCATCTTCATCTAAATAGCCTGCATCACCAGTATGGAACCAGCCGTTTTGTATCGCTTTAGCGGTGGCCTCATCGTTTCTCCAGTAACCTTTCATCAAGGCCTTAGACTGGTAGGTGATTTCACCAACCTCATTAGCGGGGAGAGTTTGGCCTTGCTCACCGATAATACGTACTTCTGCTGTTGGTGCTGCTTTGCCGCAGGAGCGCAGTTTCCCCAAAGATGGGTCATGATCCTCTGGCTGCAAAATAGTGCCTGCACCGCAGGTTTCAGTGAGCCCATACACCTGACAGAAGTTACATTTAAAAATATCCTTAGCGGTGAGTAGCACGTCCTCAGAAATCGGGCTGGCTCCGTATAACAAAAAGTCTAAATTTGAAAAGTCTCTGTCGCGTACGCCTGGAATAGAGTTCAAAAACAAGATAACTGCAGGAACAAAAAAGGCATACTTTACACGGTATTTTTCAAGCAAATCTAGTATGACCACAGGGTCGACATCTTTAAGAATGACGTTGGTAAGCCCTTGGCACAGGCCGACCACTCCAACATTAACCCCAGCGACATGAAAGATTGGCATGGCCACAATACTAGCTTCGCCTTCATCCCAATCACCCCATCCGCCATTGGCAGCTTGATCCAAGAGATCAAGATAATTGCCATTTGTTAGTTGAACGCCTTTTGGGTGTCCAGTGGTACCGCTGGTATATAGTTGCATGACATCATCTTCTAGAGAAGCAGGCAACATTGGATCTGTTGAATCTTGAGTATCACGCCATGAGCCGTAGTCGGGCCATTCACTATGACCGCCATCGATGGCAATAAGTTGGCGTATATTGACTATATTAGGCATTAATTGCTCAACAACATCGTAGAATTCTGCTCCTACAAACAGTATGTCAATACAGGCATTGTTGAGAATATATTCTATTTCCGGTGGTGCTAATCGCCAATTAACACCTGTAATAACCAGATTAGCTTTAGCCGTACCGGACATGACTTCAAAGAAATAATCACTGTTCTTACCCAGGTAGCCAATGCGTGTATTGGGCTTACAACCAGAGGCGATAAGCCCATTAGCAACTTGACTGGCCCTATGATCTAAGACGGTATAGGTCGTTTCTCTGCCTTCAAAGATTTGAGCGACTCGGTGCCCGTTAATTTTAGATTGATAACGAGTTATATCGGCTACGCAGCTGAGTTGGTCAAGTGCAATCATCGGATTTCCCTCTAGAACGTCTGTAATGTTTATTATTTTGTTATGTCCTAGTTTAATGACAAGGCTGAAGCGTGCAACAAAAATTGACTTGTAAGCTAGCGGGCTTGTTTGTTAGTAAAAATAATGGAACGCTCTTTGCGGTGGACGCTAGGTCACGACAAATTAAGCCTAAAACGACCTGTTTTGGGTACAATAAAGAGGAAGGTTTGTTTATTTGGTGGGTGTAGAAGCATAGATCCAGGTCGTTCCCTGAGGCTAGATAGGTGAAAAATTTTAATTAACAAAGAAAGAGGGAAGAGTTATGTCAATGATTGTCAATCGGCGGGATCTTGACTTCGTACTTTATGAAACACTTGGTTTAGATAAAATATTAGAGTCAGACCGTTATGCTGATTATGATCGGGAGTCTCTCGATGCAATCATGGATTTGTGTCAAACCATTGCGGAAGACCAGTTTTTGCCCTGTGCTGCAAAGCTAGATGCGAATGAACCCAAGTTTGTCGATGGAAAGGTCGAGACTATCTCCGAGTTAAAGGAGGCCATTGCTGCATATCAAGAAGCGGGACTCTGCGCTTCTGCCTACGACTCAGATGTCGGCGGTATGCAACTTCCCTGGATGATGGATCAGGCGCTCAATGGCATGTTTGTCTGCGCAAACAATCCAGCACATATCTATTTGTTCTTAACTCAAGGTGTCGCCAATATGCTTAACGCATGTGGTTCTGATGAGTTAAAGAGAAAATATCTACCAGATTTGGTGGAAGGAAATTGGTTTGGAACCATGTGTTTATCAGAACCCCAAGCCGGTTCCTCACTGGCTGACATAAGAACAAAAGCTGACTTAAACGCGGATGGATCGTATTCGATTAGTGGCACTAAGATGTGGATATCAGGTGGTGAACAGGACATCACTGAGAATATCATTCACATGGTGCTTGCTAAGATCCCCGGTTCACCTCCGGGAGTTAAAGGGATATCGTTGTTCCTGGTGCCTAAAAACCGAGTTAATGATGATGGCAGTATTGGTGACTTTAACAACATAGCTCTTGCAGGGCTTAACCATAAGATGGGATGTCGAGGAGCGACTAATTGCCTGCTTAATTTCGGCGAATCCGGTGACTCTATAGGTTACCTCGTTGGCGAGCCCAATCAAGGGCTGGCTAACATGTTTCATATGATGAACGAGGCTCGTATTTCGGTGGGTATGTCTGCCGTAATGACCGGTCTAGGTGGCTATTTGTACTCATTGGACTACGCTAGAAATCGTCCTCAAGGAAGACCCTTGGTTAATCGTAATCCAGAAGATCCACAGATTATGATCAGTGAGCATGCCGATATTAAACGCATGTTGATGACTCAAAAGGCTTTCATTGAGGGCGCCCAAACTCTAATTTACTACTGTGCGGAATTGATTGATACCAAGAAACTTTCAGATGACAAGGACCAACATCAACGTATCGATCTGTTGTTGGATTTACTAACGCCTATTTGTAAATCATGGCCCTCAGAATATTGCTTAGAAGCGAACAAACTTGCGATTCAGGTGTTGGGAGGGTACGGCTATACAAGAGAATATCCGGTTGAGAGGCTCTACCGCGATAACCGATTGAATCATATTCATGAGGGTACTTGGGGCATTCAGGGGCTAGATATTTTAGGGCGTAAAGTCCGTATGCACGGTGGTGCGGCAGTATCCATCCTTCGCCAAGAAATCCAGGGAACGATAGATTCCGCCGGCTCGCATTCTGAGCTTGTCTCATTTTGTGAGCAGCTTGGAAGCTCTCTTTTATTGGTAGAGGAAACTATTGATGCGGTTGGCAAGGCAGACGATCCTTCGCTTGCTTTGGCAAATGCAACTATATTTTTGGATGCAATGGGACATTTTGTTATTGCTTGGATGTGGTTAAAGCAGGCCGTTGCTGCTCTGGAGGGTAAACAAAAGGGGAATACAGCGGACGACGCTTTCTATGAAGGTAAGGTTTCTGCGATGAAGTTTTTCTTCAATTATGAGTTACCCAAAATAAAGCCCAATCTTGAATTGGTCGCTCAATTAGACAGTACTTGTTATGACCTAACTGCAGAGCAGTTCTTGGGGGTTTGATCAGTTTAATTAGATCACCCCTGTGACTGTCTCTTATACACATCTCCGAGCCCACGAGACGGACTCCTATCTCGT
>OLHI01000050.1_pt1 | contig 38443 bp, 38 predicted proteins | sample 1609501 | NCBI WGS metagenome assembly OLHI01 (sample SAMN05416862, study PRJEB24817) | seawater metagenome | isolation source: Sea water | place: Canada:Atlantic | collected 2013-11 | reverse complement strand
AGCGTAGGTAAAGTATCAACGAAAGCCTTACGTAATGCTGGTATGGTTCCCTGCGTTATATACGGAGGAGATAAGCCAGTTCATTTTTCTGCGGAAGAAAAATTATTCAAGAAACTGGTATATACTCCAAATGTATATACAGCAACGATTGAATTAGGAGGGGATAAAATTTTAACCATCTTACAAGATATCCAGTTTCACCCAGTAACAGATAGAATCTTACATATAGATTTTTATCAGTTATTTGATGATAAAGAAGTAGCGATGAACATTCCGGTAAAATTGACAGGAACATCTCCAGGAGTTTTAAATGGAGGGTCATTACGTTTTACGAATCGTAAATTAAAAATTAAAGCAATACCATCTAAGTTGCCAGATTATGTAACTGCTGATATTTCAGAATTAAAGATTGGTAGTAAATTATTTGTTACTCAAATTTTTAATGATGATTACACATTTATGCATCCAGACAATACTGTAGTTGTTCAAGTGAGAACATCTCGTAATGCAGTAGAGGATGAAGTAGCTGAGGATGCAGAAGGAGCAGAAGCAGTAGAAGGAGCAGAAGCAGCACCAACTGCAGCAGCTGAATAGAGATACACTCCCACTTTAAAAATAGAAGTGGTTAAAAAGGTAGAAAACAGAAAAGCGTTACATTGCTGTAACGCTTTTTTATTTTCTTATTTTTACACGGTGAATATCTTAAAATTCTTTTTAAAGAGACAAATAGAAAGTAAACAAGGGGGAATGAAAAAATTTTTAATTGTTGGTCTTGGAAATGTTGGAGACAACTATGTAAATACCCGTCATAACATAGGGTTTCAAGTTTTAGACGCACTTGCTAAAGATCAAGGGGTTAGTTTCGAAACCGAAAAATTAGGAGATATTGCTCGTTTTAGATTTAAAGGAAGAGTTTTTATTTTAGTAAAACCAAGTACATATATGAATTTAAGTGGTAAGGCTGTAAAATATTGGATGGCCCAGGAGAAAATTCCTTTAGAAAATTTATGTATTGTAACTGATGATGTACATATAGATTTTGGTACGATAAGAATTAAAATAAAAGGAAGTGCAGGAGGTCATAATGGTTTAAAAGATATTCAAGATAAATTAAATACCCAGCAGTACAACAGATTCCGTTTTGGTGTTGGTGGAAACTATGCTAGAGGGCGTCAGGCAGATTTTGTTCTTGGTTCTTGGACAAAAGAAGAAGAAAGCCAACTTATAGAAAGAATACCTGTAGCTACAAAAGCCATTTTATCTTTTGGAACAGATGGAATTCACAATACGATGAATAGCTATAATGGAAAATGACAAGAAATATTATTTTCTTTCTAAGCTCAAATTAACATTAGCCCTAAGTGTTAAATCTCCAACAATCTCTTCTACTTGTTGATTAAGCGTAAATGTAGTTTCATTAAAAACAATAACATTAAAAGTGCCTTCCAATAAACTTACATCTTGGCTTGAAAAAGTTATGGTGTTATCCAAAGTATTTAAGATATAAGATCCAGAAGTTGGTTCAAAAGTTAAAATTTCAGTTTCTGTTATTGGAGGCGTTCCAACGGGGGTTATGGTACTCACCACTCTATATTGCCCACCAGCAGTAAATGTTCCATCAGTATTGATAACAACATCAACTTGAAAAGTATCACCTACTAGACTTGCATTAGCAACGGTAACAGGAATATCAGCAACTATAGTGCTAGTTTCTATATCTGAATCTAAAACAGTAATATCATAGTTTCCAGCTAAACTTTCATTTGATAAGATTAATTCTGGTTCGGTAGAGTTGTCTGCACAACTCAGTATTGTTGAAGAAATAACTGCAAACAGTATAAATTTTAATGTTTTCATAAAGGTAACTTTTATCAAATATACTAGTAAAATGAATATATCTAACAATATAGGAATTAATTTTCACTAGCAAACCATTCTGCAAAAGAGCTCTCAGTTTCTTGTAATTTAATAGAAAATAGAGAAATATTTTCTGGAAGTCTTTTACTAATTTTTTCTGCAAAGTCTATGACCATCATTTCTGTTGTCGGTTGATAGTCTACCAATATCACATCATGGTCTCTTTCACTTAATAATGTTGCTAATTCTAGGTGAGGCGTGTTTTTATTAAAAACAGTAGCATGATCAAATTTGTCTACAATTTCTTCCTTTACAATTTTTTTTAAATCAGTAAAATCAATAACCATTCCGTATTTAACATGAGAGGAATCAGTAATTGGAGTTCCCTGAACGGTTACAAAGAGTTTATAGCTGTGACCATGTATGTTTTTACATTTTCCGTCATAGCCATATAGGGCATGGCCTGTTTCAAAATCAAACTTTTTGGTAATTCTAATCGTACTCATGTATATATTTTTGTCAAAATTACTTCTTTTCCATCAAGGGTAAAAACTTTCTTTTAAATTTCAGTAGTAAAGGAATTCCTCTTGCCATTATCCATAGTAAAAACGTAAACCAAACCCCTTCTAATTTGAATTCATAGACATCAAAAAACAGCAATGATGGGATAAACACTAAAAGTGTAGATAGCAGTAAAAGGTTTCTCAAGAATTCAGTGTATCCCATTCCTTTAAACATACCATCAAAAATAAAAGTAATTGCACAAATGGGTTGCATAATTAAGATGATCCAGAATACTTCATAAAAACATTGAAGAACAGCATGATCCTGTATAAAGACTTCTCCAATAAACTCATAAAAGAGAAATCCAATTCCAGCAAGAAAAATTCCTGCAGAAAGACCATAACCAATTAATTTTTTTCCCAAACTCACCAATGTATCATATTCTTTTGCTCCTAATAAACGTCCTGATAAAATATTTCCTGCACTTGAATACCCATCGATGAAAAAAGCGCCAAATAACCACAATTGTATTCCAATTCCATAGGCAGCAAGTTCATCGGTACCATAACTAGTGGCTTTATAAACCGCAAAAATTAAGGCAGCATTTAATGCAATAGTTCTTAAAAATAAATCAAAAACCATTTTTAGGAGTCTTGGAATTTCTTTATTAAAAGGAAGTATAAATTGTAAACTGATTGCTGTTTTATTAAGCAGTAAATATCCAGCTACAATGGCCATTATTACTTGAGAGATTACACTTGCAAAGGCTGCTCCTTTAACATTCATGGCAGGAAACCAGCCCTCAACTCCATAAACTAGTATCCAATCAAAGAACACATTTAAAACAGCTCCTAAAATTGCAATAAGCATCGGATAAAGTGTATTTTGAAGCCCCCTAAAAGTTCCAAAAATTGTAAAAACAAACAAGGTAAAAGGTAAGCCAAGAATTCGAATTTTATAATAATCTACAGCATATATTAATATTTGATCTGTTGCTCCGTATAGCTTAAAAATGTTTTCAGCATATGGGTAGGTAAATAAAATGACAAGCATGCTTAAGCTCACAATAATTAAGATTGCTTGAGCGGGTAATGTTTTTACTTCTTCAAGTTTATTTGCTCCTAAATAGTTAGAAATAATGGAAGACACAGCGCTTCTCGTTTGCGCAAAAACCCATATTAACATCGATAAAAATGACCCCACGATGGCAATTGCACCAAGACTTTCTTTTGCGTTAACATCTATATTGCCAATAATAGCTGTATCTGTTATGGAGATAAGTGGTTCTGCTATTCCAGCAATTAAGGCAGGAATTGCAAGTTGGTGGATTCGTTTAAAACTAATGTCTGTTTTCAAAAGATAAAAATAGTCAAATACAAAGTTACAATTTGACAATGGAAGAAATTTAGATCATTCAAAAAAATGTACCTTTGTTTAAGTATTACACATCGTTTAAGCTAAACTAATTTCTTAGAATAATGAATCATATTTTAGTCCCTATAGGTTCCAAAGAAAATGCTTCCAACACTCTACAATACGCTATAGATTTTGCTAAAGAGATTAAGGCAAAAGTTTTTGTATTTAGAGCTTATAAAGTGCTTTCTAAAGCGGGTACATTCATTAATGTAAATAACATTTTAGAAAGAGAAACCAATTTATACATTCAAGCCATAATAAGTGGTGTAGACACTCGTGGGGTAGATGTTAAAATGATTTCTGCCAAGGGAGGAACAATAGAAAGTATTCATGCTGTTCATGAAGAATTAGGAATTAATTTAATTGTTGTAGGGCCTAGGAGTAATTCAATAAAAGAAGAGGTGTTTTTAGGAAGTACATCGGGAAGTATTGTAAAGCAAACTGAAATTCCTGTTTTAATAGTTCCTGAAAATTATAAGTTTAGTCCATTTAAAGTTGCTTTAACTGCTTTTAAATCAGGAGTTTTAAATCAACAAAATGTTTTAACTCCACTGGAAGAAATAAAAAGCCTTTTTAAAACTAAAATTAATTTACTGTTGGTAAAAACCCCCGATTATAAAGAAGAAGATTTAATTGTAGATGTTTCCTTAAAGGCTATACAAAACAACATTTCAACTACAGAAAATGTGACTACTTTTCAAGGAGTTTTGGAACACTTTCAATCTAATAATCCAGATTTATTGTGTGTGTTTAGACGTAAACGAGGCTTTTTTCAAAAACTTTGGGAGAAAAACACCATATTAAAATCTGAATTTCATTGTTCTATACCACTCTTAATTCTTAGTGGGCAACAATAATTATATGGGGCATTAGCTCAGTTGGCTAGAGCGCTACGCTGGCAGCGTAGAGGTCATCGGTTCGAATCCGATATGCTCCACTTTATTGCACCTCAACTAATTAATAATCAATTGGTTGAGGTTTTTTCTAGTTAACTATTAGTCAACAATGTTGAAATATCAATTAAATTTATTGAAGACGTTTACCCCACACCACTATAAAAACCCCAAATCTCAACGAATTACAAAATATTTGCAGTAAATGACAGCTCTTTTAAATTGTTAATTATGAGGGGATTTTAGGTTATATTTGAGAATAACTTAAATTATATTAAAATGAAAAAAGACAAAGAACCGTTTCTTGTATGGGCAAGTCCAGCAATTTTTGCGATTGGTATTATGTGCATTCTATTACACTTTGAGTTGGCTAATTTATCTACTGGTCTTGGCGCAATAGCTCTATGGGCGGTAATTGGGATGTGGAATATTGAAAGATTAAAGAAAAAAAGCGGATAAACTAGTAATTTAAAAGAGTGTTTTTAAGTGATTGCTGTTTTGTACAATTTGGGATGTTGTTTCTTAAGAGATGCCATTCGAGTTTGTACAATTTTAGTAAAGTATAGTAGTTAACTAATCGGATATTTTTTATATTTTCAAAATTGGTTTATAGATTTTAAGTGAAAAGATATTTCACTATTTAGGGCTTTTCTTGTTTGCTTTCTCTATTAATTCTCATTATTCTGCTTAACCAAAAGGCACCCCCAAAAAGAGCTGGAAATATAATAAAATCAAAATTATCAGTAAATACCATCAATAAGATTAATGCAATACAACTAATACAAAATAATAATTGTTCTGTTTTATAATTCATACTCACAATTTACTACATTTAAATTTTAATTAAACTATTGGACCCTTCTATAATTAATATTGCATATCAAGCTGTTACAACATGTGATTTATGAAAAATATATACAAATGAAAAAATATACTTTTACTAGACTATTTTTAATACCTATAATTCTAACTATAAATGAACTTTTTTTTGGAAATGAAAGTTTCAATTTTAGTGAATTATTTATGTCATTTTGCTTTTTCTTCACTTTAAATTGGTTTTTTGATAAAACAGTTGTTGAATGGTCAATAAAAAGAGGTCAGAATTTAACCGAAAAAAAGAAAAATAAAAACTCATAACAAGTAGTTTTCTTTTTCTTTGCAACTTTAAAGAGCTTAGTTTTCCTATTTATCTGCTAAGCTCTTTTTTTTGTGTTTGTTATTCAACTTAAAATAAGATATTATGAAAAAGTTACTATTACTATCCTTAACTATTTTATTGTTTTCTTGCGGAAACTTTCAGATAAATGACCCTAGTTTAGAATCTCATTAGATTATTTTAAGAGATCTAACGCTAATGGAATTTGAGCTTCTTAGGTTCTTTAAATGCAATTTCAGAATTGTATATTTCTTGTAAAAGAAGTGATATTTGATTCATAAAATTATCTAGTTTTTCTTCGGTTATCAAGTGTTCAGGATTTTTTATTTTAGATGAAAAATTGATTTTTAAAAGCCCTGCCTTTAAATTTTTAAAAGAAATAATTCCTGCAATCAAAGGCTGTTCCTTAGCTAAAGAATTATTTTGACAATATAGAAATGCATATAGTAAAACCTGAATGGCTTTACTGTATTTAACCTCATTAATTTCTTCAAAACTTAGCACTTTCAAATCTGCAGGATTCACTTTCCCTGTCTTATAATCTATTATTCTAGTCACCCCATCAAACTCATCAATTCTATCTACTACACCTCTTATTTTAATTGGAAAATCTATTCCTGGAACACGAATAGACGTTTCTAATTTTAATTCAGCACCTAAGATTTTTATAGTATGTCCTTCTTGTAATTCTTTTTTTTCCATGGAAAGAAAACGTTTTACAAATCGATTTGAAACCTCAAAAGCTAATCGATTTTTACCTGAAGTAACATCTCCATTTTTAAAGTATTTGATAAAATATTTTGTCACTAAGCTCTTGTAATTTTTAATCATATGATCAATATGATCTATAGTTAAAAATTCATTGATATGATTTTTGTATAATTCATCTAAAGTGTCATGAATAACTGTACCCATTGTATTTGCGGCAATTGTTTCTTCTACTAAATCTAATTCATCTAGTTTTAAAATTTTCTGCTTATAAAATGCAATAGGATTGTATAGATAATTAGTAATTGCAGAGGGAGAAATTCCATCTCTTGCCAATGCTCTTAAACGGTCTAAGACCTGTTTGTTTTTTCTAACTTCAGGCTGTTCTTTTTTTTCTGTAATAACTTTTGGCGCAATTCGCTTAGAGATTAGATCAGTTTTTATTAACTCTAATTGAGATATAAACCTACTTTTTTCTCCACTACCATAGCTATCATTTTCTGTATTGTAGAGGATATAGATGTTTTTTGCTCTTTGGATTAGACGAAAGAAATGATAAGAGTAAATAGCGTCTTTTTCTTTATAAGTTGGCAATCCATATTCAATTTTTATGTCAAATGGGATAAATGAACTTTGTGAACTACTGGAGGGAATAATATTTTCATTAACAGAGGTTATAATTACATTTTCAAAATCTAACACCCTGGTTTCTAACATCCCCATTAATTGTAAACCATTAAGAGGTTCTCCTTGAAATGATAGTTTTTCATTAGTGATAATTTGCCTGTAAAATTGATAGATGGTTTTAATATTTTGGAAATAATTTTTTGAAGCGTTTAAATTAAGCAATTGAGTAAATGCATTGTAAAAACGGTATAAATATTCTTTTTCCAAAACAGATACATGATCTTTGGCCTGCTCAAGTAAGTTTAAAATCCTGGTAATAAATTCGTTTACAGAAATAAACGGTTTAAAAATAGACAAAAGAACCTCACTAGAAGTGTTTTCTAGAGGTTTAAGATAAGAGGTAATTGTTGGAAGGTCTATAAAAGATATATTTTTCTTAGCAATAACATCTTGAATAGATGATAGCACTTTCTGACCCTCCGGACTTACAAATTGATAAATTACAGAGTTTTTAATAAAGCGTATCACATCTTTGTGGTAAAATTCATTTGTTGAGGTTCTCTGAAGCGTGGTTTGCGTAATAAATAGTTGAAAAATAGCTGAAATTAATTGAGATGTTGGTACATTTTGCAAGGGATACCCCATAGTTATATTAATTGCATCTACATTTTCAGGAATAGAATTTAAAGCAACAGACAATAAAGACTCATCCCCCAAAACTAAGGCAGTATTTTTATGGTCTGATACCTTTGTTAATATTTCCCCAGCATATTTTAATTGAGATATGTTTTTAGCAGCCCCAATAATTTCAATATTTTTCTTAGAAGTAAAATGACTGCTAATTTGCTTTATTTTGTTTTTTTCATAGTACTTCCATTCCTTTTTATACTTTCTTATAAAGTTTCCGGCGGCATGGTTTGTATCAAAAAAAGCGTGATCTATATCCCAATAAACTTCTGACTGTCCGTTTTCTAAAAATAATTTAAATAGAGATTCTTCAGCTTTGTTCAACGCATTAAATCCAATAAAAAAGAATTTTTTGTGAACATGCTTCTCTATAAACATTTCTACTTTTTTTACAGCTTCTCTATACATCACCCCTTGGTATCCTATTTTTTGATTTATTAAAAACGAATAGAATTTAGTATAGTAGACCCCTAGACGTTCCATGAAAATGAAATGGTCTTTAATGAGTTTTGTTTCCTTAAACTCTCCTTTAACAGACCATTTTTTTAAGCGCTGTACATCTCTTAAATAGGTAAAAATTGACTCAGGACTAATTAGGTACTGATCAATTTCATTAAAATCTTGAAGTATTACAAAAGCCCAAGAAGAAAAGACATCAAATGCATCTGGATGCTCTTCTATTTCACAATAAATAGCATAAAAATGAAATAATAATTGGATGGCATCTGCTTTAGATATTTCAGAAATTTGACCAATAAAAGATTCAATAGTTAAAATTTCAGGTAAAAACCCTGAAACTATTTTAGTTTTGAAGGTATCTTTTACAAAAACACCAGCTCTTTGAGATGGTAAGATAAAAACACAGTCTTCAAAAGAAGCGTTATTTATGAGAATATCATCTAGGGTTTCAGAAATAAAAGTTTGCATCAATTTTTAAGGACTTTACTAAAACAATGTACAAAATACTATTTCTAAATTTATACATTTATTAAAAAATTAATTCCATGTCTAAAGAATTAAATATTGTTGCGATACAAGCCAATTTAACTTGGGGAAACCCAGAAAAAAATAGGCTATATTTTGAGCAAGTTATCAATAAGCTAACTTCAAACACCAATTTAGTAGTGCTGCCTGAGATGTTTTCAACGGGTTTCACCATGAAACCCAGTTCTGTTTCTGAAACTATGAATGGAGCTACTGTTTCATGGATGATAAATATGGCTAAGACTCATAATATAGGTATTATAGGCAGTATGGTAATACAAGAGAATAATCAATACTTTAACAGGGCAATTTTTGTTCATCCTTCAGGATCTCTTGAAATTTACGATAAGAGGCATTTGTTTAGTTTGGCAGGAGAAGACAGACAGTACACTTCTGGAACTAATAGAATAGTAATTCAATTTAAAGGATGGAGAATTTGTCCTTTTATATGTTATGATTTACGATTTCCAGTATGGTCTAGAAATACGGACAACTATGATGTATTGTTATTTATGGCCAACTGGCCAATTCCAAGGATTGATGCATGGGATACCCTATTAAAAGCCAGAGCAATTGAAAACATGAGTTATTGTATTGGTGTCAATAGAATAGGTGAAGATGAAAATGGTTACCAGTATAATGGCCATACCTCTGCATATAATTTTTTAGGCGAAAAAGTTGCTAGTACTGCAGAAGGCAAAGAAGATGTATTGCATTGTAAAATATCTAAAACTAAGTTAGATGAGTTTAGACAAAAGTTAAATTTTTTGAAGGACCAAGATTCATTTAAAATTCAAAAATAAAACCTCCTTTGTAGATAGTTTACCTCTTTTATTATTTGATTTTAGAAATAATTGTTGCTTCTGTTTTTTGCAATAATTCATCTATAGGAAGAGCATCTATTTTTATAGGCTGATGTGTTTCAAGTGTAATTTTATTAAACATACCTAATGGAAATTTTCCATATTTAAAGACTTTCCACGAATCATTAATAGTGATAGGAACAATATATGCTTCAGGATTGTATTTAATGATCATTTTTAAACCACTGTAGTAAAACTTTTTGGGTTTACCAGTTACACTTCTTGTACCTTCTGGGAAAATTGTTGCAGACCATTTATTTTTATGGACTCTTTGTCCAAATTCTTTTATTTCTGTTAGTGCTTGCTTAGGGTCTTTTCTATTTATTAGTGCTGCTCCACCATGCTTAAGATTGAAAGAGATGCTAGGAATACCTTTTCCTAACTCTATTTTTGAGACAAACTTACTGTGATATTTTCTCAGGTACCATATAATAGGAGGAATATCAAAGAGCCCTTGGTGGTTTGCTACAAAAATGATAGTGGTGTTCTCTGGGATTGGATGTGTTACTTTAAAATGAACTGTATTCCCAATAATGATTAATGATTTGGTTAATATCCAGTTAAGAATATCAACAACATTTTTATGTGCTTGGTAGCCTATTTTTAATCCAATCCATTGTAATGGATGAAAAATTACAAGACTTAAAAAAAATACTAAAGCAAAAATTGAGGAAAAAAAATAGCTTATTATTTTCATTTTATAAATACAAAGTAATGCTAAAATAAAATGTTAAACTAGGGGCCACTGATTCCAAGGAATCTTAGATAAGATCAATAGAAGACCAATTCCATAAAAAATGACAAAGGTTTTAAATTTTTTGTGATCCTCGGTTTTCTTCTTATGTTTAGACCAGCCAATTGTAATAATAATCGTTGCTAAAATCATCATTACTGGGTGTTCTATCGCCAGAAGCCTCGATGCAGCATCTCCCATAACTTCACTTCCATTAGCTTTTAGCGCTTTGTAGTATGGACTAGAAAAATACCAACCCAAACCAATAAGCAATTGGATATGTGAAAAAATTAGGGTAAATAACCCAAGCCTTAGATCTTTGTCTGAAAAGGATTTCTTTTTTAGTAGTCCATAAATTGCATTTGCAACAGTTATTATTAAAATAGCAAGTACCAAATATGCCCAATACGAATGGATAGTTTTCATCATAGTGTAGATTTATTTATGAATTAAAAATACTAAATATATTCATAAAAAAACCATCTTTGATTCATCAAAGATGGTTTTTTAAAAATTATAATTTTCTTATTAGAAGTTATATCTCATTGTGAAGTTCCACGTTCTTCCAAAACCAAAGAAGGCTTTGTTGTTTGTGTTAATCCCACGGTACGTGTCGTCATCACTTCCTTCAACAAAGTTATTTGTTAAAGATTCAGCAAGATACTCAGTATTACCAACGTTATTTACATTTAACCTCAGTTTTAAATCTGTATCATTTTTGAAATTGAATTTATAAGACATTCCTAAATCTCCTAAGAAATAGTTAGGTAATTGAAGTGAACCATTATTTACTTCATCTTGAAAATCTTCAGTATTTATATCTGCATATAATCTCGCAGCATAACGGTGACTATAATCAACTTTAAAGTTACCTACAACATCCCAATCAAAACCTAATCTTGCAGTAGTTTGAGCTGAATTTCCAACTTTAACACCGTCTAGGTATAAGTTTACAATACCTACTGGATCTACATCGTCAAAAGCAGTACCTGAAACATTCCCTGCATACTCCCAATCACCAACAGAAGCCATACCTACCAATTTAAACCTATCGCTTATTAAATATTCGAAATCTAATTCAACTCCGGTATGTAATTGCTTTATCCCTTGAAGATCTGCAGTACCTCTAGTAGAACCATCACGGAATCCTACAGTTTTAAATCTATCTTTCCATTCTGTTCTATAGAAGTTTACATTAGCACGAAGCTTTTCAGATGTGTATCCATAACCTATCTCAAATCCAACTACTTTTTCATTTCTTGTATTTGGGTTAATGTCATTTCTGAAGTTTTGAAAAACTGCATCAATAAATGGTTGCTTAGAATAGTCTCCCATGTTTACAAAAACATTATGATTTTCATCAATATTCCAGTTTACACCCCCTTTAATATTTCCTCCAATAAAATTCTGCCATGCTGATTCTCTTTCTGGATCAGAATCTAAGTAATTAAATGGATCTATTCTTTTAAAACCTTGTTGAGAAATACCTACTTGAACAAAAGCAGTAATATCATCAGAAACATATTCTAACTGGCTAAATGCACCAGCCCAACGAACTTTACCAATGTTGTAGTAGTTTATTTTCTGCTCATCTTCTGTACTTCTAAATACATTCCATTGTTGAGCTAAATCAGAACTGTATGTTGTAGATTGAATATTTAAAGGATTGTTAATGTCATCATTATCTCTATATCCATCTGCTCCTAAAAGATTGTCTACTCTTCTGTAGTGATATCCTTTGTATGAACGAACATCAATTCCAAAATCAAACGTTAAATTGTCATTTATTTTTGTATTGTAGTTAGATAATAATCCTACCCAGTTATGAGAATTTACAGAAGCTCTTCTAATAAATCCGTTTCTTCTTTCTAAACCGTTTGGCATGCTAGAATCTCTTAATTCATCATCATTTACAATTTGTAAACCTGTAGATGGATCAGCCGGGTTTGAATAAGAATACCCACTGCTAAAGTTTCCACCTAAACCAGAATTAGCTCTTACGATTTCATCCCATTCAACTAATCCAGTGTCTGGATTTCTGAATCTACTTGAGCTGGCAAAATTTCCACCCATTCTTCCGATGTCTCCAGTTCCACCTCCACGTCCGAATGATACGTATGCTGATGTAGTTAAATTAGAAGTTTCGTTGATGTCCCAAGACCAGTTAAAAGAAGAAACTGGTTTGTGGTAAAAGTTTTTTCTCCAGTTAAATTCTTCACCATTTAAATATCCATGGTTGTAGTTATATTTTTTACCATATTTTAAGTAATCACCTATATCCGCCATGTTGAAAAAACTAGTTGTTCTTTGGTTATGCGTTTGAGGCGCTCCTGTTAACATGAATTGGAAATTATGAGCTCCTTTATCCCATCCAAGACCAACAAAATAATTGAATCCTTCGAATTCAGTTCCATCTACATATCCGTTTCCAGCAGTTCTACTCATCAAGAAAGATGCAGCAAAACCATTTTCATTTTTACCTGTATTGTATGAAGCTAAATTTTTAAAGTATCCGTCGTTACCTATTGAAGATGCAACTGAGCCTCCTTCTTCTAGGTCTGTAGTTTTTGTAATGATATTTATAGTACCCCCTACTGAAGATATTGCTAATTTAGAAGAACCTAATCCTCTTTGAACTTGCATTGCAGTTGTTACGTCAGATAAACCAGCCCAATTAGACCAGTATACTTTACCATTTTCCATATCATTAACTGGAACTCCATTAATAAGTACAGCTATATTTTCTTGTGCAAAACCACGAATTGTAATTCTAGAATCTCCAAAACCACCCCCAGATTTGGTTGCGTATACAGATGGAGTGTTGTTTAATAGTTCAGGAAATTCTTGAGATCCTAACTTATCTTGAATTTCAGCAGCTTTAATTGTAGATTTAGCTACAGGCGTTTGTCTGTCTTTTGCAATGTCAACAATTCCTCTTAAAACTACTTCTTCTAAGATGTTACCATCTTCGTTTAATTTAACGTTTCCTAGGTCAGCTGAGCCCGTGAAAGCAATTTCCATAGTTTTAAATCCTAAATAAGAAACTACAATAGTTCCACTTTCTGATGAAGTGGTTAGAGTAAATTTCCCATCAAAATCTGTTTCGGTTCCGTTGGTTGTACCTTTGACAACAACAGTTGCTCCTGGTAATCCTTCATTGGATTCGTCAACGATAGTACCAGAAATTTTTGTTTGGCCAATTACTGTTGCAGCTATAAAAAATAGAGCTACGAATAATAAGTTCTTAAAGTTTTTCATTATAGAATGTTAATGTTATTAATTCTCTGCAAAAGTCTTTTATTTTGAGAGCTGTAATGTTAATTTAATGTTAAAAATTAGCAAAATATTAACTTTTTAAAAGTAGTTTTTTTTTATGAGAAAACTGTTTTTTTTTTGGTTAATTGTTAAGTTGTTTATTAACATAAACTGGTACAAAAGTATAAAAAAAAATCAAAAGAGTATTTATTCTTTATTTAAAAGCTTTTTTGCCAATTCTTTTCCTAGCTCTACACCAAACTGATCATAGCTAAAGATGTTCCAAATAACACCTTGAACAAATATCTTATGTTCGTACATCGCAATTAATTCTCCTAAAGATTCTGGGGTTAATTTTTTAAATAAAATAGCATTGCTAGGCCTATTCCCTTCAAAGACTTTATAGGGGAGCAGCGTATTAATAGCTGAACCTTCTCCTAAAGTTTTAAGCTCTAGATGAACCTCTTCCTTAGATTTTCCAAAAGCCAAAGCGTCCATTTGTGCATTGTAATTGGCCATTAATTTTTGATGATGATCGGTTAGCCCGTATAAAGAAGTTTCGTAACCAATAAAATCTGATGGAATTAATTTTGTTCCCTGATGTACCAATTGCATGAAAGCGTGCTGCATATTGGTACCGGTACTCCCCCAAACAATTGTTCCTGTTTGATATTCTACCGGGTCTCCATTTCTGTCTACACTTTTACCATTACTCTCCATAATGGCCTGTTGTAAATATGGAGCTAACTTTGTTAAATACTGAGTGTAGGGAAGGATTGCTTCAGATTCTGCTTTATAAAAATTGTTATACCAAATACTTAATAAGGCTAAAATTACAGGAATGTTTTTTTCAAATGAACTTTCTTTAAAATGGAGATCCATTTTTTCTGCACCATCTAAAAGAGATTTATAATGGTCAAAACCAACAGATAAACTTATAGACAGCCCTACGGCAGACCATAGAGAGAAACGTCCTCCAACCCAATTCCACATTGGAAATACATTTTTAGGGTCTATTCCAAATGCATCAATAGCATCTGCATTAGTTGAAACAGCTACAAAATGTTTGGCAATGTCAAATTGAGATCCAGATTTTAAAAACCAATTCTTTATTGTATTTGCGTTAGTTATGGTTTCTTGTGTTGTAAATGTTTTTGATACAATAACAAATAATGTAGTTTCGGGGTTTAATTTTTTTAAAATTTCAGAAACATGATCTCCATCTATGTTTGAGACAAAGTGAGTTGTTAAATGATTTTTGTAATACTGTAACGCTTCTACAATCATATCTGGTCCAAGATCTGAACCTCCAATTCCAATATTTACAATGTCTGTTATTTTCTTACCAGTATATCCTTTCCAGTCTCCGGAGATTACTTTATTTGAAAAAGCTCTTATTTTTCGCAGTGCTTTTTTAACTTCAGGTCTTATGTCTTTTTTATTGATTAAGATTTCCTCTTCAGCGTTACTTCTTAGCGCTGTATGCAGTACTGATCTTCCTTCAGTAACATTAATAACATCGCCTGAAAAGTATTTATCAATTGCATCTTTAAGCGCTGACTCATTTGCCAATTCAACTAACAAATCAATTGTTTTTTGATGAATCCTATTTTTTGAAAAATCTAAGACTAAGTCATTAAAAGCAATTGAGAAATGACTTGCTCTATTAGGATCTTCATTGAATGCTTTTTTTAAGGAAAAAGTGTCCATCTCTTCGAAATGAGAAGCTAATTTTTTCCAAGCTAAAGTTGTTGTTGGGTTGATATTTTGTAATGGCATTTTCAGTAATTTATTTTGTAAAATCTATTTTATCTAATTGAGCTTCCAAAGGCTTTATAAACTTTAAGTAGCTAGGTTTAAGACTCTTTTTTAAAGGCTTAGCAGCGGGAAGTTTTTGTTTAAATGGATCTACTTGCCTCCCATTTTTCCAGAATCGATAGCATACGTGAGGCCCACTTGTGTTCCCTGTCATTCCAACATACCCAATGATATCTCCCTGTTTTACATATTGTCCTCGTTTAACTTTTCTTCTACTCATGTGAAGATATTGAGTAGAATAGGTGTTGTTGTGTCTTATTTTAACATAATTTCCATTGCCTCCTTTTCTTCTAGATTCAGTTACCTTTCCGTTGGCAGTTGCCATAATTGGAGTTCCTACTTTGGCGGCAAAATCAGTTCCTTTATGAGGCTTTACTCTACCATAGTATGCTATTTTTCTTCTTAAATTGTATCTAGAGGAAACTCTGTATTGAAATTTAATAGGAGATCTTAAGAATTGACTTCTCAACATGTTTCCTTGATCATCGTAGTATTCAGGAATTTTTTTAATAGAGTCAGGCACGAATCTATAGGCATAGAAATCTCTATTGTTATGATCAAAAAGCGCTGCTTTTACTTTTCCGTAACCAACAAACACACTATCATCTATAAATTTTTCCTCATAGATTAATTTAAACTGATCCCCTCTTTGAAGTTTGCCAAAATCTAAAGTCCAGGCATAAATATCTGCGACGTTATAAGTTAAATTTGGATTTAAATGAAGACTATCCATAGCTTCAGATAACGTGGAATAAATTTTACCCGCAACTTCTTTTTCTATAATTTTTATGGGTTTTCTATACGTATAAGCAATGATTGTGGAGTCTTTGAAATCTACTATTGTGGCACTGGATTTACTGTTTTTGTAAATGAAAACTTCTGCTTTTTCAAGAGTATCTTTACTTGCAAGTATCATGTAGGGTATTCCAGCTCTAATTCTTCTAACATCAAAGGTGTCTTTGATTTTTTTTGCAATCGCATTTATTTTAGGATAATAAACATGATGTCTGTCTAGAATAATTCCAAAACTCTCTCCTTTTTTAATGGTGTCTTTAATAACTTTATAATTATTTAGTGTGTAGCCAAATTCATGAATAATTTTAGGTTTTGAAGTAGCGGTATTACTAGAGGAACTTTCATCGTCTCTCTGATTATCATTACCACAAGACGTAACAATTAATAAAACAAAAAGAAGAATACTAAATTTTTTCAATGTTGTTAAATTTATTCTTGGTTAAGAATTCCGTAAAAATACAACTAATCAGTCATAATTTTAAATGAATTTGCTAATCCTTTAAAAGCTTTTAATTCTGCTCTTAAAGATCCAACAGCAAGCGCTGCTTTTAATCTAACAGGAATTTTATTTTTATCATCTGTAACCCATATGGTTACACTTTCACTTTCTTTAAAAACTCTTCCAGATTGAACGATTGGGCGCAATTTGATTGTTTTTATTTTTCCAAACTTAGTTTTTATGTATTCTTTACCTAAAAATTTAAGCTTAAAAGCAAAAGTCTTGGAGTCAAAAAACATATTTAAATCAATTTCGTCACCAGCTTTTATCGTATCTGTATTGATAGTTCTTAGGTAGTAAAAAGCTGAAATCATATCTTGGACATCACCAAAAGAGACCTCTTTTGTGGTATTGTATTTGAAATCTTCAATAGTAGCTATTTTTGTGTCTTGATTAAATTGAATATCTCTTTTGATAATATAACCCCCTTCGTTAACATCTCTCTTAAATAGATATGGCTTAACTTTAGTATAATCAAAGTAAGATTGATAGGTGTCTCTAACTTTAAAAAACCAACCGATAAAATCACTTGTTTTCCCAAAACCTTTTGCATGAAAAACTTTTTTGCCGTTTAAATCTGTTTCTTTAAGTGTAAGTTCTGCAGTGCCAGCTTTAAAGAACCCACTGTAACTCATTTTATATTTTAACCACTCTCCGTCTTTAAAAGGTTTAGTTTTTTCTTGCCCTAAGAGAACTGTATTAAACGAGAGCAGAAAGCAGATTAAAATTAAATTTTTCATACACATCAAACATATAAAAATTGATTGAGAATTATCTTACTTACAAAAACAAAAACTCCCTAATTTGAAGTAGGAAGTCTTTTTTAACTAAAAATTATCATTTATCTAGAAGGTACCCCAATTTTTTAATTCTTCTTCAGACCATAAATAAGGATAAAAGATTCTGCGCTGATATTTAGGGTGTAAGTATTTCCTCCAACTACTTCCTCCAGTAGCCTCTAATTCTTTTTCTTTACCTCCTAAATATTTTCCTGCGGCATCATAGTGCGCTAACACCCACTTCACATTTACAGTGTAATCATAATGGCGCATTGCTTCAATTAATGTAGCATCTTTTTGAACCTCTTTGGGTAATTGTTTAAATTTCATTGATAAATTACACGCATTATAATCTTCCATAAAGTCTATAAAATCTCCCATGTATTTTTTATCAAATAACTTAATCAATACAGATTTTTCGCCAGTATTGTGATTTTTTCCAGCAGCTTGCCAATACAAGTGATCATAGGCGTTTTTAAACGGAGAATTACGATCAATAGTTTCTCTATGCCGTGTATCAATTAAATTAATGAGTTCTGTTGATGCAAATTCTATCTTTCTGTATTGTGCGCTTTGAAAACCACTTGCAGGAGTTAAAGTGTTTCTAAATTTTAAATATTGATCTCGCTCCATTCCATCAGCCATCACAGTAAATGAATTGCTTAGCATATCAAAATACCTACTAATTCTCATTAAATGCATTGCAAATTTCTCTGCACTAACTTCATCTGTTTTAGCTACTTGATCAATTTCCCATAACACCATTTTGAATAACAATTCATTAACTTGATGGTACATAATAAATACCATTTCGTCGGGTTGATCTGTTCTTGGAATCTGCAAACCCAATAGCGCATCGGTTTGAATATAATCCCAATAGGTAATGGGAGTACTCCATAGTAATCCCTCTAACATGGAGTCTAGAGGAACGCCTAGTTTTTTATACTTCTCTTCAATGGCTTTTAATAATTTGTCTTTACTCATATGTATTGAAAGTTATGCATTCTATTTTGATGAAAAATTACAAGGTTCCCCTTTTCGCCTGCTCTCTCTCTATAGATTCAAATAAAGCTTTGAAATTTCCTGCACCAAAACCTCTAGCTCCCATTCGCTGAATAATCTCAAAAAATAAGGTAGGTCTATCTTCTATGGGTTTAGTGAAGATTTGTAATAAATACCCTTCCTCATCTGCATCAATCATAATTCCTAAGGCTTTTAATTTTTCGATATCCTCTCTCAATTCATGGCTAAATTCCTCTAAACGACCAGGTACAGCTGTATAATATTCTTCAGGTGGAGTTGATAAGAACTCAACACCTTTAGATTTTAATTGACTCACGGTCTTAACAATATCGTCAGTAGCTACAGCGATATGTTGAACTCCGGCACCTTCATAAAAATCAAGATACTCTTCAATTTGAGAGCGTTTTTTCCCTTCTGCTGGCTCATTTATAGGGAATTTTATTCGACCATTTCCGTTAGACATTACTTTACTCATTAATGCAGAGTACTCGGTATGGATCTGCTTGTCATCAAATGACAAGAAGTTTTCAAAACCCATGACATCTTCATACCATTTCACCCAAACATCCATTTGATTCCATCCTACATTACCAACCATATGGTCAATATACTTTAGCCCCGCAGTTGGAGGGTTGTAATCGGTTTTCCATTCTTGAAAACCAGGCATGAAGATTCCATGATAGTTTTTACGTTCAATAAACATATGAACAGTTTCACCATAAGTATAAATCCCTGCTTTTATAAGTTCTCCATCTTCATCAGTTTCAACAGTAGGTTCTAGGTAAGAAGTTGCCCCCCTTGAGGTAGTTTCTTTGTAAGCCTTTCTTGCGTCATCAACCCAAAGGGCTATTACTTTAACGCCATCTCCATGCTTCACGATATGATCATTAATTATTGATTTACTAGTTAATGGTGTAGTTAATACAAGTCTTATTTTATCTTGTTTTAACACATAGCTTACTGCATCTTTAGATCCAGTCTCTAAACCTTTGTAAGCATAAGACTGAAACCCAAATGCTGTTTTATAAAAATGAGCAGCTTGTTTTGCATTTCCTACATAAAATTCTACATAGTCAGTACCTAGTAATGGGAGGAAGTCTTGAGCTCCCTCAAATATTTTTTCTAAACCGTAGTCTACAGATGTTATTTTTTTTGACATAATTTATGATTAATTAGTGATTAAAATTTTTGCTAAAACTCAGCAAAAAATTACCACATTGCTCTTATTTGAGCCGTTATGTCTATTTTTTTTTCAATCATATTATTCTAACCAAGATTTATGATATTCTTCGTCTGCAATTTCCATTGCTTCTTGAGTAACTTTTAAAGGTTTAAATGTATCTACCATTACAGCCAGTTCCTCTGTTTTTGTTTTACCAATACTCTTTTCGGTAGCTCCTGGGTGAGGTCCGTGAGGTATTCCGGCAGGGTGTAATGAAATATGACCTGCCTCTATATCATTCCTACTCATAAAATCTCCATCTACATAATAGATAACTTCATCAGAATCTATATTACTATGATTGTATGGAGCTGGAATTGATTCTGGATGATAATCGTATAGTCTGGGCACAAAACTGCATACAACAAATGCATCAGTTTCAAATGTTTGATGTACCGGAGGTGGTTGATGAATTCTTCCTGTAATAGGTTCAAAATCATGAATAGAAAATGCATACGGATAATTATATCCGTCATAACCCACAACATCAAAAGGATGAGATGCATAGACCATCTCTATAATTTCATTTTGCTTTTTCACTTTGATAAGAAAATCTCCTTTTTCACGATGCGTTTCTAATTCGTGTGGTCTTCTGAGATCTCGTTCACAATATGGAGAATGTTCTAACAATTGACCAAACCAATTTCGATATCGTTTTGGAGTATAAATAGGGCGATAAGATTCTACAATAAAGAGTCTGTTATCTTCCGTATCAAAATCAATTTGATAAATAATTCCACGAGGGATGACGAGATAATCACCATATTTAAAATCTAGATTTCCTAGATGAGTTCTCAATTTACCTGTTCCTCGGTGTATAAAAATTAGCTCATCAGCATCAGTATTTTTATAAAAATAATCTTTAAGAGAACTTTTTGGAGCAGCTAAAATGATATTACAATCTGAATTTGTTAAGACCGTTTTTCTACTTTTTAAAAAATCATTTTCTTGTGGAACTTTAAATCCTTTAAAACGGTACGATTTTATATTGTTTTCTTTGGCAACTACCGGAGCTACAGAATATTGACTTCTAATTTCTTTGACCATAGTAGGTCTAAATTCGTGATATGAGTTGGTAGACATTCCGTCAAAGCCAATGGTTCCAAAAAGTTGTTCGGAGTAAAGACTTCCATCTTCTTTTCTGAATTGCGTGTGTCTTTTGGGTGGAATTTTTCCGAGTTTATGATAAAAAGGCATATTTTTTTGATTTGATTATTAAACAACATATGAAATGACCAATATCAATCAGTTTACTCTGGATTCCTTTTGATGAGGTTTTTTAATAAAATTAGTAATTCTAACCAATACATATTTAGACATTTTTATAAATGACGTTCTACAAATATAATTAAAAGTATGAATGAAGCTTAACTCTCGGGAGCTAATTCTATTTCTAATCCGTCTAAAGCTTCATTGATATGGATTTGGCAACCTAACCTGCTGTTATTCTTAACATGAAAGGCTTCTGCTAGCATTAAATCTTCGTCAGGGCTCATTTCTGGAAGCTCATGATTTGAGTTGACATAACATTGACAAGAGGCACACATAGCCATTCCTCCACAAACCCCAATAGTGCCCTCTTCTGCAAGTTCGTATGACCTCACAACTTCCATAATATTCATGGCCATGTCTGTAGGCGCTTGAATTTCATGAAGCGTTCCGTTTCTGTCTGTTATTTTAATTGAAATATCTGACATTTAAATCCTGTAATGCTATTCAATTTTTTTTATAACGGCTTTTGGCGCTTCTTTTTTAGAACCATCAAATCCTTCAACTCCACCAACAGTGGTATACTTCATTACGTACTTTTTGTTTGGATGTATACGTTTATAAGCACTTTGGCACATTAAGGTGGCTTCATGGAAGCCACATAAAATTAATTTTAACTTTCCAGGATAGGTATTCACATCACCTATGGCATAAATTCCCGGAATGTTAGTTTGGTAATCTAAAGCATTATTTACTTTGATAGCGTTTTTTTCAATTTCCAATCCCCAATTTGCAATAGGGCCAAGCTTGGGAGACAATCCAAACAAGGGGATAAAGTGGTCTACCTCTAGTATAATTTTTTCTTCACCATTTTTGATGATAGAGACACCTGTTACTTTTTTATCGCCTAAAATTTCAGTTACTTCTGCAGGAGTAATCATATTAATTTTACCTGCATCCTTTAATTCTTGAACTTTATCAACAGAATCTAGAGCGCCTCTAAATTCATTTCTTCTGTGAACTAAACTTACTTCTGCAGCAACATCTGTTAAAAAAATTGCCCAGTCTAATGCAGAATCACCCCCACCTGCAATAATAACTTTTTTATTTCTATACATTTCTGGATCACGAATGATGTATTCAACACCAGTATCTTCAAAATTAGTAATATCTGGAATGGGAGGTTTTCTAGGTTCAAAGCTTCCCAATCCACCAGCTATTGCTACAACTGGAGCATGGTGCTTTGTTCCTTTATTGGTAGTAACAATAAAAGTATCGTCTGCTAGTTTTTCAATGGTTTCTGCACGTTCACCCAAGGTAAACCCTGGCTGAAAAGACTTTATTTGTTCTAACAACTTCTCTGTTAAATCTCCTGCTAAAATTTCAGGATATGCAGGAATATCATAAATGGGTTTTTTAGGATATATTTCTGAGCATTGTCCTCCAGGCTGAGGTAATGCATCTATTAGGTGGCATTTTAATTTTAATAACCCCGCTTCAAAAACTGTAAAAAGTCCGGTAGGCCCAGCTCCGATAATTAAAATATCTGTTTTGATCATTTCTAACTAAAAATCAGGTAAAACAAGAGTTAAATAGTTCTATTTATCAGTTAATCAATATTAATAACTTGCTGAATATGAGGGGCGTATTTTTTTATGGTAGCTTCAACACCATTCTTGAGTGTCATTTGATTTACAGAGCAACCAATACAAGCTCCTTCCAATTGAACTTTTACAACTTCATTTTCTATAGATAGCAGTTTAATGTTTCCACCATCACTTTCTAAAAAAGGGCGAATTTCACTCAGTGCTTTTTCAACGTTTTCTAATGTTTCTTGTGTTGTCATAAACTTACTTTTTTACGGCGCTACAACCACTCATTGTTGTAATTCTTACAACTTCGGTTGGTGGTAAATTAGCATTTCTTTTTAGCAATTCTGAAACCATTTCTTTGGTGATATCAGTAAAAGCCTTTTCTAACAATGTATTTTCTTGTAATGCTACTGGATGGCCAACATCTCCAGCTTCACGAATACTCTGTACCAATGGAATTTCACCCAAAAACTTAGTAGTTATATCTTCTGCTAAATGTTTTGCACCATCTTTTCCAAAGATATAATATTTATTGTCGGGGAGTTCTTCAGGAGTAAAATAAGCCATATTTTCTATAATTCCTAACACTGGAACCTGAATACTTTCTTGCTGAAACATGGCTACACCTTTTTTAGCATCAGCTAGGGCAATATTTTGAGGTGTACTCACAATTACAGCACCATTAATGGGAAGTGCCTGAACTATAGATAAATGAACATCTCCAGTTCCTGGAGGTAAATCAATCAGTAAGAAATCTAATTCTCCCCAATCTGCATCAAAAATTAACTGATTTAATGCTTTTGAAGCCATAGGACCACGCCAAATAACTGCCTGATTAGGATTTGTAAAAAAACCTAATGATAATATCTTTACGCCATAATTTTCTATGGGTTTCATTTTTGATCGACCATCAACATTTATGGAAATAGGCCTTTCTTTTTCAACATCAAACATTAAATGCATTGATGGACCATAGATGTCGGCATCTAAAACTCCAACTTTAAATCCCATTTTTGCTAAACTAATTGCTGTGTTTGCGGTAATTGTAGATTTTCCTACCCCACCTTTACCCGAAGCAATAGCAATAATATTTTGAATATTTGGAATTTTCTTTCCTTTTATAAGGTTTGAATTTTCTTCTTTTTTTGGAGTTGCTATTGACTTAACGTTTACTTTAACTTCAATCTTTTCATCAACAAGTGAATGAATTGCTTTTTTTATTTCTAATTCGATTTTCTTCTTGGCTTGGAGTGCTGGATTACTGATGGATACATCAACAACAACCTCATTTCCAAACACAACTAAGTTAGAAATATTGTTATTTTCAATAAGGCTTTTCCCCTCACCTGGTTCAGTTATGGTTTCTAGTGCCTTGTAAATATCTTGCTTCGTAAAAGCCATACTTTTTTTGTTGATTTATTCTAAAATGCAAAGATAACGCTAATGCTTTAGATAGAAAAGCATGTAAATTTCAAATATCTATATATAAATAATAGAAGTTTATAAGAGTTCTTTCATGGGATCCCAAAAGACTTTTTCAAATTCCTGAATTTGATTTTCTACGACAACAATCCCCTCATTTTCTAACAATTGTTGCATAAGATTAGTTCCGCCAAAATGATGTTTTCCTGTGAGTAAACCTTTTCTGTTGACAACTCTATGCGCAGGAACTTCTTTTGTTTGGTTGTGAGAATTATTCATAGCCCAGCCTACCATTCTTGCAGATCTTGCAGCCCCTAAATAGTTAGCAATACTTCCATAGGAAGTAACTTTACCATAAGGGATTAAACGTGCAACTTGGTATACTTTTTCGAAAAAGTTATCAGATTCTTTCATAGATGTAAGATAGTAAAAATGATTTTTTCTTTACTAAGATTGAAAGAACTATTGGTGTAAATTAAAAATTCAATCTGAACTTAATATAAGTTATCGCTTTTCCTTTTTCTAAGTATTTTTTTTCGTAGAAAGTTTGTGTTCCTGTAACTTCATCAGGAGAATAATAATCTTTGTAAACATCATGGTTGGCATGTAAAATTTCATGACCTTCTCCGTGAAGTAGTCCTAAAGTATACCCATGCATAAATTCGCTATCTGTTTTAAGATTTATAACACCACCCTCTTTTAAAATGTGATTGTATTTTAAAAGAAAATCATGGTTTGTCATTCTATGCTTGGTTCGTTTATATTTTATTTGTGGATCTGGAAATGTAATCCATATTTCATCAACTTCAGCTTTACTAAAAATAGAATCTACCAATTCTATTTGTGTTCTAATAAAGGCAACATTGGTTAGTTTATTTTCTAAAGCAGTTTTAGCCCCTCTCCAAAAGCGAGCCCCTTTAATATCAATGCCAATAAAGTTTTTATCTGGGTTTTTTTCAGCTAATGCAATTGTGTATTCTCCTTTGCCACAACCTAATTCAACACTGATGGGATTATTGTTTTTAAAAAAAGAATGCCATTTTCCTTGAAAAGGGAAGTTGCTGAGAACTTCATCTCTTGTCGGCTGAATGACATTTGGAAACGTTTCGTTTTCATGAAAACGTTTCAGTTTATTTTTACTTCCCAAAATAGTTTTTAATTAAGCACGATCTTCAGTTCCTTCTTTGACGAATCTTCGAGATTCTTTCATCCAGTATGCCAAAAGAACTAATAAAACACCTAAGAAAAACCAATTCACAGCATTTGCTATCCACCAACCAAAATCTTCTTGTGCTAGGGAACGAATACTATTAAAGGGTAAGAACAACACATCAGTGAATAATTCTCCAATCCATTTGAAAATATTGAATGCTATCATATCTTAAAGTATATTTACGGTACAAAAATATAAAAACAAAGTATGCTAGCCAATTTTTTTGGGAAATCAAATCCAGTTAATTTTATTGTCATTTTTTCAATTTTTCTTGGCTTTTTTTTAGTTAGCAGTATTTCATTAATACCCATATCAACTATTGATTTTAGTATTGTTTTAGAAAAAGTTTTACAGCTAGTATTATTTTTAGTTTTTTTCTTTTTTTATAATTTTATATTATCAAAAAATAAATTAACCTTATACAATTCTTATGGTTTTTTAATTTTTGTATTATTATTTGGGTTTTTCCCTGATACGATGTTAAGTAGGAATGAATTGTTTTTAAATATTTTAGTATTAGTTTATTTAAGGAGACTTTATAGTTTAAGAAGTGGCAAAGACCTACACAAAAAAATATTTGATAGTGGATTTTGGTTAGGAATTCTTTTTCTGTTAGCTCCAAAAATGGTTCTTTTTGGGATATTATTATTTTTATCGATTTGGTTATTCCAAAAAATAAATTTGAGAACTCTCTTAATTCCTTGTCTAGGTTTTTTAGCTCCCGTGATATGCTATGTCACCTATTGTTTTTGGTTTAACCAAATAGAGGAATTTACAGCATCATTTTTTTGGTATGCTAATTATAATTTTGAACTATTTACAGACAGCTCTATTTTTATACCCACAATAGTATTAGTAACATTAGTATTGATATCAATACTAGTTAAAACTCCGAAAGTAATTTCAATAAGTGGTAATTATAGAAACTATTGGATTTTAATTCTTTTTAATCTTTTTATAGCGATTACTATTCTCTTGATTCAAAATACACTTCATGAATCTCAATTGATCTTACTTTTTTTTCCAATCTCTGTTATTTTAACAAATTGGTTGGAAAGCATACAAAAACCTTTTTTAAAAAATATTTTTATTGCAGCATTACTTTGTACTCCAATTATTCTATTTATAATTTAGGACCATAAGAAAGATCACCTGCATCTCCCAACCCCGGAACGATATATCCTTTCTCATTTAATATTGGATCGATATCAGCAATCCATAATTCTGTATTTGTAGGAAAATGATTTTTTATAAAATTGACACCAAATTTAGAACCAATTACAGAAACAATATGAATTTTTTTAGGGGTCCCAAATTTTTTAATTGCTTCATATACAGTAACCATTGATTTTCCTGTTGCTAGCATTGGATCTGCAATAATTAAAGTTTTTCCATCTAAAGTAGGAGTTGCAAAATACTCTACTTTAATTTCAAATTCATTGTCATTCTTCAGGGGGTACCTATATGCAGATATAAATGCATTTTCAGCAGTGTCAAAATAATTTAAAATTCCTTGATGAAGGGGAAGACCAGCCCTTAGAATGGAACAAATAATGATATCATTACTGTGCACTTTCAATTTCTTTTCTCCTAATACAGTTAATGTTGTTTCTTTTGAATACTCAAGTTCTTTGCTTAATTCATAAGATAAAATTTCACCAATACGCTCTAAGTTTCTTCTAAAACGCATACTATCTTTTTGAATATCTTGATTTCGTATTTCTTTTAAGAAGGTATTTAAAACTGAATTTTGTTTTAATAAATGACGTACAATCATATTTTGTATTTTAGTTTTAAAAAAAAAGTATTTATTAAAATTTCGTATATTTATAAAGTTAAAATATTTTAATTAGCAAATTCATAGCTCTACAATTTATGATAATTGGCTAAGAATTCAACAACCAAAAACTAATAAAAGAGTCGTTAATGGCTCTTTTTTTAGTTATTTAAAACATACATAATTTTTTCTATCACTTTAGTTGGTGCTATCGTTTCCATTACATTTTCGTATCCATTTGCTACTTTATTCCCGTAAATTGAGCAGGGTATTTTAGGATATTTTTCAAGATCTGAGACCACAGAATAATCGTCGGGTTGATCAAATGGAGCAAATCCAGCATAAGGGTGTGTAACCCCCCATAGTGTAATGGTTTTTACTTGTTGCATTGCTGCTAAATGCGCATTACCTGAATCCATAGCAACCATTAAGTCTAATACACCTATAACTTCTAGTTCTTCTTTAAAGGAGAGTTTTCCAGCTAGATTAACTATGCTATCATGGATGTTTTCTAGGGTGTTCAGAATTTCTATCTCACGTTTTCCTCCCCCAAAAAGAAATATTTTAAATCCTTTTGAAGCCATTTCTTCAATTACTTCTTCCATTAATTGAGGCGGATATACTTTACCTTTAAATGCAGCAAAAGGAGCAATACCGATCCAGGTATCCTTTTTCAATCCTGTATAAAGAGTAATTTTTTCAGCTAATTTTATTTTATTTATTGGGGTTGGGTTTGAAAGGTCTAGGGTAAAACCTAATTTGTTTAAAACGTCTGCATATCGCTGGTGTGAGGTTTTTAATTGTTTAAAAATCTTATTTTTTGTTCTTGTTAATGCTTTTTTTTCAGCCCTTCCTTTGTCTATAAAAATGCTAGGTTTTCCATCAAAAATAAATAGAGCTCTCAGTATTTTTGAACGTAATACATTGTGAAAATCAGCAACATGTGTAATTTTTTCTTTTTTGAGTTCACGGTAAAGTTTAAGGAGCCCTAATATTCCTTTGTGTTTTGTATTTACTTGAGCGGCAAAAAAAGAAACTTGAGGAATTGTATCAAAAAGAGGTTTAAAAAAAGGCTTAGATAGCACTGTTATTTTACAGTCTGGGTATTTCTCTGTGAGTGCTCTAATAACTGGAACCGTCATGGCTACATCTCCCATTGCTGAAAGTCTAATGATTAAAATATGTTGGTGGTTAGACACGAATTACTTTTAAATGTAAATGTAATCTTTTCATCAGAATTATAATCACATCTAAAATTATAATGGTTTCTTGAAGTTATTTAAAACTAGATGATTAAACCAAAACATCTAAAAATAACAGCGAATTAAAAATGTATCTTTGTACTCTATTAAAAAGATTATAAATGATTCAATCAATGACGGGTTACGGTAAATCCGTATTACACTTATCAGATAAAAAAGTAACCATAGAGATAAAATCTCTTAATAGTAAGAATTTAGATTTAAATGTTCGTATTCCCTCCTATTACAGGGTAAAAGAGCTAGCTGTTAGAAAAGAATTGGCCTCTAAATTGGTAAGAGGAAAAGTAGATTTTTCTATTTATATAGAAATGACAGCTGATGAAACCTCGACAACAGTAAATAAAGGCGTTGTTACAGAATACATGCAGCAGTTAAGAAATGTGGTTCAAACAGGCTCTTCTAATGATGTAGAACTATTAAAAATGGCAGTTAAAATGCCAGATGCTTTAAAAACTGAACGAGAAGAATTAAATGAAGATGAATGGGCTCAAATAAACACCAATATTCAAGAAGCCATTAAAGATATTATTCAATATCGAATAGACGAGGCAGCCTCTTTGGAAGATGATTTTAAATTGAGAATTAAAAATATTCAAAGTTTTTTGGTGGAAGTTAAGTCATTTGATGAGGCTAGGATAGCGTTTGTTAAAGAGCGTTTAAACAAAGCTATAGATGAACTAAAAGTGACAATAGATGAAAATCGTTTTGAACAAGAATTGATATACTATCTTGAAAAACTTGACATCAATGAAGAGAAGGTTCGATTAGCAAATCATTTAAGCTATTTTTTACAAGAATTAGACACCCCAGACTCTAATGGGAAAAAATTAGGATTTATTGTTCAAGAAATAGGTAGAGAAGTAAATACAATTGGTTCCAAGGCGAACTTTGCTCCAATGCAAAAAGCCGTTATTCAAATGAAGAACGAGCTAGAGAAAATTAAAGAACAAATTTTAAACGTATTATAATATAGATTCTGAAAAAAAATTCAGTAAGACGATATAACTTAAAATATGAATCAATTTAAAGGTAAATTAATTGTTTTTTCAGCACCTTCTGGATCAGGAAAAACAACTATTGTACGTCATTTATTACATCAAGAAGAATTTGGGCTTGAGTTTTCAATATCTGCAACCTCCAGGGAGGCTAGAGGTAAAGAAATAGACGGAGAAGATTATTACTTTATGTCTGCAGAAAAATTTAAACAAAAAATAAAAGCAGATGAATTTTTAGAATGGGAAGAGGTTTACATTAATAATTTTTACGGGACTTTAAAGTCAGAGGTTGATAGAATTTGGGCAAAAGGTAAGCACGTAATATTTGATATTGATGTGGCTGGCGGATTAAGAATTAAGAAAAAATTTCCAGAAAAAACTTTGGCTGTTTTTGTAAAACCACCAGACATTAATGAACTAATAATTAGGTTAAAACAAAGAGGGGAAGAATCTCCAGAAAAAATAGCAATGCGTGTTGCAAAAGCTCCAACAGAAATGGCAACAGCACCTCAGTTTGACACCATAATTTTAAATGATGACCTAGCTACAGCATTACAAAATGCTGAAAATTTAGTTAATGATTTTTTAAATAAATAACTATGAAGATTGGATTGTATTTTGGAACTTTTAATCCAATTCATGTAGGGCACGTTATTATAGCCAATCATTTAGTAGAGCATTCAGATTTAGATGAAGTTTGGATGGTGGTAACCCCACATAATCCACATAAAAAGAAAAGTTCTCTTTTGGCAAATCATCATAGATTAGAACTTGTGTATTTGGCTCTTCAAAGCTATACTAAAATTAAACCTTCAGATATTGAGTTTAAGTTGCCTCAACCTAATTATACAATTAATACATTAGCTCATATCAATGAAAAGTACCCTCAACATGAGTTTAGTTTAATTATGGGTGAAGACAACTTAAAAAGCTTTCATAAATGGAAAAATTTTGAGACTATTTTAGAAAATCATCATCTCTATTGTTATCCCAGAATTTCTGAGGGAAAAATTAAAAGTAATTTTAACAATCACCCCAAAATTCATAAAATAGAGGCCCCAATTATTGAACTTTCAGCATCATTAATTCGCAACGGAATAAAGAATAAAAAAAATGTAGTACCAATGCTTCCTATTGAAACATGGAAATATATTGATGAGATGAATTTTTACAGGAAATAAATAATTATATCCAATCAATTTAACTCATTTTAATACAGAGAATATTAAAAACAAGGTTTCGTTGTATATTTGTTACATCACATATTTTTAAATGGTAAAAAACAATAAAAAGAAAGGGAAGTTAAAACATAAACTCACAAATAAGTATCGTTTAGTTGTTTTAAACGAGAATACTTTTGAAGAAAGATTCTCATTAAAATTATCGCGCTTAAATATTTATATTTTAGGGGGGTTATTTTCTATTACTTTGATTTTGGCAACAATTTTATTAATTGCTTTTTCGCCTTTAAAAGAATATATTCCAGGATACTCTTCAACAAAACTTCAAAAAGATGCTACGAAACTTACGATAGATTCAGATTCTCTAAAAAATAGATTGGCAATATTAGAAAATTACACAAACGCCATTAAATCTGTATTATCAGGAGAGTTAACTTCAGATGAGGTAATAGACTCTCTAAAAGATTCAGCAAAAAGGATTCAAATAGAGGAAAGCAGTTTATATGCTACTAAACAAGATTCTATTTTTAGAGAAAAGATTGAAAGTAGAGATCGATTTCCTTTGTCAGATGAATCACAGGATAAATTAAAAATTGTATTTTTTGCTCCCATAAGTGGTAGCATTTCCCAGTTATTTAATTCTGAGAATAAACATTTTGCAATTGATGTGGTTGCTAAAGTTGGAACACCTGTTAAAGCAGCAGCAGATGGCACTGTAATTTTTTCTGAGTGGACAACTGAGACCGGGTATGTAATTATTTTAAAACATGCTAATAATTTTATTTCTGTATACAAACACAACGGAACTTTGTTGAAACAACAAGGTGATTTAGTGCAATCAGGTGAGGCAATAGCAAGTATTGGTTCTTCTGGAGAATTAACAACTGGCCCCCATTTGCATTTTGAGCTTTGGAGTGACGGTTATGCTGTAAATCCTGCTAATTATATAGATTTCAAATAAATGAGTATTAAATCTACTTTAGCAATTCCTTTCGCAAAAAAAGCTCAAAAAAAAGTCTATAAGTGGGCTTATGAGCCTCATAAAACTCAACAAAAAATTTTTAAAGAGCTTATTAAAAAAGCAAAAAATACTGCTTTTGGTAAAGATCATAATTTTCATAAAATTACTTCGTACTCAGAGTTTAAAAAACAAGTAAGAGTATCAGATTATGAAGGTTTAAGGTCATACATAGACAGGGTAGTATCTGGAGAAAAAAATGTACTTTGGAAAGGGAAGCCTTTATATTTTGCAAAAACATCAGGCACAACATCAGGGGCGAAGTACATTCCAATCACTAAAGCGTCAATGCCTACTCATATAAAAGCAGCAAAAGAAGCGCTGCTCTGCTATATTGTAGAAAAAAACGATGCAAGTTTTGTAAATGGTAAAATGATTTTTTTACAAGGAAGTCCAGTTTTAGAGCGGTTAAATGGTGTTAAATTAGGAAGGTTGAGTGGAATTGTAGCCCATTATGTACCTCAGTATTTATTAAAAAACAGACTGCCAAGTTGGGAAACAAATTGCATAGAAGATTGGGATACTAAAGTAAATGCAATTGTAGAAGAAACTATAGATGAAGATATGTCTGTAATTAGTGGAATCCCTTCTTGGGTTCAAATGTATTTTGAAAAGCTTATCAACAAGACTGGAAAGACCATTTCAGAAATTTTCCCAAATTTTAATTTTTTCATTTATGGGGGTGTAAATTTTGAACCCTATAAAAATAAGTTTGAGACTCTAATTGGAAAAAAAATAGACTACATAGAATTATATCCAGCTTCAGAGGGTTTTATTGCCTACCAAGACTCTCAAAGTGAGCCAGGAATGTTACTACAATTAAATAGTGGAATTTTTTATGAATTCATTCCTACTAACGAATACTTTGATGAAAATCCAACCAGAGTCTGTTTAGAAGATGTTGAATTGAATATCAATTATGTGATCATACTCAATACTAATGCAGGTTTGTGGGGATATAATATTGGAGACACTGTAGAGTTTACATCATTAATGCCCTACAGAATTAAAGTAACTGGTAGAATTAAACATTTTATCTCTGCTTTTGGAGAACATGTGATTGGAAAGGAAGTTGAAAAAGCATTAAATGATGCTATACAAGGAACAGCTATTAATGTTAGTGAATTTACAGTAGCTCCTCAAGTAAATCCAATTGAAGGATTACCTTATCATGAGTGGTTTGTTGAGTTTGAAAATGAACCTGAGGATATCAATGATTTTGCATCAAAAATAGATGCATCTATGCAGGCTCAAAATATATATTATGCTGATCTAATTGAAGGTAAAATATTACGACCTTTAATTGTGCGAAAAGTTAAAAAAGGAGGCTTTCATGAATACATGAAATCTATAGGTAAGTTTGGAGGACAAAATAAAATTCCACAATTATCAGACAATAGAAAAATAGCAGAGGTTTTAAATTCTTTTTTAAAAGGCTAGTTTAAGGGGTATCAAAAAAAATCACAAACCAATGAAAATTATTTCAACCAACATAGGCGAAAGACAAGACATCGATTGGAAAGGGAAAATGATTACTACTGGAATTTTTAAATTTCCAGTTGATATTCCTATATTTCTTGATAAAGAAGAGGTAAAAGGAGATGCTATTTGCAATAGAAAACACCATGGAGGTATTGAGCAAGCAGTTTATGGTTATTCTCAATCACATTACGAGTTCTGGAAAACGCGATATACATCATTGGATTGGCAGTATGGGATGTTTGGCGAAAACTTAACCATAGACCACCTAGAAGAAACAGAAATTCATGTAGGCGATACGTTTAGAGTTGGAGATTGTATCTTAGAAGCTACTAAACAAAGAGACCCTTGTGTTAAATTAGGCGTTCGTTTTAACGATATGAATATTGTGAAACAATTCTGGAATACCACCATGTGTGGAGTATATTTTAAAGTAGTTCAAACTGGAAATGTAAAAGCTGGAGATTCTTTCTTGCCAATTAAAAAAAATCCAGAAAACCCAACAATTGCAGATTTATATATTGCTAAAAGAGTGCGTAAGGGTATGTAAACAATTAAATTGTTTTCTCTTTTTTATGGAGGAAGCGAGTTAATTTCATAGAAAGATCTAATAAAATAATCTTAGCATTTCCATTTCTTTCAATATGGTATAGCGCATCATTTAATTCTTTCTCAATTGCTAAGATATTCTCACTATGAACAAAAGGAGCAAAATTTTGTAAATCAAATTTTGGTGTTTTTATTTCTAAGAATACTAAATCTGGAGACTTATAATTTAACAATAAGGCCTGCCTAAAGAATTGTAAACAATAGGCTAAAAATTGTTTTTGAGTTTCTCTACCAGATTTTGCAATAGTCTCAGCCCAAACTACTAATTCTTGAATAACAGCTGCATTTCCCTTGGCTTTAAAAGCAGCACGAATCCAAGTGATAAACCACTCTTCAAAAATTAGATCATTAGAATCTTGATGTAATAGGTGAACTGCTTTATTGTAATTTCCTTCAGCTTGAGCAGCTATTTTTAAAGCTTCACTTTCTGTTGAATTTTCTTTTACAACCAAACTTTCGGCAATATCTTTCTCACTTAGAACAGGAAAGTGCAATGCTTGGCAGCGCGATCTAATGGTGTTAATTATTTGATCTTCGTGTTCAGTAATTAATAAGAAAATTGTTTTCTCAGGAGGTTCTTCAATTAACTTTAATAATTTATTTGCTGCTGCAATATTCATTTTTTCAGCCATCCAAATAATCATTACTTTAAAGCCACCCTCATAGGATTTAAGTTGTAATTTTTTAACAACCTCTAAAGCTTCATCAACTCCAATCATTCCTTGCTTATTTTCTACTCCAATAGATTGTAACCAATTGAAAAGACTTCCGTAAGGTTGATTTTTAACAAAATCTCTCCATTCAGATAAAAATAAATTACTAACTGGATGTTTTTTAACAGATTCATTTGTGGTTACTGGGAACGCAAAGTGTAAATCGGGATGTTGTAGTTTGTCTACTTTTAATTCACTTACCGTTGGATTGTCTGAGAAATGACTTAATAAAAATTGAGCATATGCAATAGCAACAGGTAAAGTCCCTGAACCCTCTTTACCTACAAATAATTGGGCGTGAGGAATTCTTCCATTTTTAGCAGAAGTTAATAAATGGTTTTTGATGTGTTCTTGACCAATAATTTGATTAAAAAGCATATCACAAATATAAGCGATAATTTTACGCAAACGATATATTAACTTTTCAGTTTTCAATTGCTATGAACCCCTTTAATTAGCTATTTTTGTCGAAAATATTTATAATGAAAACGATAAATGACTTTAACTTTTTTAATAAAAAAGCATTAATACGAGTAGATTTTAATGTGCCTTTAAATTCAGAATTTGATGTAACTGATGTTACTAGAATAGAGGCAGCTAAGCCTACAATTATGAAAATTTTGGAAGATGGTGGTGCTGTAGTTTTGATGTCTCATTTGGGAAGACCTAAAGGCGTAGATGCTAATTATTCATTGAAGCATATTGTAGAAAAGGTAGCTGATGTTATTGGTGTTCAAGTAAAGTTTGTGCCTGATTGTATTGGAGAAAAAGTAAATAAGGCTGTAAAAAATTTACAAAATGGAGAAATTTTATTGTTAGAAAATCTTCGTTTTTATGCAGAGGAAACTGCAGGTGACGATGGTTTTTCAGAACAACTTTCCAAAAATGGAGATATTTATGTTAACGATGCATTTGGTACTGCACATAGAGCACACGCTTCTACAACCATAGTGGCTAAATATTTTTCAAAAAATAAGTGTTTTGGTAATTTATTAGCCAAAGAAATAGAAAGTATTGATAAAGTTTTAACAAATAGTGAGAAGCCTGTTTTGGCAATTTTAGGAGGTGCAAAAGTATCTTCAAAGATTACCGTTATTGAAAACATTTTAGATAAAGTAGATCATTTAATTATAGGAGGTGGAATGACTTTTACCTTTGTAAAAGCACAAGGAGGTAGTGTTGGAGATTCTATTTGTGAAGATGACAAAATGGAGTTGGCTTTAGAAATTCTAGAAAAAGCAGCTGCTAAAAATGTACAAATTCACCTTCCTGTAGATGTTTTAGCAGCTGACGATTTTTCTAACGATGCGAACACTCAAGTGTTAGACGTAACTCAAATACCTGATGGCTGGCAAGGATTAGATGCTGGCCCAAAATCTCAGCACATTTTTGATGAGGTTGTCAATTCATGTAAAACCATCTTATGGAATGGCCCTTTAGGTGTTTTTGAATTAGAAACCTTTTCTAAAGGAACCATTGCACTTGGTAATTCTATAGACAAAGCTACCCAAAATGGCGCTTTTTCTTTAGTTGGAGGAGGAGATTCTGTTGCGGCAGTTAAACAGTTTGGTTTTGCAGATAAAGTAAGCTATGTATCTACTGGTGGAGGAGCCATGTTAGAAACATTAGAAGGGAAAAACTTACCAGGCATTGACGCTATACTTTCTTAGAGAATATTCTTATATTTAACACATCAATTTTTAAAATATATTTTTCAATATGATTCGCCTTTAAAGCGAATCATATTGCGTTCAAAAGTAAAATATGAAATATACAACACTGCCAAAAACATCAATTAAAGTTTCAAAAATTTGTTTAGGAACCATGACTTGGGGGAATCAAAATACTCAAGACGAGGCATTCGATCAGATGGATTATGCATTAGAGCAAGGAGTCAATTTTTTTGATACTGCAGAATTGTATCCTGTGCCAGCAACTCCAGAAACCTATGCAGACACAGAACGTATCATTGGAAACTGGTTTCAAAAAACAGGAAACAGAGCTAAAGTTGTTTTAGCAAGTAAAATTGCAGGTGGTGGAGACTATACAAAGCATATAAGAACAGGTGGTTTTACCAAACAAAATATTACGGAGGCTGTAGAAGGAAGTTTGCAAAGATTGCAAACAGATTATCTAGATCTGTATCAATTGCATTGGCCTTCGAGAGGTGTAAATTGTTTTGGTGTAAGAGATTATCCTTATCAAACTGCTACAAAAGAAGCAGAAAATCACTTAGAAATTTTAGAGACATTAGATGCTTTTGTTAAAGCAGGAACTATTAGAGCAATAGGTCTTTCTAACGAAACACCTTGGGGTACTATGAAGTATTTACAAACTGCAAAGGATTATAACCTAGCAAGACCTGTTACCATTCAAAATTCATATTCGATGATTCACAGAGGTTATGAAGTTGGATTGTCTGAAGTTTCCATGAGAGAAGATATTGGGTTATTAGCCTATTCACCTTTAGCACAAGGCGTATTGTCTGGAAAATATTTAGACGGGAAAAGTCCAGAAGGATCACGAGGAAATTTATTTCCTAGGTTTATAGCCCGTTATATGGGAGACGGATCTAGTGAAGCCGTAAAAAGATACCAAGCAATTGCAAAAAATAGTGGAATTACTTTATCGGAATTGTCTTTGGCTTTTGTAAATCAATTACCTTTTGTAACCAGTAATATTATTGGAGCTACAAAAATGAGCCAACTCAAAGAAAATATAGGAAGTATTCATATAGAATTGTCTGAGCAAACCCTAAAAGAAATTCAAGAAGTACATGCCATGATACCGAATCCAGCTCCTTAATACTATATTTTCTTATTTATTTTGTTTAGCCGTCCAATTATCTCTTAGCCCAACAGTTTTATTAAAAACCAAATTACCTGATGTTGTGTCATCATCAACATTAAAATATCCTAAACGTTGAAATTGAAATCGTTCACCTATACTTGCTGATTGTAAACTAGGTTCTATAAAAGCATTGATAACTTCAAGTGAATTAGGGTTTAAGAATTCCATGAAATCTTTGTCTTTATGACTGTCTGGAGCTTCATCAGAAAATAAACGATCATAGGCCCTTACCTCTGCATTGATGGCATGCTTTATAGATACCCAATGCAAGGTTCCTTTTACCTTTCGTGTACTTTCTTCAGTTCCACTTCCAGATTTACTCAAAGGGTCATAAGTACATTGAATCTCTGTGATATTACCATCGACATCTTTGGTGCAACTTTCTGCTTTAATAATATAAGCGTTCTTTAAGCGAACCTCTTTTCCTAATTTTAAGCGAAAGAATTTTTTATTGGCTTCCTCTCTAAAATCCCCTTTTTCAATGTAAATTTCTTTTGAAAAAGGAACTTCTCTAGATCCAAAACCTTCTACATAGTCATTATAACTTGCATCTAAAACCTCTTCTTTATCTTCAGGATAATTTGTAATGACCACTTTTACAGGATCTAAAACGCCCATCACTCTTTTGGCAGTTTTGTTGAGGTCCTCTCGAATTTTAAATTCTAATAAGGCCACATCAATACTATTTTCTCGTTTAGAAACTCCAACAGTTTCGATAAAACTTTTAATAGATGCTGGCGTATATCCTCGTCTTCTTAAACCAGAAATGGTTGGCATTCTTGGATCATCCCAACCAGAAACTATACTATCCTCAACCAAACGCATTAATTTACGCTTGCTCATAATAGTATAACTTAAATTTAAACGAGAAAACTCACGTTGTTTTGGAAGAATTGGAAATTGTTCTTTTCCATATTCATACACATGATCTCTAAACCAATTGTATAAATCTCTATGAGGTTTAAATTCTAATGAACATAAAGAATGCGAAATTTGCTCTATATAATCACTCTCTCCATGCGTCCAATCATACATTGGATATATCTTCCAGTCATTTCCTGTCCTGTGGTGTTCTTTGTACAAAACTCGATACATTATAGGGTCACGAAGCAACATATTAGGGCTAGTCATATCTATTTTAGCACGTAAGATATGCTCCCCTTCTTTAAACTCACCATCTTTCATTTTTTGAAATAAATCAAGATTCTCAGCTACAGATCTATTTCTGAAAGGGCTATTGGTTCCGGCTTCTGTTGGAGTTCCTTTTTGTTCTCTCATCTCCTCTGATGATTGACTATCTACAT
>OLHI01000049.1_pt1 | contig 38616 bp, 61 predicted proteins | sample 1609501 | NCBI WGS metagenome assembly OLHI01 (sample SAMN05416862, study PRJEB24817) | seawater metagenome | isolation source: Sea water | place: Canada:Atlantic | collected 2013-11 | reverse complement strand
AATAAGGGTGTTATCAACGCTAGACGGGGTTGTCGCTAAGGTGAAGAATCTATTCGCCCCATCCCCTGAAAGGTACTCAACAAAATCTGAAGTTCTGAGAAGGGATGAGTCAGACGAAAACAGGCTGGAATAAATCTGCGCGCCCTCACTGTCCTCTACCGTGATCGAGAAATCACCGTCTGCAAAGAAGTTGGAAGGCGAACCCCCATTATCAGGGTAGCCTTGCACCGTCCGGATGGGCTGCAGGGCCGCAGTCACAAGGGTTTGGTCCCAGTACACAGTAACCGGGTTGGTTTTCGCGTCCAGGCCAGCCACACCCACATAGATGTTGCCTCCCTCTAGTGACCCGCCGTCAACGTCGGTAAAAAAGGGATACGGGTTGTCAATCGTAATGGTCGTCATTGTGCGCCCTCCTCGGGCTGTTGCGCGGCTCTTGTACCACCACGGAAGGCTGCAAGCGATCCAGTCACAGAAAGGGCGTTAGCTATCATCCTAGACTTTGCCTCTGATAAAGGTTGACCAGCGATGGCTTCATTTATTGCATCTAGCGCCTTGGTTACATTTGTTCCCCTGACTTCCGTTAGGGATGTTGCAATTTCCTGCATAAGAGCAGCACGTCGCGCTTGGTCCGCTTGGGGGGTTGTGTCGGCTAGAACTTGGGTTATTCTCCGAACCGCCCCAACTGGCTCCCCTCTCGCAAGAGTGCCCAGAACGCCTGGGGTGGTTACCTCGTCAACTGCGGCCTGTCCTGCCTGCCTGACAGCAGTAGCAGACCCGCGAGACACTGCCGCGCGTGTCGCAAGCTGTGGGACCTCTGCCTCCATTAGCTTACTAATACGCCTTGCAGCCTCTGGGCCTATTGCGGCCTCAATCTTGGCTGTAGTGGCGCGCGAGGAAAGCGATTGAATCGCCTGCCGTACTTCCCGCGCGTCTAGGTTTTGGTCCGAGGCCACAGAGCGAACATTTGACATTCCCTCCTCAAGAGCCTCCCGAAGACCGCGCTTGAATGCAGACTTCTCAGCCTTAGACGCGCCCTCCATTTGCGCAGCAACATCCTCTAGCCGCACGTTTTGGGTAAGCACACCACGGCCCATGGCTAGAGCGTTATCCTCTGCAATCTTGTTGCCCCCAAGCCTAACAGCCCGGCCATATGTCGGGACCGCTTCAGTTAGTGCAACCCTAAGATCTGACGCCAAACTAGCCGCGCCGATACCTTCCCGGCTCAATCGTCCGAACTGGTCTTTCGTTTCCTCGGCAATGCCGCCTAGCTGGATTTTGATTTCATTCAACTGCTGCACGTTTAGGGGATTCGTGAACGTCACTGTTCCATCGTCCGCAATGCTCGCCATAATCTGCTGGTTTTTCGTCCCTGCAATCTGCATGGCGTCGTTTGCGTCTTGAACCGCTCGGTTGAGTGTCTTGCTTGGAATGCGGTCAAGTACCCCCTCAATCTCCCGCCCCGCTGGGCTGGCGTAGTTGATAGGCTGCTCAAATGCCGCGTTGTAGGCTGTTCGCCTTGCTGCAGCAGACCCTTGGGATATCTCTCTAGCCGCCGCCTTAACTCCACCGGGTTTGCCTAGGATGGCATCGAATGCAGACCGCAACTTAGGGCCGCTTTCCGCCGCTCTGGCTTCAACAGCCTCCCGGCCTACGCGCAAAGCCCCGCCACCTTCAGCCATAGCCGTGTCAAGGGCCTGCGCCGTTGCCGGTCCTGCATCTGCCAACATGGCCTGATCGCCTACCGCGCCGAGCCGGGCCTGTGCTGCGGGTAGGTCCTCAACAGATAGAGCATTTTTAACGACACGAGCGGCGTTGGGGCTTAAGCCAAGCTCCCTTGCAATCACGCCGATATCTGCTGATTTGAAAAAATCAATCGCGTTTCTAACCCCTGCACTAATAGCCGGGGTCAATCCGCCAACTATGCCGCCGAATGCGCCGCCTGTTATGGCGTCTTCCTGTGCTAAACTAGCCCTTTCCTCTAGGGTCTGTCCCCTGCCAGCACCAGCGAAACCGCCCTCTATTGATCCGGCTAATGCGCCTCCGCCTGCGCCTAAAGCCATTTGCGCGGCTAAAGATTCAGGAGCCGCCGCAAGAATGGCAGGGCCAGCCGTAGCAATAGCCGCAGGAGCTGCAGCCAGACCACCGGCCACCTGTAACGCCATAGTTTGCCCTGGGCGTTCCTCTGCCATAGCGCGCTGTCCCGCCCGCGTTGCTTGTTGTGCATCCTCAGAAAATAAACCGATTGCCTCGTCTGCGAATTGACCAACAAAGGGAACCCCTTGAATTGCCGTCGCACCGCGCGCCGCAATCGGGTTCTGTGCAATCAATTGTTCATTTACACCGCTGCGAAATGCCCCCGCTGGGGTGGCACCCTCTAGGATGCGCCCAACCGTTTCGGGGTCCACTGTGGCCATGGCTGGGCCTACAAAGCCTTGTGTTCCGTCTGGCTGTGAATATACCACGCCGCCATCATCTGTGCTGGCAATGACGCGCGCACCGGCTGGCAAGTCCCGCCCGCCTGACAGAATGTTCGTAACGATCCCGGTATTAACGTCGCTTAGATCGCCTCGGTTGTAAGCGTCAATGATTGTTGGGGTTAATTGCTGCGCTGTCAGACCTTGCTGCGCTGGCGCGGCCTGCTGTTGCGTTGGGGCGACCTCTGGAAACGCGGCCTCATACCTAGCGCGGCTTTCTGGCGTCCCGCCGCCCTCTCGGTACAGTCTGTGGAGCCGTTCAACTGGGCTTTCCTGCAGCGTGTCAGAGTCGGGACCGCCTGCCGCAACGGAAGAACCGCCGCCGCCCTGTGTGCTGAGAGGGCGCAGAAACTGCCTCTTAAACACATCCGCCGCCTCTTCGGCTGTGGTTGTCTGTAAAAGAGATTGACCGGCCCTTCTCTCTGTCGTTGCAAGTTCCTGCAGGGCAAAGTCCAATTGTGTATCCTGGTCGCTAACCGGAACCCCGCGCGATTGGGCAAATGCCTCCAGTTCACGCCGACGCGGACCGGTATGCTGGAATAGGCCGAATCCGCCACGGGAACCGGGAACAATAGGGCTTATCTCATTGATGCCAGGATTGAACCCACTTTCGCGGCTTATCTCGTTGGCAATGCCCTCTGCAACATGAGGCGCTAGGCCGCGATTGATAAGCCCTTGAACTACCTCCGCGCGGGCCATTACTGGTTAGCTCCCAGTTGGTTTAGGAGCGCGTCAAGTTCATCGTCTGGGCTTACCCCCGCCTGTGGTGCTCCCTCCTGCACCTCACCAGCTCGGTTATTTACTATCCAGTCCGAAAGCGTATTTCCCGGCCTTCCAAGGAACTGCGCCGCGTCTAGTAACATAGCCGCCACTTTTTCTTGCGCGGTCTGCTTCTCTTGCAGCCATGCGCGAAGATCAGGGGCGGAAAGGTTGCGAGGCGCTGCGGTTTCCATTGCCAATTGCATCTCGCCTGCGCTTAAGGCCCCGAATGTAGTTGCAGAGATAACGTCTAGCCCCATACGATCAAGGGCGTTTTGAAGTGAAGCACTCTCTTTGGTGATGTCAGGAAGACGGCGATAAATAAGACCAGCCTTAGCGCCCTCGTCAATGGATGTTATGGCCTCCTGGATGTTGGAAATGCTTGCTCGTGTCTTGCTGAATTGGTCGAACAAGTCGCCGCTTTTGGCCGTGGCTTGTTTGGCTGCGTCCACGGTTGAGGCGGCAACCCCTCCCAGATCCACGACTCCCTCAAGCTTTCCCGTTTCTCGGAACAGTGCCCTTTGACCCTGGGTCATCGTTTCGAACTCATTGGCCTCTGCGACCACGCGCGCGGCTTCCGCCCCGGTGACAATATCCCCAGATGGATTCGTGACTTTGTTAGGAGTGTTCTCGTCGTTGAAGACCTTGATCGTGGTTCCGTTGTCGAAGTTTCGCACGGTCTGAACTGATGGCCCCTTGCCTAGAAGGCTGTCGAATGTCGTGCCCCCTAACACCTTCAGCGGCACACCAACCGCGACCAAAGCGCTCTCTGGGTCAGCCTTGAACATGTCCAGGTAAGCTTGAGTTTGCTGTGCCTCTTCCTCGCGTCCCGGCGTGTTGTTTAGTGCCTCAATCCGACCTTCAAGAAGGGCTGTTGTTCTTTCCAAATCACCGGACTTGATAGCCGCCTTAATGGAAGCAAACGTCTCCCCCATAAACAACAGCGTTGATTGCTGTTGCGCCTTGTCCAATATCTGCCAAGCTTGATTCATCTCTGTGGCAAGGTCAGGGTTTCGGGTGATTAGAGAAGCAAACCCTTCCGCCGTTGGGTTGTCCGCCAGAACCTCAAGATCCGCCTGCATTTGAATGCCCTTCTGGCGTTCCCGATCAGCGTCAGCCAAAGCCGTTTGACGGTCCTGCTGGCCCTGCTCAAACAAAACGTTGCCCTGCCCGAACCGCGTATCGGCTTGCTGCTGCTCTACGCCTTGGCGCTCAAACGCCGCCCGGTCCCGTGCCAGCAATTCAGGGCGCAATGCCTGGGCTTGGCCGAACTCTAGGCCCTGCCGAACAGCGTCAAGTGGGTCCTGGACGCCTTTGAATGTAAAGTCTAACGGCTGTACCATATTAGAATCCTATCCCCAAACCAGATCCGCCGAATGCGCCGTTGAATATTGGGCTTTCTCCAAACCCACCGCCACCACCGCCGCCGATGTTCCCAAAACCTTGCGCGAGACCCCCAGCGACTTGCGAAGCTAGGTTGGCAGACGCTTGCCCGGAGGCTAATGCCCCACCCGCTTGCGCCGCGCCCTGCTGCGCTAAGAGCTGAGAAATGCTGTTGCCGGTATTCTGTGCCGCCGCCGCCGAATTAGCCGCCGATGCCTGCCCTAGCCCAGCGATGCCGCCGAGGTTGCTGAACTGCTGGTTAATCAAGCCGGATAGAACCTGGGGCCTAAACTGTCCTAGCGCGGCCTGGGTATTACCACCCCGTAAGCCACCTGTTGCGGATGCGTTCTGTAGTATGCCTTGCTCACCCTGCTCCACAAGAGATTGAAACTGTGGGCCTTGTTCAATGCGCTGGATTGCGGCCTGTTGCGCCTCGTCTCCAGACAGACCTGCCAATGCAAGCTGTCCGCTAATTGCTGATGTGCCAGCGTTTACAAACGGGCTAAGAGCGCGCTGAGCAACATTGAATTGCCTGCGCTGCTCATCGATCCCCGCGAGTGCCGCCGCCGACTGGGACGAAGCAGCCGAGGCCGCAGCTTTCTTCTGTGACCGTGCCCCAAGTAGAGAGGCCCCGATACCAAGTAAGGCTCCTATTGCCATTATGGAAATTCCTTCCGATAGTCCGCGAACTTCTCGCCGTACAGGCTCATGATTAGATGGGCGTTGGCTTCTGTGTCCTCGCGCCCGTAGACAAGCAAAAACACGGTCATCACCACGTCATAGAAACCAGCGCGCCAAACGAATGACACTTCATCAGCCGCCCCTGCGCGCTCCGCTGCATCTGATGCCTGCCACTTCATAATGAATAAGGCTAAGACAGGGCGCAGAGTGAACCGGTTCAAGTCAAAGAATGGGTTGAGTGACATACCGACAATAGACGAATACAAAGCGCGATTTAGATCCGCCCTATCAACCTCATCACCGTCCGCTACGTCATCATAAACCTGCGTCACTGCGTATAGGTCACAAAGCCACTCAACCGCATCAGCGGGAAGCTTTAGGCCGTCTGTCAGGCTATTTCTGATGATTTGCTCTTCGTTCATGCGTCCAGCCTGTGATAATGGCTGCTGGATGCCGCGAACTCAGCAAGGCTAATGCTATAGCAATTCAATGAATGGCGCAACATCAGCTTATAACCCTGCCGGTCACGCGGATATTTAGAGAGATTGCAGCGCTTGCCAGGGTAGAGATTGAATCCCCGGATGCCAGAACATGGCCGAGAACTTCAGGGCATAAGTAAGATTCGTCAGCCCTCAATATCCTATCAGTTATCGCCCGGTTACTGTCACCAGCGCTCCCGCCGCTGGGGATGATACTCAGGCTTAACTCAACGGCACCCGCCCCTGTGTTGGTCACGGAAACCGCGTCTAGGATAGTCACGCCAGACGCAGTGAACTGGGTGGTTTCTACACTCTCAATAAACTTGTATTCAACAAGTGGGGCGGGGGTTGTTGTCATAGCTCGCTCACAATCACGTTAAGGTTAATGTCAAGCACGTTATTGCCACTGGTTTCGTTTGACACGAAAACCTCTACATAATCATTCGTGTCTAGTTCCACCACAGAAGCAGTAACCAAGCCTTCCGCCCGCCCGCCCGCGTTAGCTGTGCCCTCTGCAAATGACGTGGTAACCGCCGTTCCATTCTTTGCAATATACAATCTTAGAACGTTGTTATTGTTCGATGATAAAGACGCCCATGCCTCAACTTCAAAGTCTCTTGTTGGTGCCCCCACATATGTTGCGCGGTTATCCGTGAATGAAAACCTTTGACTTATGGGGTTGGATGTAGTGGTGCCAAGGGCCTTGGTGGGAGTGCTGACGACTACAGGAGTAGTTGTGGCATTGTTCGTCATGTAGTAATTGGCAAATGTCCTGCTGTTTTCGATTCCAGTATTGCCCTTGAACATAGCCTTGTTATCGTCAAATTGAACACCGGCCAAGGCCGTCCCAGCTCCAGAAAAATCGCACTCAAACAATATATAATCTTCATCAGGAACCGTTGCAGATGTGCTAAAATCAATGCCAGTCCCGCCCGTGGGTGTGATAAATGCCGAGAACTTAGGCCGAAACCGTCTCGTTATAATCGCCGTTGCTGGGATTATTAGGGTTGTCTCCCCTGCAATGCCAGAAAACAGGGAGTCCCCAAAACCGATAGTCCCTATTGTCCCGTCAAAGGTCCAGTTTGCGCTATCAATAACACCGATATTCAGCCCGATAAAGTTGTCGTAATTCTGGATCGTCCCTACAGTCGGGCAGTCGGTAAAATTCACCGTCAACCAATCCAGGAACTTCCCAGCAGATCCGTTTAGATCAAGCGCAACATCTGCAGAAATATCTATGTGCCGCAGAGTTATATTTTCGGTGCTGGTTATGAGGGCCGTTCCTGTCAATCCTGTAGATAACAGAGAACTTACCGTTGGGCCCCACCCCTCAATCACGTTGTCAACACCCCCCACGATACGGTCGCCCAGCAGGTCAATATCGCAGGTTAGGGAATAGATTGTGCTGTCTGCAAGAGTGATAACCCCCGCCACCGGCTTGGGGAGATCGTATTTATCGGCAACAAAAACGAGTTGACCAGTAACAAGCGCAGTGATCGCATCTTGCTTTCGTGACAAGCCCGATAAAGCATGAAGCCCATGCTCGGGCGCGGCCTGTAACGCAGCTATTGAATCATCAATACCGGACAGATCATCCGGAATGGTTCGCCCTGCAGATCTGAAAAGCTCCTCAAGCGCGCGCAATAGCCTCTCGTCACCTTGGGAAACACGGGAAAGCTGCTCTCTAGTTGGCGGGTTGAACGTCTCTACCATGCTAGAGGCTCAAAACGCGCTTCCAGCCGAGCAATGGAGATATGCGCGTCTGTGGTTCCGTTAAACCTCTGTGACCGCCAGTCCCGCATTTTGCCCTGCCTGCGCCATGCTATGCGCTGCGCCCGGTTGCCTTGAATGCCCGCGCTAACCGTCATTGGCTGAGACCAGTTCAGGCCGTCCAGGGTGTATTGCGTCGTGATAACTGGCGTTAGCCCCAAGGCCACCTCACCAGTCAAAGCAACAAGCTCTAGATCATGAACAATAGCGCCCATGCCGCCGTTATACAGAATCCCAGTGTGGAATTCCCACTTGACCTCTGCGCCGTATTGCGTTGACACATTACGGACTAGCTCGCCAACCTTGCCCGATACCGGGTCTCCTGACATCCATTTACCATAGGCCCAGACCATGCCGCGCGCGGGGTATGCGGTCTTGTTTAGAATGCCACCGGAAAGCGTAAACCAGATTGGACGCTCCAAAGCCTTAGTGGCTGCGATGTCAAAGACAATTGTTTGATCTGGTAGATGGATGTAAAGCCAGTTGTGAGACAGGTAATTTCTAGATTCCATGACAATCCCGGCAATCTCTGCCTCTGAATACGTCAATAGGATCTCTTCGATTTCTCGGGTGGATATCGTTTGATAGTTGCCGTTGATCGCCAAGTAAACAGCCGGGGATTCCTCGCGCCCGCCGCCAACAAAGGCTATCTTGTCATCAAACACAGTCGCAGCGCCTACCCCCGCCGCGCCCTTCTGGATCTGCGCGCCCTCAATACGTTGGAATGGGAACCCTGTCCCGCCAACGTTGTCAAAGACCTCGATTGAATTAAGGTTGACCACATACAATTCGTTGCGAAGCTCAAGCAGCCGAATAATCGGGTCGGGGTCGATCTCAGAAGAGCCGTATTTGAGCGGATTTATTGAGAACGGGTCGCCAAGCTCAGAGACAACTATCGTTTCATCATCAGATGACACAAAATATCCGTCCAGCCAAACAAAGCTGTTAACCGTGCCTAAGTCCGGATCTGTGACCCGCGCTAATGTGGTCTTATCGTACAGGTATTCAAACCCACCCGAAGACATGCCGAGGTAATCAAAAGAGTAGTCGAAAACCACCACGCCACCCGGGCCAATGTCTCCTATGATATCAATGGTTGCGTTTTCATTCACCCGCACGAACTTGGAACCCATAGCGCGATACATAATGCCATCCCACACAATGCCTCCCCGGTCAGGACCCGGGCCAACTGCCACTTCCACAACACCCTCGCCTGGGCGCAGGTATCCATTAGATATGCCGCTGCCTTTTGGGACAGGAATCATATTGTGAGGGTAGGCCGTGCGGAAATCTGGGTTAGTGTCCGCAAAGATACCGGAAAGTATTGGGATTTGCGTCATGTTGCTGTAACCGTGTCTTCACCAATGAAGGGCCGAATGGGTGTCTTGGCCCCTGCACCCCGGATCATACCGACCATGCGCACACAAGGGACTGTGATGGACTGTGCGAGCAAGCTATAGCCTGCCTTGGCGTCTAGTTTCGTTTGGTTGGATGGCGTCTTGCCAAAGCCCGGCGCTAACCGCAGCGCAAGGTTATTATACATCGGGCCAACCGCATCGTTTGGCGCGTTTGTCTCTGCGTCGATATCACCACCGCCGGGGTTAACCGTAGCGGGGTACACCGGGTCAAAAACAATACCTCGGGTAGTCCATTCTGCCATCATGCTGTCAAGAATGCGCAGAGAATTAGCGCGCTCTTCTGCTGTGGTGTCGAATATGTAGGAAGCAATGCCAATTTCGGCCAATGCCTGTTCAATAATTTGGTTTTTAGTCCAGGACATTGCCGAGCCTTCCGGTTGTTAGCTATTTTCAGCCTTGCTGGCTTCGATCTCTGCCTTAGTGCGGCGCTTGCGCTTTGGCTTGTCAATATGGGCCTCTAGGGCCTCGCCAAGAGTGGCACACCAACCTTCCGGCAGCTTATCGCCGTCGCCTGCATCTTTCCAAGAGTATGTTGTTCCTTTGGGGCCTTTAAGGTTGCCCGGTACTTTGTAGATGATACCCATTCGGGCCTCCTATAATGGGTGATGGGGCGACCTGCGCCGCCCCGCCGTTGGTTATGCTTGGCCGAACAACAGAACGCCGTTCATCTCTGGGTTGGTGTTGACCACCCCAAACAGCGTGTCCAGAGTGAACAGCGTTTCGAATGTGCTGTTGTCAAATCGCTTCGACATTACAACTTCGATACCGTTCTCAGTGGTCGCCCGCATGACAGACACGCCCTGGTCAGTTGGCACCGCATAGCGGCCCGGCAGCAGTTCAATGCTGTCATAGTACCAGAATGGGTTAGTCTGAGCTGTGGTAGTGTTCAGGAACACCATCGCAGCCGTTGCCGAAGTCGATGCAACATTGACGTTCTGATAATTGACCTCCGGGTCAGTTGGCGAGGAATTCGCGCCGACCATTGGGGGAGATACAACCATCGTGGTTCCATCAGTTACAGAGATAACGCGGAATGTCTTGAGCTGCCCCGTACTTTCTTTGGTGATGTGGTGAACCGCCTCGATGCCTGCAATGGTGTAGCAGTCACCAGCCGCCAAGCCAGTTGTGGATGAAACAGTGACCGTTTGATACCGGTTGTCAACATTCACAACACCGTTAGTGGTGGACTGAGCCGCAAGAGGAACATATTGAACCTGAGCGCCGTTTGTCGCAATGGTTGGCGTTGCTGCCTGACCTGTCAGTGTATTGCCGATCTGCATCTTGTAGGTTTCAAACCCGGCAACAGGGCCAATGAATGAGCGCTCGTATGCTGTCGCGGTCTTGCCGGTCTGCATATTCGCGCGGCCTGCCAGATCGCCAGCCATGCCTGTGTAATCCCGGACGTTCAGAGACATATAGCGATTCATCTCCTCCACACCCTGCTCCGTCATAAGAGCCTCACACAGAGCGATGTCGTCATAATCGCCAGCCGCAGCCGTTACATCAACAACCAGCGTACCCTGCAGAGACACAACGTCACGAACTGCCGTGTTGATATCCGAGGCCAAACGCTGCGAAGCGGCCTTGCCCAAACGGTTCTCTTGCAGCGCATCGCGCAGCTCCAGGGCGTTCATAGTCCAAGGTACGGACTTGCTGAAACCCAAAGAGCTGGGGACAGAAAGTTGTGTGCCGTCCTGCGGAGTGACCGCTGAACCCATAGTCCGATCTTGGGACGCCAGAATGTAAGGCGAAGGACGCCACACGGTATCGTTCGCGCGTTCCATAAGCTGCCCCTCGGTGCCGTACTTAGACACGTTGCGAGAGATAACCATGCTGTCGTGAAAGCCTTCAAGGATATCCTCAAATGCAACCCGTTCTTCTTTACTAAATTCGTTGGCCATGTTGGCCTCCTATTAACCTGCTTTGAGCTTACGCTTGTATGCCAGGACCTTTGACATATCATTGGTCTGTGCAGCTTCCGCTCGTAGCTTTTCAAGTGTTTTGTCACTGGACGCTCCGCTAGCAATATTGCCGCCGGTGCGAGTTTCAGGGACGGTTTTGGGTCTGCGTTGTGATACTTTCATAGCCGTTTCCAGACGTGTTGCCGCTACTGCAAAGGCAATAGGGTCGGTGATGGTGCCAAGTTCCTTTAGACGCTTTTCATCTTGGCCTAAGCCTTGAATCAATGGCGCAGCCTTGCCGCCAAACGCATGGATTAGGATGGTCTGCTGATTCTCGCTAAGCGCGCCCTTTACAGCGTCCTCGGCTTCGTCAAACTGATCCGCATCAAATGCGCCCTTGCCTTCTTGGTACTCACTCAGGCGGGCGTTGTATGCCTGCCCTTGCTTTTCCTGCGCTTCCTTGGCTTCGTTGGCCTTAGCGTCTTGCTTTGCTTTGGCCTTGTCCCATTCACGAACTGCCGCAATGTGCTTTGCTGAATCGTAATCAAACTGCTCAATCGTCGGTTCCGGGCCGAGGTCCGTCTTTTCGTCGGCTTTACCGGCTGCAGCTTGCTTCTTCAGATCCTTGAGTTGCTTATTTAACTCTCGGTTTTCCTTGCGTACATTCTTCACCCAGTCGGGCGCGTCCTGCTGTTCTGGGGCTTCATCGTCGCCAAAAGTCACAACCGTTTTTTCAACAGCCTCGGTTTCAGTCTCAGCTTGCGCGTCAACCTGTTCCGGCTCTGTTGTTTCTACGGCTTCAATCTCTGCCTCTGGGGCGTCAACCGTTTCTTCTGTCTGGTCAGTCATGTATCACCTTCACACACCCTATAGGCCGGGTGGAATGCCGTTGCTCAGTCCTGGTTGTACGGCTGGACTGGGTTGCCGTCTCCCGTCTTCACGGTCGATCTCTGCCACCGCATCAATCACCTGCTGGCGATCATCACGGGGAATGCTTGCAATCTTGGTGGCTGTGTCCGCCTCCAGGTTGCCGGTTTTGGCAATGGATTGCTGGGTGTCTGCCTGTGCCTTCTCGGCAAGGGCCATGTTCTTTGCAGCTTCAGACTGCAGGAATTCGTCGTTGGGATTTGGAGCGGCACCCTCTGCGGCCTCTTCCATTTTCTTGATATCTTCCTCGGTTGGTTCATACACGCCCATCGTTACGAGCTTCTTGCGGTAGAACTCATTGATATCACCCATGCCCTCGCCTGGGATGTTCTGCATAATCACAGCCTCGGCAATGGAACGTGTTTGCTCGTCTTGGCTGTTCTGCAATACGCCGCCCATTGTCTTAATCATAGCCTGTCGCTTGCTGCTAGAGCTGGGACCGACCTCTGCGTTAACATCGAATGTAGCCCGTGATAGGTCACCTTGGGAAACAGTGTTCCCCTCGCTATCCAGAATCTTAGCGTTAAGTTTTACCTGCCCCACTTCCTTTTGCGGGCCTACGGTTTTCATCACGCGGTCGTCTTCCACGTATATCTCTCGCGCCATGCCGAGCCAAACCTGCCCGCCGCGTTTCATGGCAATTCGGAAGTTGTCTACATACTTGAATGACTGCTGGTCTAGCCGGTCCTGCACAAGTTCAATGGCTGCGCCACTGACGTTTGACTTGATTTCCTCTGCCGACTTGTTGTTTCCCAGAACCGCGTCAATGTCAGTGTCAACAAGAGATGTCAACGCAGCCGTTGCTGGCGGGATTTCTCCGGGGTTCGTATATCCGACAGGCCCAACATGAGACACTGAGCCGTCTACGTTTCGCACCGGCTCAGCCTGCAGGTATGCCGGGTTGTCTACGTTTGCGGTTGCCCACTGAGCAGCAATAACTGGCGTGATTTGATCAGAAGCAAAGATTGGCTTGGGATAAGCTGATTGCGCGCTCTGCTCTGCCAGCTTGCTTAGCATCATATTCTTGAGACGTTGCACATCCTTACCGCGTCGGACAATGCCGCTGCACCGCTCCTGGGCGTCAATGAATACGCGCTTGCCGTAGTATGGTACAAGGGGGATATTGCCGCCGGGGATAATCTCCGGGCCCTTCAGAATGCCGTTGCCTGACAGGATGTATTTGGATACCTGATCGCGCTTGACTGTTCTGGTGCGCTTCTTGCGTGATCCCTTATCCTTCAGGCTGGCCTTTAGGTCTTCGTCTTGCTCAAACCGGTCAGCGGTAAACGTCTCTTCTGTTCCATCAACGTGCTTGTAAACGGTTAGCTCTACGTTGACCTTTTCGGTCAGGTAGTATTCAGCAACATAAACAACGTCAGGCGTTGACCAATCGAATTGCACCGTTGTCTGATCAATAGGCCAGGACGCGGGGTCGTCGTCGTACTCGTCAATGTACGACTGGACTGTGATAGCCTCCAGCACAAACGCATGAGTGCTATCTGCCTTGTCCTGACGCTTAGCGTTGCAGTCAAAGAATAGCGTAGAGTCGGCTTCGTATATCGGCTCGATAAGAATTCGCTGGTGTTCGTTCTCGTCGTCGTTATCGTCTTCCCAATCTGTTACGAACCGCCATCCGCCATAGCCGCCTGTGATACCCTCGTTAAAGGCTACATCGTAAGCTTCTTGCGCGCCTGAGTTCTGCTCATCAGCTCGGTATAGGCCGTCACACACATCAGACAGGGCGTCATTACTGGCCCCGTTCTTTGGTGTGAAGTCAACCGTGATGCGGTTAGCGCGGTATTCATTGTCAACGCGCTCAACGGCCCCGGAGGTTCTATCCACCTCGATCTTGACCTTGTTGGCATACTGGTCACCCAGCGCGCCTTCCCACTGCGCCCCGGTCACGCCTACAAAACGGCGGTCAGTCTTGGCCGCGTCCCGCTCTTCTTGGGATGCAGACCAAATGCGGTTGAACCGGTCCAAAGCTACAGCATGAACGCCCTTAGTGTCTTGTGGTTTGCTTTTAGCCATTACATCCGAGCCATAGGGTTGTATATCGTAGGGGCCAGCACCGGCTTTGGCTTAGGCTTGTTCACCATAGATGGGAACAACTCGGTTGCCGCCCATACTAGCGCATCTAGTCTGTCAGGGGAATAGCCTTGTGCTTTGCTGTCAAAACCGATGGTGAATGAACACATCTGATCCTCTAGCTCTGGGAATGCTCCAGCGTGTTTTACCTTGCTTTGCTCGTACAGCGCGGCGATAGGTTCAGCCCTGACAGCCTTGCCCTTGGTGGCATGAACCCCGCGATATGGTATCACTGCCCCCTTTGATTGCGCCTTGATCGTGGCCTCCACCATAGCGCCGCCTTGATTGATTTCCGCAACGATCCGATCAGCATCAAACGTGTGGAAAGCTGATATTGCACGTCGCGCCCATTCCTCTGGTCTGAATTTCCCGCTTTCATCACCAAGCACATACCCTTTCCCGTCTACGCCTAAGCCCATCACAATGATGCCCGTCTCGTCTGATCCAATGTCATTGCTGATAGCCGGGTCAACACCAACAACAACCCGTACCATATCCGGCAAGCTATCCTCGTACTTGATGTAATCCCGCCGCCACAGCGCGTTGTCGTCGTCTGCGGTATAGGCCCCATCCCTGAACCGCCTCCGTTGGCGCTCGGGCAGGCTATCCAGGTCGTCTAGATATTCCTCTGACAGGTTGTCCCGGTTGTCGCTTGGGTTAACCACAGTGTATGCGTACCGCTCGGCATGGTCCTTGATCGCCAGCTTGTCCTGTGGCTCGATCCCTTCAATCCAAATCTGATACGTCCAATGGGCTTTGACTGTCGGGTTGAGATCCACATAGAACCGCTGCTTGAGCGTGGCACCAGACAACGTGGTGCAGACCTGGGCTAGACGTGACCGGAGCAGCACAAACGCACTGTAAACCACCTCTGACGCTTCGTTGATATAAATCGTGGCATACTCGTTACCAAGTATCCGCTCCATTGCCTTCTCGTCGTTCAACCCGCCAACCCATACTTCTGATCCATTGGGCAGGGGAAAGTATCCGCCGTCATGGCCTCGGAATGTCGGGCACGGTACACCGGGGAACTTAACAGCCCATGCTTTGAGGAATGTATCCTTGGCAATCGCCCGCTTTGCGGCGCTACCCTCCTTGCGCACAATCAGGTGCCTAGAACCTGCAGCGTTCATAGCCCGGTCAAGTATTGCTGAGATGAATAGGAATGTCTTGCCGGATCTACTGCCCCCATAGAGCAGCTGGAACCGGGCAGGCGTCTTGAGGGTTTCGGCCATAGCTCGGGCTTGGCCTGGGTTTAGCTTAAATGTCATCGCCCGTTAGGGTTCTCATCAATACCAATGACGTGAAACCCAAGAAACCTCCTTACGCTCCCCTCCCATGTCACATCTTCACCAGCGCGCATCTTGTCTAGCTCGGCGTTTAACACCTCGTTGTATGCGTCGGCCATGCTCTGAAAGATAGCTTCCACTTCTGATTTCATATCGTTCATGTCTCTCTCCTTAAAGCTCATCCACGTCCTTAGCCATGACGATTTTCACCTCGCCTTTGGTGTCTACCTTATCCACTAGCAGGCCGTTGACTTTGGCCTTGCCCATACTCGCCGCTGTCATGGCGCTGGACTGCTCTGTTTTCTTGCCCAACACGCGGGCTTCTTCTAGCTCTGCAGTGATGGATTCCATTGTTACAAGAGTGCGCTCAGCCGATGCTTCTTGTAACTCGAATAGCCTTTGGGCCACCTTGGGGAGCGCGGCCAGCTTGCTTGCCTCTTCCCATATCTGCTTTGGGGTCATGTTTTTTGTGTTGTATGCAGCCCTATAGGCGTCTGATTGGGTCATGCCCTCTGCGCGCCCATCTACAAAACCTTGCATCTTAGGTGTTAGGGGCTTGTCAGCCATTGGCGATGTTGTCCTGTCCTATGTCATAGAAAACAAATGCTAAGATAACGATCAGCGTACCCGTTGATGTTGGCTCACCTGTTATCAGGAAATGCGCTATGGCATATGTTGCTGCAAACCCGGTTGCTATTCCCATCTCACTCTCCTTTGCGTGTCATACTACCCCACATTGCCTTGCGGTTCAAGTTGGCACTATGGCAGTTCCCGCCCCTGTGGATCAATTGCGCCTTCAAATGCGTTACCCCTCCGAGCAGGCGCGAGCATTGATCCTTATCGGCTATGGTTGCCGTTGGAGTAGCTCGGAGGGGTGTCTCTTAAATTACAATGATGATAGCCACGATTACCCAGAACGCCAGTGCATACCCCGTCAGGTATACTAACCCTGTCCCGTGTGGTGGTCGGTTATCCATCGCCTATAGCCTCCATAACGATCACGTCGCCTGCTTCGTTGGTGTAGATTCCGGGGATGGGTGTTCCGTCCAGCGTGGGGATGATGGCGCGCGTTGCAGCCGCGTCAGATCTTTGGACTGACACTGTATGGGCGTGTGTGACGTTCCAAACCGAGCCAAAGTCAACAATATCCATAACTGCCTCACCGCGTACTGCCTCCTTGCGGATGCGGTAGGCGATGATATTTGAATGCATATCGCTATGCCGCCACATCAGTTCTTCTGCGCCATCCATGTGGTGTTGAGGTTCCATCCCTGCCGCCATGTCAAGAAATATAACCTCAACATTCTCATTGCACTCTACCGGGTTATCTCCACCGTTCCACCCGATCCACGGCCCCCACTTGGGCTTGTCCTCTGTGGGTTCGTTAGCGGCCCTGTGTGCCTCAAGTATATCACCCGCCTCAATCATTGTGTATCCGAAAAATTTTTGCTCTGTTGCCGCTTCAATCTGCATCTGTCTCTTCTCCCTCAATATCAACCGTAATCATGAATGCGGGAAACTGCGTAACACTGCCGTCTGTCAAAATGCAAACGCCATGAAGGCCTTTATTGTTCCCATAGGCCCTGGATCTGTCTTCCGACACAGAATCAATAAACGCCACCACCTTCACCTTTACCTCGTTTATAGGCCGATCACTGACCCCCGTGCTTTTACGAACTGTTGCGCTGATTGGTTGCATCTGTCTATCCTGTGTTCTGGTGGTCTAGTTTGCTTAGAATGAGTTAGCGGCGGCGCTTACGGTTCACAGTCCCCTTGGGTGGCAATGCCTCTGCCAACCGTTCAAAGCTCTGACCAGACGTTGCAAGGCACATCATGCCGTTGGGCATCGTGACCGTTAAAGTCCAGGACCCTGTGTCGTTGTTAGCCCACGTCTCAAACACAGACCCATTACCGCCCATTGCGATGCTCTGCCGGGTTTCCCCGTATACGCTTTGAAGTCGCTCGATAACAACCGGGCGGGCGGCGCAGACATTGCGGGCCTGCGAATATGCCGGGGTTGCTGTGATTGCTACGATTGCGATTGCTTTGAGTGGTCTCATCATCTTCTCTCTCCTGGTTGGTCGTTCCTACTTGGATAATTCCATTGCTTTCTTTGCGTGGGATGCCGCTTGTTCTACAAGCCTCGACGCTAGGTGCCTATGCATAGAGATAGTTGGCTCAAGATCCTCCTTGAACACATGGGGGTTCGCTTCTGCTATACCTGCGCGAACATCAGCCCAATAAGCGTCAATCTCTGCCTGCCGCTCCGGCGTGGTGACAACTTTAATCATTGCGTATCTCCCATCTGATTATGAACAGGCACCGGCAAAATTCCCGTGATGCGATGCCTGCGCTAATTAGATGTTAGATTTGATCACCTCCTTAGTTTGCTGCTGATCGTCTTGTGACAAGCCCCGTAGGGCCTGCTTCAAGAAGGTCGGCAATTACATCGCTGCGTAAACGTCACCATCGAGGCGCTCTACTATGCCAAATGCAGGATCACCCCTGGCGATGATTGCGGCGTTAAATTTTACAGGGTATGCGTGGCCTGCTGGACCAGCATGAAACACAGCTTCGCGGCGTTCTTCATTAATCCAAAGGATTGCGTTCTTTCGGTCGGATTTCAAAGCTCGGGTTATTTCAAGTGCGGTCATTGCGTCTCTCCGGTTGGTGTCTGTCTCTATAACCACCATACCACAACCGAAACACGTTGCAAGGGTTAAATGATGGCTTGGTGTTATTTGTGGCCCGAAGCAGACGGGAGGAACTGCTCCGAGCCGGTCGCCAGCTCAGCCTTGCGGCTTTGAGTGGGCTGGCGTGTCCGATAGGGCGCTGAGGGCGTCCATTGCTTTAGAAATGTCGTGTTGGGCATAGTTGTCTGGGATACACTCTATGCCGTTATTTTCGATCATTTTCTCCACAGCATTATACAGATCCGTGTTCGCCGCCTCTTGCACCGTCTGTGGTGCTGGGGCTGCGGGCTGGATGGCTGAGAGGGCGTCAAGTAAGTTCACCAACGCCCGCTTCTCGTGCTCAAAATATGACTTATCCTCTTCGCGCTTGGCGCTTCCAATAGCGGCGTTGAAAATTCGCACCCAAGCATTGCGGTGCGTGACGGCGTCATGCAGGTCCAGCGGCTTCACCGTAACGGGGCTTGCCGTTGCGGGCTGGGGGCGGGATTGATGCTCGTTCCATAATTCGACGCTCATGAACACATCGCTTTCGCAGGATAGGCAACGGGTGCAGCCACTAAAATCGTGTGGTTCTGGGCTACCCTCCTTGGTGTAGACATAGGGTTCTGCGCCGCATTCGCAGGGCAGCGGGTCGGGGGTGTTGGTTGGTTCAGTCATGTCTCTCTCCTCGTATGCCCAGTGTCGATGCTACTGCATCCAGAACTATGGCGGGTGCGCGTTCTACCTGCCGGATTATCTCCTGTCGCAGATCAGAAACGTGCAATGAATAGGCTGGCGATTGGGCTAAATGTTCCGCTAGGGCCTTCACCTGGGCGTGGTCGCTCAATGCTCTACCATCCAGAAAGGTTTCGGTACTGCTGTTTGCGTCCACCCCAAGGCTGTTAAAATCGGGTTTTTCATAGCGCCCTTTTCTCCCTCTGTCGTTGCTGTGATTAGGTCCGCATTCTGCAACATATACGCCGCTTGCCTGACCTCCCCGGTTGAATATTCGGACCCAATCAGCGTGTCGAGCCGGTGCATACTCTTGATGCTTCGCAGGCTGGTAGCCTCTCGCGCCAGCACGTCCAAGATCCGGCAGCATACGCGGCAATCTGCAACGCGGCGGTCTAGTGGTGGAATTTCTACCCAAGCGGTCATCTGTCTCTCCCGTGCTAGTCATTCATGCGCCGTGCGGCTTCCACTTAATCGAATGGCGCTGAGAATACGCCTTTAGACAATCCCGGCTGACGCCCAGCTTTTTGGCTGCTTCTTTGCACGTTAGCCGTGGTTCCGCCTGGCTAAGCGCGATCCGCTCACCGAGAACCCTTGCAATCTTGTCGCGTCGGCTCTGGCTAAGCATTCGAGTTGCTTCCTTGAACTTTATCCCGAGGTGGTTCCTGTGGATAAACTTGCTGATTGCCCCCTGATCAACATCAAGAACCGTTGCGGCTTGCCTATACGTCAGGTTTCCGGCTGCTAGATATGACAGAACCTCAACCCGCTCATTGAAGTGGCGGCGCTTCATTGCGTCCCACGTTTCAATGATTGGCACTCCCTTGGCGTTCATTACCATAGCATTCATCAGCTCTCTCCCTTTTCGGCCTTCTTGACCATTTCGTCAAACGTCTTGCGGTCCTCTTTTCGCATCCAGCCAGCGCCTAGAAACACATCCGGCACACCGCCTGCTCCGTGCCCGCCAGGATCGCCCTTAGCCACCCGGTCACGCTTTAGAACGCCCTCGATGGTCTTGCCGGTCACGCCCGTTAGTGCTGTGACGTAGGGCTTCAGCATCCCGAGGCCAGACAGCCAGACAATCACTGTGTTTCGTTCTGTGTTCGGTTTAGTCACCTGTCTCTCCTGTTATGTGGCGGGGGTGTCTGGTTGTTCAATGTGTGTGGCGTTATACTCAGCTTGCGCCATCGTTAAACAAGCGTGGAGGCCGTCTATCAGATGGGGGCAATTTTCAGCAACGTATTGCTTTGCTTTGGTAAGGCTGTAGTTATTTCTCTGCTGCGCATGTTGTACCCTGCGCATCTTTGCTGACTTTCCATTCGCTTGATTTTGAAGCTGCTCCCTCTGCTTCTCAATAGCGGCAAAATATCGGGCAGACTTGGCAATTTCTTTACCTAAACACCCCTTCAGCCTGTTAATTTCCGATTTCAGATCCCCTTGGCTTGCAGAGCTTTCCCCCTTGATGTGGAGAATCTCCCTATTAAGCTGAGAGATGTCTTTTCTCTTATGCATCAAAGCACCCACAGCGCGTTGCTTCCAATCATCTGGCTTGCCGTCAAGAAGTCCCTCGTCATACAAGCCAATCTGGGCAGTAATCCTATCTATTGCCACCTCAAGATCTTCAATCTCCGCCATGCACCCTTCTACGGTGTCCGGTAGAAATTCCTCGGCTGTCTGTTCATTCATCATCTCTCTCCTGTTATGGGGTTATGCTGGGGAAGGGGTTAGGCGAATGCCGCACCAATGTACCAAGGCCAAACAATAGAAGCCCAGAACCCAAACCCATGATACCAGCATGATAACACGCCAACTATATAGGTTCCCGTGAATCCGCTTGTGTTGTCCATGTCTCTCTCCTATCTACCACCACCATACACTAACCGAAACGGGTTGCAAGGGTTAATCGGTCCAATCTCTCTCAAACCCATCGAGGCTTACAATCGTATCTGTGGACTCCTCAATTCGGTTGGTCTCCTCAATGGAAGAAAACTCTCCTACCAGTGCAAGTTGTCTGGCGTCCTTCTCATTATCCGATGTCACGGACACTAAGGCCTCAACTACAATACGACGCCTAACTGTAAATTGGTACTCACCCATCTCACTCTCCTTTGCTACGATACTTGCCCATAACCTCGGCTGCTACCTGGGCTCTGTGGGCCTTGTCGGCTTCGCTTACCTCACTGGCGGGGGCTTGCTGGGGAATTAGCTTAGGCGTCCGATCCACTGCCTTACCCCGGCGCTTCATGATAGCGGCTTTGACGGCCTGCTCTGTCGGACAGTCGCGCGGCCTAGCATCCAGGCAATCGCCGATTCCGCGCTTGACCTCCGCAATGGGGAACACCCGCAGCACGTCAACCCAATCGTCTGTTAGCCGGTCCTTCATTCGCGGGTCCATATCCCGCCAGCCAAACCGGCTTACCTTCTCGGATACCGCGTCCAGCTCAAAAGCTACAAGTGCCGCGTTTTGGGCCTCTTGCTGCTGATCGCATCGCTCGTTCAATGGCTTCATCAAACCTAGGAGTTGATCTCGGCCCATTGCTGGCTTTGCCGGTAGGTTCTTCTGGCTCATCGGTCCATCCCTCTCTGTTTAGCCATGTGGCCGGGTGCGGTATGAATTGCTTGTCTTTCGCTTCCATGCTGGCCAGTTGCTGAGACAGGCCGAACATGATGTCGTCGTGGGTCGCCTTCTTTAGCGCCTTGGCGTATGCCCTCGCAGCGTTGGGCTTGCCTACCTTGCGGGGGTATCGGGCGTAAAACTCCCCGAACGCGCTGGGCGGGGCGGGTTTGGCCTCTGCTGGTGGGAATAGGGGGGCGGTCATGCTGCAGAACTTTCCAAGTTTCTGGATTCTGTTCTTGGCGTATAGACCCACCCCGGCGCAAGAGCGTGGTTTACAGAGTTCCCAGCGAGGTCAAACTTGTTGTCAGATATTGTGACCTTTGCGAAGGATCTAAAGCCGGTATAGCCTTGATCTGCGACCCGGTGGATAACGCTAGGGTCAAGCCTTAGAATGTGACCCTTTTCATAAGTCCAAACCTCAGAAGCCGCCCTATCAGATACCTCCTGCATTTCCTCCATTGACTTAAGGTGGTCGGAAGACAAAGCGAACAGTCCATTAGCGTCGAGAAATTCAGTGGGGCATTCATCGCCCCAAATGTAGTTGATATCATTCGTCCCGAATCCGTCAGAGTGCCAACCTTTGCGATTGCCCATATTGTCCGGGGTTACGTGCAGAGTTTTTGCCGTGATGTAGACATATTTCCCGTGCCAGTCCTCATTTGCCAGCGCGATATCAACCATAAACTTATAGTCTGACAGGGTTTCAGGAATGCAAACGCCAGTCATTCCCGGCAAGCTGATGGGGCAGTACATCCAAAACATCATTTCGGGGTTCGGGTTTACGAAATGGCCAAAGTCTATGGGCATATTTCCATACTTACGCATTAGACTTGTCCTCGAAGAAATACAGCATTAACTCTTGCTGAATGTAAATGCTGGCCATTCCGACATATTCATGTTCGGACAGATCGTCGGGCATGGTTCCGCCAGCCTTGAACGCGTCGAAAACCCTTGTTTCATCGTCCGCAGATGTGTCAACAATAGCCCAGAGATACAGATACCCATCTTCCCCAGCCATGCGGATAATCTCTGCGGCCTTTGGCAGCCGCAATTCAAAATGCTCAGAAACAGGAACTGGATACTTCCAAATCCTATTGCCCGTGGTGCCTGACATCATGGGGCCTCTAACGCTTTCATCGAACTGTACCGTCATAGTCTCTCTCCTTTGTTGCCCCACCATACCACAACGGAAACGGGTTGCAAGGGTTAATCGTGGGTCATAGGAGCGGGCACAGGAACGCACATCATAGTCTTATACCCCCTAAGCAGCGTTCCACTTCCAGATTGTCCCAAGATAGACCCGGCTATGGCTGACTCGCATTCCCCCTTGGTCAATCCTGTATCCAAAACTAATGGGTGTTCTGCCAATAGCACCAAAATGTACATTATCTTCATTGCTTGCCTCCTCTATAGCTGTTGGGGTTGGTGCTAGGTGCGACAAGTATCAATTCCAGGCTCCCAATTATCCCACTCAAGAGGTTCATATGGCTCACCCTTGTACTTTGATACAGCCTCCCGTGCCTTTTCCAGCCCGTTAATCCAATACTCATTGCTTGGGATGTCTTGGCAGTCATCATTCTCAATGAACCATTCCAATCTCTCCAATATTTCTTTGCTGTCGCTCATCGTCTATTCCTCTCTAACTGTTGTACTCTGTGCTTTAGACATAGTTCCGCTTTCCGCTAGGGTTGACCACATAGGATCAAAGCGGCCTGCCCTCTCACTTGCTATGTATCACGCGCCTGGGCCTCATTCATGGCAACCCCAAACCACACCCCCGATTAAAGATCATCGGGCACTGTCAACCACTGTGGCGCGCTATGTCTGGGATCGTAAGCAATACACCAGAACGGCCCGGAAATCCATTCGCGCCCCGTAGGTCGCACCGGCAAAGAGGCCCATAGCATCCAGGTTATTCGGGAACCCTGACAAAACCGCAGCACCTTTATTCGAAAGGCTCAAAAATCGGGAGGGTTCGGGTTGTAAATCATCCCGTAAACGGGTACCTTTACGTCGATGACACGTGGAACTCTCCAAAGTTCGTGTCGTCCAAGGCGGCGTTTGATCTTACCGGATCGCGCCGCCGCTTTTACATGTAGCTTATCCCAAGCAAATCCTCAACTGTAAATCTGTCAACGCAAACGTTTACAACATTTACAAGACTTCCCCCGAGGGGTTCACGCTGTGGGGGTTATGGTGTAGGTATGATCTTGCATGATGCATCGCGTGCAAAGCGAGCAGACTGCTTGTGTCTGGTATGGACCCTTGCCAAATCATATTCGCAGACGAGCTGCGCGAAACTCGGAACCAACCTGGTAACGTTGCAAAACCTACCTGCACCCTTTTCATTGCCCCCTATCCTCTACTGTGATAGACAGACATTGAGCGAATGCGGTGCGCAGTAAGCCAGAGCCGGGGTGCAAACTCGGTCGCTGGTGGGTCAGGCCACAAAACTGTTGAGTCAGGACTAGCTCATACTACCCGCCCTTTGGCGGTGATACGAGTAATATGCAGAAATTGCATATTGCTATCTAACCGCCCTTTTGCGGGCTCACCTTGCCATTGCTCCATGTAAGCTTTGGAATTAGCGACATGCTGGTGGGTCTACATGAGCGCGGCAACCCTATATCGAACAGGCCGGAACCTTTCGTAACTTGTCGCGCTTATTTCCCCAGCACTTTGCAATACACCTGTTAATGTGGTACTGTAGCGGCTCAACCAACATAGGAGTTCTCAACATGAGGCTTATTGACATTCACAAGGGCAGCGATGCCAACGACAATATCAAGCTTGAGGCTGTAGATGAAATCGGCCCCGGCAATGCCAATCACAAATATGATGCTCACTGGGATACAGGCGGCGGCTACATGGGCGCTCAAGGTATCAAGATGCAAAAGGGCGCTATCCAAGAGGTTGGGCGCAACGGCATCACTGACGAGGTGTTACTAGCGATTGTTCTTGATCGCCTGCGGGGGTTTCAAGCTGGTAAGTTCTCTTGTCGTGAAAACGCTCTAGCAATCACCAACATTGAACAGGGCCTGCACTGGATGAATTCCCGCACCAAAGACCGTGTAGCGCGCGGCGTTGAGGGCGTGTCTAAGGCTTGACCCACCCCACCTTACACGCTAGACATAGGGCAGATATCATCTCTCCTGATGTGTCTCTCACTGTCTCTCCCCCGCCGCTTAGCTTAAAACCTAGCGGCGGGTTCCTCGTTTTCTATGCAAAGAAACTGGCTTAACCGTTGTTGGCGATAATCTCAACCTTCACAACTTCAAGAACCCCGAGAACCAAAGTAAGCGGCACCGTGCCGTCGTATCGCATAATGACCTCCTTGATAGCCTCTGCCATTTCGCTTGATGCATCTATTGGCCTCTGTCCGGTTTTGATTTCCGTCAGGTCGCTCATTTAACTTCCCCTATCTTGCCACGGTGCTCTATGTCTGTCACAGGCTCGATCCCCAGCACCGCCAGGGCCTCGGTAACGCTCTTAACCACGTATACCTTGCTGCCGCGCCAGTCCCGGTGCCATTCGACTTGGTTATCTGCCAGCCCGCCGTTTTTCTTGTACCTCTTCAACTTGGCTGTACCGATGATCTCCACAAGGAAGTCATCGCCACGGAAACCAACCAGGGTATCAGGGCAACCCTTGCCAACTGAGTGGAGAAGCAGCACAGACGCCCCCGCATCGCGCCACGCTGCAACTATATCGGCTTGGTTGTCATCAACATTGTTGGCGTATCTAGGCAAGGTCAAATCCCTCCTGTGTTGGTTCCGGCTTATCAGCCTGCACAAACATGTCCGGTTGGCGATAGGCTTCCTCTACGCGCTTGCAGGCTATGTCGAAATAATCAGGATCTAGCTCGATGCCAATACCCGCGCGGCCTAGCTTGGCGCAGGCTACTAGGGTGGTGCCAGATCCCATGAAGGGGTCAAAAACAGTTCCGGCGCACCAGTCTATGACGTTTCGCATCAAATCAACGGGCTTCTGTGTCGGGTGGTATTCGTTGCCCGTCCGAGTGCCCATCAATACATCATTCGGTCGCCCATTCGGAAACCTATGATTGGGGCCTGCATAGAAAGCACAAACTTCAGTCTTTCGCCCGTGCTCATGATCAAGGTCTCCCATGCTGTGATTATTCTTCACCCATGTTATAAGGCTTTTAGGTTCTGGGATGGCACCTATGTTATTCCACCTCATCCAAACATACGAAGAGAATTGAACGGGCAGGCTGCAGGTCCATAAAAGAAGATCAATCCCCGCGTCATTTTCTATCTTTTTATGCTTTTCTATGCGATAATTGCTCTGAAAATTCATCCCGTAAGGGGGGTCGGTAACGCATGACTCTATAGGGCAAAGGAGTGGTGTTATTTCCCGGCAATCGCCAAGATACAAGGTGCAGTCGCCAATCACCTCTTTACGCTTCCACGGGTCACCCATTGGGCTTATCCTTCCTTATGCTGTAGCTGGCGATATAAGCACCTGTGGCGGTCTTAACCATCACCTTGCCGATATCATACCCGGCTTCCTTCATCTCGCGTATACGGGCCGCTAACCTCCCGCAGCGCCCGAATTTGGGATGTGTGGCGTATACCCGGTCTATGGTGTTGCCTGCCTTTAGCCATGCCAGGATTAGGTTGTATTGGCTCATGTCTCTCTCCTATCTGCTGCTAGGGGCCGGGTAAGCCTAGCCCCTAGGGTGGTGGTTAACCGATCCAGTCGAAGCCAAGCCATACTGACCAGCCGTGAATAACTGCCACTGGGGCCATGAGTGCGCCGAAGATCATGAACAACCACGCCTTGGCTGCGATGCCAACGACGATGTGTGTGACCCACCCGGCAAAAGCTGCGAGTCCGATGATAGCGGGGACGATTGATAGTAGTTTCATTGTGTTTCCTTTGTGTTGAGCAGTTGATATTGCTGGATTAAAACGGTATCTCAGAGTCATCGATACCATGCCCGCCGCCCGAGTTAGCAGACCCGCCGCCACCGTATGAACCGGAACCGCCCCCGCCATAACCGCTGCCCTGGCTCTGGCCTTGGTTGCCGCTTGCTGGGGAACCCTGCAGTGTCACGTCGGAAACGTCGATGGTCTGATATGTGACCCCGTTGTGTTCGCGCGTTGATAGCTCGCCGCACACGGTAATCTTGCCGCCCTTCTTGATGTAGTCCGCAACCTTGACGCCGCGTTGCCCCCACCATGAGCAATCAAACCACATGGTTTTTTCGTTCTGGCCCCATCCGTCTTTGACCCCGACTGACCAGCCTGTGACCTGCTTGTCTCCAGCGTTTCGAATTACAGCGTCTTTTCCTACGCCGCCTGCTATTACGATATTTTTCATGTGTCATCTCCATTTGCCTTGAGGGCCTCTGATGCCGTATCGCATAGAAACGATAGCCCGATTTTCAGCGTTGCCATTTTCGCGCCTTTGAGGTCTTTCCCCATGTCCTCAATTGCTACGAGGGCATTCTTTGCCTCGGCAAGCTGTTGGCGTAGGGTGTCGCGTTCAGCGGCTAGGGCGCGGGTGATATTCTCAGCCTGAACCATGTTGTCGTATATGCGAGGCCAGTTGCGGTTAAATATGGCGTCAACCGCCTCCGCGCTTGTGTCTGTGTCAGTCATGGGGTGTCCGCCTGCATATCCAAGATTCGCGTTTGATGGATAATGCGCTTTGCAATGACCTTGGCAGTATCCATATTAACTTCCCCATCTTGAAAATAAGCATCACCAATTTCATATGCGACTTTATCAACAAGAGCGGTATCACTGATTGGGAGCAAGCTACCAACTGCCTCAAGATACCCTTTGGCCTTCTCGCTTCTCAGCCTTCGGTTATGGTCCTCCATGTAAAGCATGACTTTTCGCACGTCTTCTGTCGCAACTGTGGCTACAGGCGGTGATGCTGCCGCACTCCGAAGGGAGGCAACGGCCTCGGATGGATACGGAATAAAGTTGCTGGATGCCGGTCCACCGTTATCACTTGTCATTCGATCTCTCCCTCTAGGTGTCGTGCAGCCTGTTTCTCGATACGCCTTACCGTCCGCATAATCGCTGGAAGGCAGAGCTTAGACATATCCGTGTTAGACAGGGCGGCAGCGCGTTGAATGCTGGCCTTGTCGTTCTCGGTCATGCGTATTTCAAGTTTCACATATTTGTACATACGTTACTTGTACAGGCATACGTCATGACTTGCAACCTATATTTGTCATGACTTACCGCTTGACGTTTATATCGGCAGGGGGTAGGGTTGGGTAGGAAAAGGAGAGATGAGATGGGTGAATATGCGGAATATGAGTTATTGCGGTCATTGGGCCAGCTAGACCCCAGGCCAGCGCGGCGGCTACCGAAAAGCCCAGTCACGGCAAAATGCGACATATGCGGTAAGAAAACCAGGTCAGTGGCCGGTGACCCCCTCGCGGGGCTTCGTAATCACATGCGGGACAAACACGGTAGTAGGCTATGACCTGCATCCGATGCCAAGGCACAGGCGTCGTTGTCACTAACACGTGGGAACTAGGCGACCCAGTTACACGCCACGATTGCGATTGCCCAGCAGGCCGCGCCTTCACTGCCATTCACCTAGGGCCAGCGCCGGGAACAAGCCACCAGTTAGGCGAACAGGCGATAGATCGTCACCGGGCCAAGATGAAGGCGGAGGGCCGTTACGAGTGCTTTCACTGCATAGACTGGCACCCTAGCGGGGAGAAGTGCCCGCAGATCAAACACGCAGGGTGGTTAGCCCCGCAGTACAGACAGCAAGGAGAGACACAATGACCAACCACGAGCACCCAATCCGCAAGGCACAACTTCACACGTTCAGCAGGGTTGATGGCAATACAGGGACAGGGGTAGAGTTCATTGCGCGCTTCCACCCCTACGCCACATGGCCGGTCTTCTTTCATGGCGAAAGCGAGGATGCTGTGATCGACAAGGCCGAGAAGTTCCGCACTGAAACCATCGCCCAGCACGAGCAGGCGTATCAGAACCGCATGGCAGGGCGGGACAAGGCTAAGGCCGCTCGGGACCGCAAAGCACTGGAGGCAGGGCAATGAGTGACTATTGCATTGAAAACGATGGTGCGAGACGCGCAGAATTGGCTGCGATACATGGGGCCAAAGCAGCCGACACCATCACCGAACAGGCAGCGGAGATTGAACGGCTTCGGGGCTTCATTGAGGAACTACGCGACTACAAGGTGGAGATCTACAGCGGACGCCAGCACGACCCCCAGGACGATGTTCCGGACATGATGGAAGCCGAAACGTTTCTGCTGTTCCAAGATGACGCAACTGCCTTACTGAACAAGGAACCCACATCATGACCAACCCCATAGACGATATCAAATCCGAGTGGTGGTATCCAACGAAGGCAGATTCCGCTTATTTTGAACGGTTGCGCAATGATTACCCAGATAAGGCGGATTGGCCAGATGAGAGACTCCATGACTACTTTTCCTATGGTGCCAAATACCCGACCAATTGGGACCACATTGGGGATGCGTACGGTGAATATGAGCCGCTTGTTGACGCCTTCTTTGCAATGGAAGAGGCGTTGATCGAACAGGCAGCGGAGATTGACCGGCTAACCGCGTTTATCGAGGACCTTGGATATCAGCTAAAGGAGGGATACCCAGATGAATGATCACACCCCCAAATATCTAACCGGCCAAAGGTCACGCCGCAACGCCGCCCGACTTGAGGCCGCGTATCAGAAGGCGCACGGGGATCACCGTCCATTCCTTGAGCGCAATTCCCGCAAGCTGCTTGTCATGTGCCTGTCCGGTCTGATTGCTCTAGGCTCCGTTAGCTGGGCGTGGTCAAAGGTGAACCAAACTATTGCCGAGCATGTAGAAATAGAGGTGCAGTGATGACGCAATGGCCCACATATCAATTCGGGTTCTATAGCCCTTCGCACAAGTGGCTTGCGTGGTTCCCCGTCAAAACATGGGATAAGCGTTGGGTGTGGGGGCGGACAATCAACCGTCGCCGTGTGTTCAAGAATAGCTACCTTGATGGGCCTGACTGGGAGTTCTGGGCATATGCCATTTAACCCTTGCAACAGGTTTCAGTTGGTGTAAGGTGGTTGCGAGAGATAGGAGAGACGACGATGGAATATTTCCACTACAGCGATAGAGCAATCCAGCGCCTAACCGTGTGCATGGCTAATTCGTGGGTTGCGATGGAACGCAAGCTAGCAAAGCGCCGCGAGAACCCAGAGCCGGGACTGCGCGCTATTCTTAACCGTGGCATTCGTGAGGATATCAAGAATATTCGGTGCTGCTGGTCTAACGTTCAGACATGGAAGGGCGTGTGATGGACTGGCAAAAGGTATCCGCAGAGCTTCAAAAGCCGCTTACCCCCGACGCAATCAAGCCACCGCCGAAAGGCAAGTTTGGCGAGTACGTTGACGCCCTGCATGTGATCCGCGAGGCAAACCGCATCTTTGGTCATGACGGGTGGTCGTATGAGGTGACACGACTAACGCAGACGCATTATGACATGGTTGACCTGACATACAATGGCGAGACAAAGCAGCAGCTCCGGTGCTCTTTTCTATGCTCTGTCAAAGTCACCGTAGATAGCACGATACGCGAAGGTACGGCGGTAGGCGTTGGCAACGGAAAGCCAGAGAACGCCGGTGATGTTATCGAAAGCGCGGTGAAGGAAGCCGAGACGGACGCGCTCAAGCGGGCACTGCGGACGTTTGGGAATACATTTGGGCTGGCTCTGTATGAAAAAGACAAGTCCAAGCGCGAGGTGGGCCACACCCCAACCGAACCGGACCCGGCAGATATCCGCGACTATCTACGCGACGGACTCAACAAGCAGACAACGGCAGAAGATCTGGAGAAAGTTTGGGGTCATGCCGATTTTGTCAAGAGGTTCGACGCTCTACCTGAGCCTATGCGAAACGATGTCAAGTCCGTGTATACCGAGAAGCGCACCAAGCTCGACACGGGTGGGTTGCCGAATGTGTAACCTCGCCACCATGAAACGACAACGGCTATGGCTATTCCGCCAGGGCTTCACCACCGCAGCGGCTCATATGGCCAAAGCAATCGACGCAATGAAACAAGGAGAGACAGAATGAACACATCAGCAACAGAGGGCCAGCTACGCAGCTATGTCGAGCGCACAGAACGGCTTAACGACGATGCCAAGGCGATCAGCGATGACAAGAAAGAGCTGAGCGCCGAAATCAAGGGCCAAGGCTACTGTGTCAAAACCATTGGCGAACTTGTGAAGCGGCGCGCTGCTGACAAGGATAAGCTGGCCGAAGCCGACGCTATGCTGGAAATGTATTCCGACGTTATGGGCATGTAATGGCCGCTCACCGGCTCAAGATAGCATCCCCGCGCCTGCGTTCATTGGCGTGGGCTTGGGTTGCAAAGGCTCCAGAAGGATCTATCATTAGCATCCAGACGGAGCCAAAGCGAACCGACGACCAAAACGCCAAGCTGTGGCCCATGTTGACAGACCTATCCAAGCAATGCCTAATCAACGGCAACCAGAAGCCACCAGAGACTTGGAAGCTTGTTGTTATGCGCGCGCTCAAGCATGAGATGCGATACGAGATGGACCTAAACGGCGAACCTTTCCCGGTTGGGTTCTCGACTTCGAACCTGAGCAAGTCCCAGTTTTCGGAGTTGATTGAGTGGCTATACGCATACGGCGCAGAGAATGGCGTTAAGTGGTCGGAGAGGGGATACACTTGAAACGCACCGGCTTCACCACCACCCGCAAGCCCATGAACAAGGTTAGCCCCAAACGGCGCAAGAAACACTCCAGCAGTGAGGGCAAGGCCGGTTATGCATATATGGGCCTTGTAAAGCAGTTGCCGTGCTGTGTCCCTGGATGTGGGGCCGCTGCGCCGTCAATCGCGCATCACTGCTTTCATGGCCGGTATGGGTCACGCAAGGAAAGTGACTTTGACACGATTCCACTTTGCGCACAACATCACGACTACCCGCATAAAGAAGCGATTCACAGCGGCAAGTTGACTTGGGCGACAAAGCACGGCCCCGACTATGGGTATATTGAACAGACACGCAAGCTAGTAGGAGAGAGCGAATGACGATCAGAACAGTTGAGATTTCACCAGCCATCACAGCGCAAGGCGACCTGCTGGACGACAAGCCGGACGCAGACGGCAACCATTCCGTTCTATGTGAGGGCAGGGTGCGCAAGGGCAAGCTGATCGAATGCGTTCGGCCATGCACCAAAGACGCCACGCCCTACGAATAGACTAATCGTATAACGAAGGAGAGAGACGATGATAGGGCAACAAGGATACTCTTCCATGAGTGAAGATGAGTTAAAGCAAACGATCGAACTTGCGCCTAGGGTTTCGGGTAGCTTATCTGGCCCGCTTCTTACATGCGCCGAAATGATGGCCAATAGTAATGCCCAGAATGCGCAGAGGGAACTCAGTAAGCGGAAACAGAATAGGAGAGAGACATGACTGATGCACCGGAAACCATCTGTTTAATGCCAAACGACATGCATGTGGATGTGTGGTCCAACCCAATCGTATCAGACCCCTATGAAGATGGGGACGAGTGCGTCGAATACATCAGGGCTGATCGGGTCAGGGTGACTGGCTTTGAGGATGCCCCGCAATGGCAGACTATTGATAGCGCGCCGGGTGGCGGTCGCAGGTTCCTTGCGTATCGTCCAGGGCGCGGGGTTTCCGAGGCATGTATTCCGCCAAAATGCGCTTGTGGTGATTGGTATAAAATCGAGGGCAAGTGGTGCGGAGTTGCCGATTCAATGGACGCCACCCACTGGATGGCCCGACCCAAGCCACCAACCTAGCGGCAAACCTTGAACATGCGCGCGTCTAGTAGGTTCATCCACTGGACAAGCGCAGGTTCTGACCGCTCCAGAGCATCCCAAGGCAGGCTTAGGCGCATATCCCGGTACGCATTGCACCCGGCTAGGCTAATGGTCGCGGCTGCGCATCCGCTCAACAAGATCGCTATTAGAAAGCCCTGTAGTCTCTGATTGTTCGTTAGCCACTGCATCCCGTCCCCTTTCCTCGCGTTCAACGCTATCTTTCAAAGCATCGGTTTCGGCCTCTGTGCGGCCCTGTTTCTTCTTTGAGCGCCCATAGGCCATGAATGACACCAAAGCAGCCCCAGCGGTCAGCAGGTACGGCAGAGCATCCCCTAGAACTAGATCAATGAGCCAGTTCACTTGGCCGAACCTAGCGCGGTTGTTGTCTTGATGCGAAGAACGACGTTGCCAATGATAAACACAGCCAGCCAGTACGGCATCCATTCATCAGGGATCTGGTAACTTGCGCTCACTGCCTGCATTGCGGGCACCACGGCGTTAGCTGCGTTCCATATGATTGTACGATAACCCTTCATGACTTTCTCCTAAACAGTGCGGCAATGAATGCGAATAGTGCGGCAAGCCCGGTCGGCTCATCATCTGCATGGTGCACCTGAATAGCTTCCGGGGTTCGCACGATAGGAGATTCCCCGATCCACTCAGCAACACGAAAGCCAGGACAAGCCTTGGCCGCGTACTCGTTGTGCCCTGATACCTTAGCAATGTCGGGGAATGCCATCTTTTGGTCTTCGATATACTTGCGCAAAGCTAAGTCTTGCTCTGCGGTGAAGTTCTCCTCAAAGTCGTCATTCTCGGATGATCCATGCCCGCCTAGCAGGCTAACACCAATGGTTCCCGTGTTGTGCCCCTTGCAGTGCGCCCCGGTCACGTTGATTGGACGCCCCACAATGATGGACCCGTCTCGGTCGATCAGGTCATGATACCCGATATCATTCCAGCCGCGCGCTAGATGCCAGTTGCGGATTTCATCGCGCTTGGCCCAACCTGATTTCTCGGCCATCCACTCGGGACGGGTTGCGGTGCAGTGAATGATGATTTCGTTTACGTGCCTCATTCAATCGGCTCCTTTTGGGTGCATTCAATCACGGGGGCGCAGTCGGGGGGGGAGGCAAGCTCGGGTACCACAGCGTCAAGTAAAAGCGCCGCCAGCCCCGCGCCAATGAGCATCTTGATAGTGGTCATTTTCTCGCCCCTGTTATGATCTCTAGCAGTTCTGGTATTTCGTTTATACGAAGTAGGAGGAAAAACATCCCTATTGCGAACACCCAAGCTTTCCAGTTCTCTGCGAATGCCACCGCTGGACCGGTAACTATCCATGCCCTATCCGCCCTGTCCATCGCCCTATGCAGGCGCTGCCAGTCCTCGTCCATATCAGGCGGGGCTTTGCGGTAGTTGTGAAGATCATCATCGCCCATTCACTCGTGCCCGCGTATCTTTTCCAAGAGCCATATAATCATCTCCTTGGGGGTCCATCCTAGAACTTTGGCTATGAACAGGAGAAGAAAGAAGGTTGCTGATTCTACGGCGAATGATGCGAATACCAGTTCCAAATCCGGCAGAACCCATTGCGAAGATCTGAACATATGCTAGTACCCCTACTATTGTGTACGTTGCATAGTAGTCTAACTGCTCAACCAACCTATAAGCAAACACCATTACCCCGAATATAAAAGCAACGGTCAGCGCTGCCTTGTCCCTAACCACTGCGACAATTGCAACGGCGCTTAGAACATCCAGCCACATTAGAACGTCGGGCGCATGGCTGTATTGAAGTGTGAAAAATAGGTTAAGCCACATCACCAGGGCAACGAAACGCGCCCCGCTGTAGAAAGCAACGGGGGTGCAGGCCAGAAGGGCCAGGATGTAGGCGTATTGGTTAAACTCTAGGGTCATCTCTTCCCTGTGCGCTTTCTCTTGCCGGTTTCCTTGCCGGTTCCCTTTGTGGTGCCGGTCTTGCCTGTCGGTTTCTTTGGCTTGCCACCTAGGGCCAGACCATTATTCCGGCCAGTACGACCTAAGCCACCGCCGCCCTTTTTTCCTGCGTTCTTTGCCATGATATTTCCTCTTTATGTTACCTATGAAACCCGAATTTTAAGAGCGGATGCTGTTCTATATATAGACCCAACAGACAACCCACCAACCGCCGCCGCCGCGTCATCAGCGTACTCCGGGACGTTGGCAATTGGAATGGCCATGACGCCGGTTCCCTTTGGTGCCAAGGTTAGGTTAATGTCTGTATTCGTGCCAATGGCAGCAACAGACGGCGAGTCTCCCACATCAGCGGGAACAATCCCAATGCCCGCGCCTAATGTGGCGGAGTAGTTAATGACGAATGCGTTATTGTCTGGGTCTACATCATCGCCCCAAATGACCGCCGTATCTGTGAAGGTTTGACGCCATTTAACCGCAGGGTCCTCTACTGTGCTGGTTAGCTTGACGACCTCTGCCTGAGTGCCTGGAGTGGATACAGGATCTTTAGACCACCACGAAACACCGATATTATAACCCAGAGACGCAAACCGTGCATATCCAACACCGTCACCAACCCCCGGCGTGTCAGCCTGATCATCTCGCAGAATAGCGTTGTGTTCTACGACAATGCCGGTTAGCGCCTTCGCCCCGTTATCCACCATATGCGCGAATGTGTTGATAGCGTAAGAATTGCCAAAGATAACCGCATCTGACCCGGCCCCTAGCCTGACGCTCCCCACTATCTCGCCAGCAATCTCTGCATAAGGCGTGGCCGGGGTTAGTGCCGCGACCATGTTGCCGCAGTTGATTTCATGCCCTAGGGTGTTGCCCGCGCCCGCTACAGCCCGCACCGCGTCGGAATATCCACCCCAAGCCGTCAGCCCCGCGTCCGAGTCGTTTAGAGCAGCCATCACGTGACCGATTGCAAGCTCGCCCCCGGAGGTTCTGGAAGCGCTACTTCGGGCAAGCTTGCTATCAGTTACCGACACATCCCACGATTGATCCTCGTAGTAATCCCAATCTGTGACCGTCCCTAGATCCGTTTCAAAGGATTGAAGCCATGAACCGCCAGTAACCGAGCCGTCCGGCTGCGCCCCGTGATCTGCGCCAACACCTCGGAACTTGCGCCCGTACAGGCGGTCTATTTGCGGCGGGTTGGCGTCAGTCGAGAAAAACCCGTCAGAGGCTAGTCCAGCATAGATGACTGTGTAGTGTGCTTTAGTTAGCATGGTGGATTCACTTTCCTTTGTGTGCGGTTTATGCTGCTACTGTTGCGCCTGTGTCCACGGCAATCCAATTGGAGCCGTCGTAGAATACCAGTACACCAGTACCAGCGGCAGCGCCTTCTCCGTTCTTTCTGCCATCCGTAGCGTAATTTATAGTGCCTGCATCCGCACCTGCTGGTAGGCTGGCAACGGAGAAGCTTGTAACCTTGGCCCCCTCTTCAGTCACCTCAAACCGGACATTAGAGCTGTTGGGCCGGAACTGCCAAAGGTTGCTACTAAGGTCGAACCGAATTCGGCCCTCAATATTTCCAGAGGCGTCTTTCATATAAAGCTGCCAGCCATCGTCTGACTGGATTTCCTCACGGAATTGCGCGGTTCCCGTGCTGGTGGCGCGCTGCGAACCAGACGTGAAATTACCAGGAACCGCACCGATGCCCTCGCTAATGCGGCCACTATCAAGACGATTTATGTAGCTGTCACCGCCAACAAGAATAGGCGCGGCAACGTTGTTTTCCTCACTAACCGTGAAAAGATTTCTATCTGAGGAATTTTGTTCCTCGATCGAACGACCGATATCCCTAGCCTGGACACTGACCATATTATCCAAGGCTTCAAGAGTACCCGCAGTGATGGCACGGTTATCCAGCAGCGTCCCAACGAAAGCGGAGGTTGCGGCAATCGCGCTGTTCATACCCTGCGCGTTGACCGTAGCCTTCACACCGGACGAGCCGCTAACATAAAGGGCTTGGCCGGACGCTGATGCGTATGGCGTACCTCCGGTGAGGTCCAAACCCATCTCTAGGGCATTGACAACAACACTTACGTTGTCGCCTGCTTGGATAAATGCAGAACGTTCAGTCCGAAGGCTGTTAACTTCAAGGATGCCGCCACTAGCGGATTTTACAGTGTTCCCGCCGACCGTAGCCGTGGTATAACCCCCGCCGAATTTACAGTCCTCTGTGGTAATACGTATGTCGGGCAGCTCAAAGGTCCGTTTAACTTCAACCGCTGAGTTACAGAAGTAAAAGTTACCGCGAATCCTACAAACAGACCCAACCCCTGCTGTACTCTCTGCCGATGCGTAAATGCCAAGATCCACAGCGCCGGTACAGCTACCGATGCTTAGATCAAGATTGCTACCAACCGCAAATATGTGACTGTCCCCACCTGCTGTGCGATAATCCACGCCAGCATAAGTGCGCTCCAAATGGATCTTCGCACTGCTGTGATTGGTGGCGTTCAATGAGAACAGATCGTTCGATTGGCCTCCCCCACTATTCGGCTGTTGTTGGCAATCATAAGAGCCGCCTACCCAGCTTAATACATGGTCCGTACCCGTGCCTGTGGTCACTTGGATCATATCGCTGTCTGCGGCAAACCCGGCTAGAGCATTAATTTCAACTCCCGCAGATATCCGCACGTCTATGTCTGTATTTAGGGCATGGCCTAACGTGGACGAGATGCCGTAAATTCCGGGTTGAATGATTTCCCCCTGGTTCCCTAGGAACACATAATCCATCCACGCCTGCATCTCTGTAGTCTCGTCTGACCCGTCAGCTACAGCGCCGAAATGCTGGGGCACCGGCGACCCAAACGGCAACCAGTCCTGCATGTCGGCTATCGCCGTAGCCCCCGCGCTTTTGACGTAGGATATCCCCTGGGACTTTGTGACAAATCCATCTTGAGCCGACTTGGCGCTTGCAATATCAGCGGCGAGGCTAGACCTAAGAACGTAAGCCTCCTCGATGCCGCCCTCGTTGCTGGTGATTACAGTGTTTGTTCCGTTGTCTAGGATGTCGGTTGTGGTGTTGGAGAACACCGACCCGCCTATGATGCGGGTGTCTGTCGCCGTGCTTTCTACATCCAAGCCAATGTCATTCCCTCGGGAGGTACAACCGATCAAAGATGTGTTGAAAAGGTTAGCACCGACCTCAAACCCTGTACCGCTATTGCCTCGCGCAACACAGGCAGACATTGTGATTTGGTCCCCATTTGTACCGTTGACGCCTTCGTCAAGAATAAACCCATCAATCCCGTTGGTCGCATAACAAGCTTCTAGCCCGCATTCACGCTGCGAAATCCTTGCCGCCTCCCCGCAGTTGTTCAGAGACATTTTCGAAACTGCAATATTGAGCGCGTCGATCCGCAAGCCCTGCATTTTCTGGATAGGTGATGTGCCTACGGTTTCAGCGGATGGCTCAACATACCCATTTGATACGGTCGTATGATCCAGAGCATTGAAATTGCTATCAGCATCCTTCAACACCCGAACACCGACAAGGCCCAACTGGCTGGCAGGGGTTCCGTTTAAAGGCGCTTGCCAGTCTGTGACACTGTGTTCGCCAAGGCTCCAACCAGACCTAAGATCAATCCCCGCCTGTGGCGTTGCTAGGCCATCCAGAGCCAGCCCAAACCGTTTGACATAAAGCCCCTCGATACGGTTGCCATACCCTGTGCCATCGTCGTTTTTGCAGTCAATCCCATCTGCGCCCGTGTCCTCAATCCGGGTGTTCCGAATAAGGCAATCCTTATGCCCCTCTCGCTGGAACCCAATCCCGTAATAAATAGTGTCGTGAATATACAACTCATCCAAAACGGCCCGCTCGCATCCATCGGACACGCTTACCCCGGCGTTGTGGAAGTCGCTTGCAGTCGGAAGGGTTTGGTTCGCCCGGTTGCCGTCTATTTCAATCTCAGAAACGCCGCAATCTGATACAGAAATAAGCCCTAAGTCGCTGTCTGCCCGCGCGCCAAGCTTAACTACGTGTGCATTCTCGCTATCCCCAAGTTTCAGGACGGCCCCAACATCTCCTATAATTCTGATGTTGTCGTTAAGGATGTGGATGCACACCCGATCATCCCATGTGGATGGGGTAACGCTCTGATCTGTAACAATGTGGACGCCAGACAAAACCCTAACATCGCCGCCGCCAAGGCTGTTTTGATACGCCACCGCATCAAGAACCCCCTGAGTTGTATCAGTTGTTCCAGGCGTCACGTTCTCTAGGAAGTGATCAGCATACACGTCGCCGAAGGGCTTCCATCCCGGCAAGTCAGTTATTGCCGATGATGTGTTGTCAAAAACATATGACAGCCCCCCCGCCGTTACCGTTGTCCCGTTTTCTTCAGACAACCCCGGCGCTGCCGACACAAAGTCGCTTCGCAAATCATAAGAACCCTCCGTACCGATTGCCCCCGTCACTACTCTAATAGTGACCTCGATGTTATCGGTGCCTTCTGGGGGGGCCTCGGAAAATGTCAGGTCAGCCCCAGATAGGCTGTATGTGTTTTTATACTGCGGGATTCCCCAGACAAGAATAAGGGTGTTATCAACGCTAGACGGGGTTGTCGCTAAGGTGAAGAATCTATTC
>OLHI01000047.1_pt1 | contig 38747 bp, 30 predicted proteins | sample 1609501 | NCBI WGS metagenome assembly OLHI01 (sample SAMN05416862, study PRJEB24817) | seawater metagenome | isolation source: Sea water | place: Canada:Atlantic | collected 2013-11 | reverse complement strand
CTTCAAGGTGGCACTAGTATTGGAATTTTCCCTGAAGGATTAGTTCCAACTGAAGATGTAATTTTAGCACCATTCAAAAATGGAGCATTCAGTTTAGCTATACAGCACCAAATTCCAATAGTACCTCAAACCTATTATGATTGTAAAAGGTTATTTTCTTGGGATTTCTTTAAAGGAGGTTTAGGAACTTTTAGAGTTCGTCAACACCAATTTGTTGATACAAAAGGTCTAGAATTTGAGGATACAGAAATAGTCAAAGAAAAAATATTTCAAATAATATACAACGAATTATTATCTGACTCGTTATATATGAAAGACACGAATAGAGCTAAATGAAAGAAGTATTAAACCCCAAATATTCTGAAAATGAGGAAAAGCTAAATGTATTAACTCATGCTTTTGGATTGTTGATGAGTATCATTGGATTACCGTTCTTAGTAATTAAATCATTTCATTTTAACGGATTTTGGAAACCAATAAGTATTGTTGTCTTTGGAATAAGTCTGGTTATACTATATGCTGCATCAACTTTTTACCATGCTTCAAAAGATCCAAAAATAAGAAGGAACTTAAATATTTTTGATCATGCTGCTATTTATGTTTTAATAGCAGGAACATATTCTCCGTTTACTATTATTGTTTTAGAAGGAAGTTTAGGCTGGATAATTTTTGGGTGTACTTGGGCATTTGCATTGGTTGGAATTGTGTTAAAGCTTTTTTATACGGGTCGTTACGATAAGCTTTCTACAGTAATGTATATCCTAATGGGATGGCAAATCATTTTTGTTATTAAACCTTTGATACAGGCTTTTTCAATGAATGGCTTACAATTGTTATTTGCAGGGGGTATTTTTTATACTGTGGGAGCGCTACTTTATGCATCAAAAAAAATTAAATATAATCATGCTATTTTTCATGTTTTTGTATTGTTGGGCAGCGCATGTCATTACATATGTATCTATAAATATGTATTACCAATATAAAATTGCTAATATTATTAAATAATTTATTGTATAAATTTATTTATTAACAATAATTTTTTATATTTGTAACGTCTTGTTTACACAAGATAAATAAATCTTATTTTAGGGGGTAGATTTATTAAATTCCTCGAACTTTTAGTTCGAGGTTTTTTTTATCCAATTTTTAAATGGATTTAAGCTAAGATTAGAATTGTAATATTTTGAATTATTAGTAACTTCAGTGCCAAAATAGTCAGGTTTTACAAAAGGCTCATTTTTATCTCTGAGTTCTATTTCTGCGATAATTAACCCTTTATTTTTTCCTAAAAATTCATCGATTTCGATGATATGATTCCCTAATTTGTGATAAAATCTATTTTTTTCGATAATTCCATTTTCGCAAAGAATCATCAATTCCTTAGCATCCTTTAGATCAATTTCTTTTTCCCATTCAAACCGAGTTGTTCCACTCGCATCTGACACCCCTTTAATAGTTAAAAAAGCCAAATCGTCAATTATTCTGATCCGAACAACTCTTTTTTTATTGGAATTCAGATACCCTTGTGTTATGTGTTTTTTATCATAACACATTTTTTTGAAATCGTTATTTTTTAGTAAAAACTTCCTTTCAATTTCTATATTCATTTTTATTATTCTTTGTACTAATGTACTGGATTTATCGTTATTCTTGTAAGAAATAAATATATTTGATTTCAATTTATTTACATGTTTAAGAGACTTTTCATATTCTTCAGTTTTTCAACATTTTCTTTAGTAGCTCAAGTAGATTATGGTGATGCTTGGGAAGATTTTTATTCATACAACAATGTTAAAGATCTTATTAAAGTAGATAACATGTTATATGCATTAACAGACAATGCAATGTTTACTTATGATTTTATAACTGAAGAAACAGAAAAACTATCTTCAGTTCAGGGATTGTCTGGCGAGACTACTTCAGCAATTCATTACAGTATTCAAAGTGATAGGTTGGTCATTGGTTATAAAAATGGATTGGTAGAGGTTGTAGATTCTGACGGCAGTATTACAATTTCTGCAGATATCCTAAATTTTAATCAAACAGGTGAAAAAAGTATTAATGATATTTTTGAATATGAAGGGAAGCTATACTTATCCACTTCTTTTGCTATTATAGAATATGATATTGATCAATTAGAATTTGGAGATACATTTTTTATAGGAAATAATTCTACAGATGTAAAAATAAATGAAATAGTAGTTTTTAATGATTTTATTTTCGCTGCCACTGAACGAGGTATTTACAAAGCAGATATTAATAACGCAAATTTAATTGATTTTAATAATTGGAATTTAATTTCATCAGTCAATAATAATTATACAAACATCACGATCTTCAATAATAAAATCTACACCACATTAGACAAAAACCTGTACGAAGTTACCGAAACAAATGAGATTGTTTTAATTGAAAATTACACTTCATCAATCATGAGTTTAAAAGGCTCTTCAACTAATTTGTCTATTGCCTTTAATAGTTCTGTGAATATCTACGATATTAATTTTGATTTAGTACTTCAAAATAATGCAGATTTTAATTTTGATTATATCTTAAATACTGCTTTTGCTGAAAACAATCAGATTTTTTTAGCTACAGAACAATTTGGGATTTTAACATCACTAACTACACAGGATATCATTTTTCAAGAAATTCATCCTGAAGGACCAGTATCAAATGATATATTTTCTGTAACAGCAAAAAACAACCAATTATGGTTGGTTTACGGGGGGTATTCACCAACTATGGCACCTATTCTACCAAAACTAGGATATAGTCATTACAACGGAGAGAATTGGTTTACAAAAGAAAATGATCCTGACAATTCTTTTCCAGGATTTGTGGAGGTTACGCTAGACCCAAATAATGAGAATAAAGCATTTATTAGTAGCTTTGGAAGTACAAATCAAATTAATACTTATGAAACGGGTGGATTATTTGTTGTTGAAAATGACGAAATCACTAACTTTTATAATCATTTGAATAGCCCTTTGGAGAATATCTACGAATCGGATCCCTCAAATAGTAGTGTAACGGTAAGAATTCCTGGCTCTGTATTTGATAATCAAGGAAACTTATGGATGACTAATATTGGTGCATCTAATGAATTGAAAAAGTTTTCAAATGGTTCGTGGACTGAATATGATCTTAGTTCAGTGAAGTCAAACTTTTCTGCTGGTGCCGTCACGGTCATAATATCAGATAGAAATAATTCTATTTGGATGGGTTCTAGAAGTGATGGCGTTATAGCATTTAATCAAAACGGTGAAAGGATTAGATCTTTAACTTCCACAATAACTGAAGGAAGTTTACCAAATTTAAGAGTGGTTAGTCTGGCATCAGATGCAGACAACAGGATTTGGATTGGAACCATTTCTGGATTAGTGGTCTTTAATAACGCATCAGGTGTTTTTGATGCTGATGTGGTAGATGCACAGCCTATAATTTTTGAAGAGGATGGAATTGCCAAAAAATTACTTGGAGATCAATATGTTTCAGCTATAGCAGTGGATGGTGCAAACAACAAATGGTTTGGGACATCCGATGGAGGAGTGATTTATACCAACCCAAATGGCCAGACAACAATAGCTAATTTTAGCAAAGCAAATTCGCCATTACCTTCCAATAGAATTACAAAAATTGCAGTAGATAAAGAATCTGGAAAAGTTTTTTTTGCAACGGATAAGGGAATTGTTGCCTACAATAGTAATGTGGCTCCTTTTGGAGAGACATTAGGAGAAGTATATGCATATCCAAACCCAGTTAGAAAGTTTCATAATATTGTAACTATTGATGGGAGAAACGGTACAAATTTACCAAAAGGAACTAATGTGAAGATTTTGGATGTTGCTGGGAATTTAGTGTATGAGTCCAATGTTGTAGAAGGTCAACAATTGCAAGGAGGCAAAGTGATTTGGGATAAAAAGAATTTGGCTGGAACCTACGTGGCTTCAGGAATCTACATAGTTTTATTAGCAAATGAAGATGCATCAGAAACATCAATAACAAAAATAGCAATCATCAATTAATGACGGTAATATCATCTAAAGCGATTGTTATTAGTACTATTAAATACAGCGATACCAGTTTAATCGTTAGACTTTATACTGAAGAAGTAGGTTTAGTTTCTTTCTTGTTAAAAGGAGTTTTAAAATCAAAAAAAGGAAAATTAAGAACAGCTTATTTTCAACCATTGAATCAGCTTTCTATTATTTTTAGTCATCAAGAAAAAAGAAATTTACAACTATTAAAAGAAGCTCAAATAATTCATGTATACCAGACTATTTATACCTCTATTACAAAGCAATCTATAGTTTTATTTTTATCTGAGGTTTTATCTAGTGCAATTCAAGAGGAAGAAAATAATACCTTACTGTATAAATATCTTGAACATTCTCTAATGTGGTTAGACTCTCACGAACACATATCCAATTTTCACTTACTGTTTTTATTAAATCTCACCAAATTTTTAGGTTTTTATCCAGACGTTTCTCAATCTAATAAAAATGGCTTTCATTTAAGCGAAGGTTTTTTTACAGACAACCTTCAAATTAAGGAAGTTATCAAAGGAAATGAAATAAATCAGTTCAAAAAGCTTTTAGGCATAAATTTTGATAAGATTGAGTATATGAACTTTTCAAAAACTGAAAGGCAAAAATTATTACAAACATTAATTCGTTATTTTGAATTACATTTGGGCGGATTTAGAATTCCTAAATCTTTAGCAGTTTTAGAAACAGTATTTAGTAAATGAGAACTATAGGATTTTTAATACTTTTTTTGCTACCCTTTTCATCTTTTACACAAGAGTTAAAAGTTTTAGACGAAGAAACTGGGAAGCCCATATATAATGTCAATGTTTTTACTGAGGCGCCTTATTTTAATTCCTCTACGAATTCAAAAGGGATTGTAGACATTTCTTTAGTAAAGGAAAAAGATATTTTATTTTTTTCTCATATTTCATACGCTTTAAAAAGCATTTCAAAGGAGCTTATAAAAAACAACTTCACTATATACTTAGCTAAACAATCTGAACAACTAGATGAGGTAGTTTTATCTGTATTTAAAAGAGATGCAAAAACAAATAGAGTGGCAGAAAGAGTTGCCGTATTAACATCTAAAGAAATTGAAAAATTATCACCACAAACTTCTGCTGATTTATTAGCAGCTATTCCTGGCATTAAGATTCAAAAATCTCAAATGGGTGGAGGAAGCCCTGTAATTAGAGGTATGGAGTCCAATAGGGTTATGTTAGTGGTAGATGGGGTTAGAATGAATAACGCTATTTACAGAAAAGGCCATTTACAAAATGCCATTACCGTTGCACCAAATCAATTAGATAAAACAGAAATTGTTTTTGGGCCATCATCCGTAATTTATGGATCGGATGCCTTAGGAGGGGTAATTCATTATTATACTAAAACTCCTAAATTATCAGAAAAAACCAAAGTAACTTCCAATTTTTTTAATCGATATTCTTCTATTAATAATGAAATTACTAATAACGCTTCAGTAGAAATAGGTAATAAAAAATGGGCCTCATTTACAAGTATTTCACATAGTGATTTTGGAGATTTAAAAATGGGAGAAAAACGTTCTCACGGTTTTAATAATTGGGGTAAAGTTTTTCAGTATTCAGAAAATTCAAATGATTTTTACTCTAGCACAGCAACTGAAAACTCTGATGTAAATCTTCAACGAAATACAGCGTATAACCAAACAGACTTGCTGCAAAAATTCTTTATTCCACTAACGGATAAAACAGAACTAAAACTAAACTTCCAATATTCTACATCTTCAGATATTCCAAGGTTTGATAGATTAGATGAAAAACATGAAGAAACTCTTAAATTCGCAGAATGGTATTACGGCCCTCAAGAAAGGTTGTTGATTTCTCCACAATTGGATATTAACCCAGGAAAGTCTTGGTTAGATAAAGGCACATTTACATTAGCCTATCAGAACATTAAAGAATCAAGAATACAAAGAAAATTATCAAGCTTAGAAAGATCTTATAGAAATGAGAATGTTGATATCTTTAGTGTTAATGGAGATTTTATGATTCCATTAAGTAAAAATGAAAATAGAGCTTTTACTTATGGTTTTGAATTCTTACATAATGATGTTATCTCAGATGCTTACGGAAAAACATTGGAGGTTTTAGGAAATGATATTATTGGATTTTCAGATAATTTTAATGTCCAAACTCGTTATCCAGACGGAGGAAGTAGTTATGTGAGTTCAGCTGTTTATCTAGGCTATAGAGAAGATGTAAATGCCAAATCAACATTAAATAGCGGAGTTCGTTATACCCGTACAAACCTGAAGGCATCATGGATAGATCAATCGATAATTGTATTACCTGAAACTAATATTAAATTAGACAATTCTGCTTTGACAGCAACATTAGGCTATGTTTACAAGCCCAATAAAAACATTCAGTTAAATACCGTTATTTCATCTGGCTTTAGATCTCCTAATATAGATGATGTTGGTAGAGTTAGAGAAAAATCTGGAAATATTACTGTACCAAACATTCATTTAAAACCTGAGTATGCGTATAGTGCTGAAATAGGAATACAAAAGTATTTCAATGATAAAAAATTTAGATTTGGGTTTAACACCTACTATACTTTATTAAAACATTATATCATAAGAGATGACTTCTCTATGTTTGGAAATTCATCTCTTGATGGCCAATTATTATATGATGATGAAATGGGTAATATTGTCGCCAATCAAAATAGAGGGAATGCTTATATTCACGGTTACACAGCAAGTTATCAAGGTAAATTATCTGAATACTTTACTTCTAATGGTTTTATCACCTTCACCAAGGGAAGAACTTATGATTCTAAAGAACCCCTTTCATCAATTCCACCTTTATTTGGCCAATTTGATATAAATTTCACAAATAAAAAGTTTCAATTAGGTACGAGTTTTCGATTTAATTCTAAAAAAGACATTGTTGATTTTAATTTTACTGAAGGAATAGATAATCATGATTTGACTCCTATTGTAAATGAAAATGCAATAGAAGATGTTGATAAATATTTTGGTTCACCAAGCTGGGTAACTTTAGGATTTAATAGTAGTTATAGTTTTAATAAAAATTGGAAGTTACAAGGAATGATTAGCAATATATTTGATCAACACTACAGAGAATTTGCCTCTGGAATATCTGCTCCAGGAAGGAACTTCTCTTTTTCTTTAATTACAGTTTTTTAACTTTTTTTATTCCCTTCATCATCAAAGTTTTTATTTAGCTCTTTTTCTGTACTAATTATAGCAACTAGTAATGTAAAGATCATAAAAGCCATAGAAAACCACGAATTCATCAAAGCTTCATTAATAAACGTTAATATCAATGCAGCAATAAAACTAATGCCTGAATATTTAAGTAATGTTATACCAAATAATCTATTTGCAAAATCCCAAACAGTACGGTTTTGAATAGTTCTATGTGTTCTATACCCATAAATACTATTTATTTTTTTTGGGGGAAAACAATAAAAGATAATACTTAGAAAGAAAATCAATCCGTTAACACTTAATACATAGGTAAAGGCGTTCATACTAATTATTTTTTAATGGTCTTAACAGACCTTCTTGTGCAACTGTAGCAATTAATACTCCATTTCTTGTGAAAATATTTCCGGTGGCTAACCCTCTAGCTCCTGAAGTACTTGGTGATACAACAGAAAATAACATCCAATCATTAAAATCAAAATCTCTAAAAAACCACATTGAATGATCTAAGCTCGCCATTTGTGTATTTCCAATACTAGCTTTACTTGCATTTGGCTTTAATGCAGCGTTTAAGATATTATAATCTGAAATATAGGTTAGTATTTGATGTTTTAATGTTAACTCTAAATCTGAAGTATTTCCTTTTAATTTAAACCACATGTCCTCAACTGGAGGAAGATCTTTTCTTTCCATAGGATTCAAAACCTGAACAGGTTTAAAGTCAATAGGTCTTTCAATACTCAAAAAGTCTCGAAGCTGTGAAGGAATAAAATTTCCATATTGAGAAAGCAATTCACTCCAACTTAAAAGTTCTTCTGGTTGTTTGATTGATGTTTTTATAGGTTCTTGATGTTCGTATCCTTCTTCTTTTTTGTGAAATGAAGCCGCTAGTATAAAAATGGTATTATTTTTTTGGATTGCAGTAACTCTTCTAGTTGAGAAACTTCCACCGTTCCTCATTTCAGTAACTTTAAAAGTTATTGGAATGGTTAAATCACCAGGAAGTAAAAAATAGGAATGAAGAGAGTGAACAAAACGGTCATTAGGGATGGTTTGATATGCTGCGTGTAATGCTTGAGCTAAAACTTGTCCACCAAAAACTCTTGAGTTACCAATAGTTTTACTTATTCCTGTGTAGGTTTGAGAATCCTCTTTTTTTAATGTCAGGATATCAACTAAATCATGTATTGTCTTCATAACTTTTTTAATCTCTTTTAAATGGAAATTTTTGGTTGAATTCAGAAGGCTGAATCTTAAGCAAAAATAATTTTAAAAATTTATTTCTAATGGATTTTTTATGACGAATATATACTGTTAAGTCTTGGGGTTCTGCTCCAACAGAGCTTTTAATTTCACTGGCTGTTCTTCCAAAGTTTAACACTTCAATTTTATTATCTATGGCAGTCTTGATATAGTCATAGAGCATCCTTTGATATATTGCGTATTGTTTATTGAGTTCATAATCTATTCCAACAAAATGAGCATCCAAATGATTTTTATTGATCATTCCAGACATAAACCCCACCATTTTATCATCAATCCAATATGATTTTAGGATGTATGAATGCCCTAATTTAGCTTTAAGACTCTTATAGGTTTGTAAATTAAATTCCCCTAGATTAAATGCCGCTTTTGTTACAACTTTTTTATACAATTCAGTCATTTTAAGCAGATGTTCATCAAAATTTAGAACAGAAATTTCTTTTGTAACCAAATCGTTACTAAGTTTCATAGCTTTTTTAGCCTTTACTCTAAATTTTGTTTTTAGTGCGGTTAAGTAGTCCTCAAAATTTAGCCATTTAGGATTAATTTTTAAAATCAGATTTGGTTCAATATTGAAAGAATAATAACCCATACTAATCAGCTCTTTGGTTATGGGTAAAGATTCAGTCCTAAAATCTTTCATCATAAATATATCGATTGGATTTTTTTGATTACTATTTTCTGTATGATGAAGAATACCTTTAGATATTTTTCTTAAAATAAGCCGCTTATTTTCACCTTTCTTAATAAAAATACCATGTTCACCACTTACAAATGTGTTTCCACAGTTAATTATTTTTAGTGGCTTTTCTTTTGGAATAATAGTTAATCTTTTTCCAATTGAAGTAATCTTTTTAAATATACTTGAGGTGTCTTTTTCTATTCCTTCTAATTGAAAGTTAATGATTTGAACATTGGCTAATGCAATAGCTTTTTCATTTTCATTTTTTAATACAATGTAATAAAAGGATAAATGAGAATTGTGTTTTTCTAAAGCTTCTAAATAGTTTGATGAAAAATACAAGTTATGAGCACAATTTAGTTCTTTCCATACAATAGTAGGAATATCAGCTACAGAATTGAACACTAATATTTGGGTGTTGTTAAGGTCTAAATTCAAAAAACTTTTTTTAGGTTAAAGATTATTTTTATTTATTCTAAATAAATACTTATTTTTGTATGCTAGTATATTTTAAAATGATTGTATTTTACAGTTTAGAAAATCCGACAATAAAAATTTCAAACACATCAACTGATTGTTATAATAGCTGTTCATTAAACTGTATTAAACCTAAAAACAAATGCTGTTTTAAATATAAAAAAAAGGGCATCAACTGCAAGCGATGCCCGAATATTTTTTTGAGAGAAGCTTCTTAATTTCTCAAAATTTTAATGTGGAAGAGTTTTAGTCTTCTATTTAAAAGCATTTAAGCCAGTAATATCCAATCCTGTAATTAACAAATGAATGTCATGAGTACCCTCATAGGTAATTACACTTTCTAAATTCATGGAGTGACGCATAATAGAATATTCACCACTAATTCCCATACCTCCTAATATTTGTCTTGCTTCTCTAGCAATGTTGATTGCCATGTCTACATTATTTCTTTTTGCCATAGAAATTTGTGCAGTAGTAGCTTTTCCTTCATTGCGTAAAACGCCCAAGCGCCAAGTTAATAATTGTGCCTTCGTAATTTCGGTAATCATTTCAGCTAATTTTTTTTGTTGCAATTGAAATTGACCAATAGGTTTACCAAATTGAATACGTTCTTTACTGTAACGCAAAGCAGTATCATAACAGTCCATAGCAGCTCCTATGGCTCCCCATGCTATTCCATAGCGTGCAGAATCTAGACAGCCTAAAGGTGCTCCCAAGCCAGACTTATTTGGTAATAAATTTTCTTTTGGAACTTTTACATTGTCAAAGATTAACTCACCAGTAGAGGAGGCTCTTAAAGACCATTTGTTGTGAGTTTCTGGAGTAGAAAACCCTTCCATATCTCGTTCAACAATTAGACCATGTATTCTTCCTTCTTCATTTTTAGCCCATACAACAGCAACTTGTGCAAGAGGTGCATTAGAAATCCACATTTTTGCACCGTTTAAAAGATAATGATCTCCCATATCTTTGAAATTAGTTGTCATTCCTCCAGGGTTAGATCCATGATCGGGCTCAGTTAATCCAAAACAACCCATCCATTCTCCGGAAGCTAATTTTGGTAAATATTTGTTTCGCTGTGCTTCATTTCCATATTTCCATATGGGATACATCACTAAAGAGGATTGAACAGATGCTGTAGATCTTACACCTGAGTCACCTCTTTCTATTTCTTGCATAATCAAACCATAAGAAATTTGATCTAAGCCTGCACCTCCATATTCTTCTGGGATGTAGGGCCCAAATGCACCTATATCTGCCAAGCCTTTAATAATTTGCTTTGGGAATTTAGCATTTTGAGCATATTCCTCAATTATAGGTGATACATCTCTTTTTACCCAATCTCTGGCGGCTTCTCTAACTAACTTGTGCTCTTCAGTTAGTAGGTCATCTATTTGATAGTAATCAGGGGCTTGAAATAAATCTGATTTCATGTTTTTTGATTTGTTTACAGACATCAAATTTAAAGAATAGATGTCAATTTAGACCAGTTTTAAATATTTTTTTATTGGGTTAAAAATTTTGATAGCAATACATGAAAGTGATGAACTCCCTTTTCTCGATTCGGTGAAAATCGTCCAGCTTTATAAAATGAAGAGCGCACCCCTTTTTGTACATTTTCTACCACAATTTCATCTTCTTTTTCTACTTTTTCAAGATTACTTCCCGCACCTTTATTTAGTTTAGTAGGATCTAAAACATAGCTCATAAAAGAAACTTTTGTTTTACTTATCTCTAAAGGCTTTACAATGTTAATAGACAATCCCCAAGGATAAAAGTTAAACATTATATTTGGGAAAACCCAAAAATAATAGGCAGCTACTTTTTTTCCAAAATCTATATGATTTTGAGGAAATTCAAAGATTTCTGTAGCTTCATCTGAATAGCCAATTTGTAAATTACAATGCTCATAAATAATTGTTTCATAACTACTATAATCTAAAACTTCGTTAAGACTCTCGTGAACAAAAGGTACATGAAACCCTTCTAAATAGTTGTCGCAGTACAATGCCCAATTCGCGTCAATTAGGAAGTCTTTTTGTAATGTTTTTTCGAGTTTAAATTCATCAATAGGTAAAAAACCTATTCTTTCATTCATAATATTAATTACCTCTTGAAAATCAAAACTTGGATTGAGTCCTGCAAATAAAAGATGTCCCCATTTTTTTAAAGGGAACTTATGTAGATGATCACAAGGTCTTGGGAAATTTTCAGCATCAGTAAATTCAGGCATAAATTCAAACTTACCCTGTAAGTTAAATCGTCTTCCATGATAAGAGCAAGTAATTTTTTTTGTAAGTTTAGATGTTAATGCAAGTAAATTTCCTCTGTGTGTGCACACATTTGTGAGACAATTAATGTGGCCGTCTTTATCTTTAGTTAATAGTAGGGGTTCTGTTAAAAAACCATCTAATATAATGAAGGGATGTACTGATTGTGGCTTATCAACTAAACTTTCATCACCTACCCATTGCCAAGATTTTAAAAAAACTTTTTCTTTAATTCTTTCAAAAACAACAGGATCTTTATAAAAAGTAGCAGGGAGGGTTTCTGCTTTTGTGATATCTGAATTGATTTTAAATTTCATTTTGGTTGTTAATTTAAATTGTATCTTTCAAGAGTTTGATTCTAAAATTACATAAATTAAATGAGTTCTAGTAACAAAAAAATTGGTTTGATAACCACAACGTCTTTGGTTGTTGGAAATATGATAGGCGCAGGGATATTTATACTTCCAGCTTCATTATCAACTTATGGGAGCATTAGTTTATTAGGTTGGGTTTTTACTGCATCGGGAGCTATAATCTTGGCAAAAATATTTAGTAATTTGAGTAAGATTATTGTAAATAAAAGCGGAGGGCCTTATGCGTATTCAAAAGAAGGGTTTGGAGATTTCATTGGTTTCTTAGTTGCATGGGGATATTGGATTTCTACATGGATTAGTAATGCTGCCATTGCTATTGCGATTATTGGAGCATTAAGTTTTTTTTTTCCAATTTTAGAAACAAATTCATTTTTAGCGGTTAGTGTTGGTTTATCAATGATTTGGTTTTTTACTTGGATTAATTCTAACGGGGTACGATTTTCAGGTAAAATTCAAGTCATTACAACAGTTTTAAAAATACTTCCATTATTATTTGTTATCATTTTTGGTCTATTTTTTTTTAGTCTTGATAATTTTCCAAAATTTAATTTGACAGGTGAATCAGACTTTACCACATTTTCATTAGTGGCCGCATTAACATTATATGCTTTTTTAGGTTTAGAATCGGCTAGCATCCCTGCTGAAAATATAAAAAATTCATCAAAAACAGTTCCTAAAGCAACCATGCTTGGTACAATTATTAGTACTTGTATCTATATCTTAGGAACCATTGTTTTATTTGGAATTTTACCCACAGAAACTTTACAAAATTCTCCAGCCCCATTTGCTGAGGCAGGAGAAGTTATTGGGGGTAAATATGCAGGGTATTTTATCGCTATGGGAGCTGCAATTTCTGGAATGGGAGCACTTAATGGTTGGATTTTAATTTTAGCACAAATTCCCATGGCAGCAGCAAAAGATAATATTTTTCCAAAATTTTTTAAAAAAAACAACAAAAAAGGGGCTCCTATTTTAGGTCTCATTATTGGAAGTTTATTAAGTTCTGTAGTTATGTTGATGAATTTTTCAGACAGCCTGGTTAGCCAATTTACTTTTATGGTAAATTTAACTGTATTAGCCTGTTTGGTCCCTTATTTATTTGTTTCTGCAGCCTATACCATTATTGTTCTCCAAAAAAATAAAGAACCCAGCAGTAGTATTCTGAAAACAGTTATTTTAGGTCTTTTAGGATTTTTATATTCTTTATGGGCTATATACGGTTCAACAGCAGAAGTTGTTTTTTATGGATTTTTATTATTATTGCTTGGAATTCCATTTTATGTTTTAATGCAATGGAATAAATCTAAAGCAAAATGAATAAAACGCATCATTCAGAATATTTGAAATTAAAAACGCTGTATTTAAAATCTGCAGAAAATTCATTTTACTCAGAAAAGCAGCTTTCAGAACAATGGGAAGAATTACAGTTTCTCTCAAAACCTAGTTTTGAAAAATCCTTAAAAGAATATGATACATTTCAATTATTTCTCGCCAATAAAAATATAGAATTATCTTTTTTCCCCAAGAATGAGAAAACATGGATAGACTCCATCTATTGTAGAGATGCTTCAATTGCTACAGATTTTGGAATGATTATGTGTAATATGGGGAAGAAGGGAAGAGTTCATGAGCCTAAAGCACAATTAGAGGCTTATCAAAAAAACAATATAGATATACTGGGAGATATTACGCACCCCGGAACCTTAGAAGGAGGTGATGTAGCGTGGTTAGATCAAAACACATTAGCAGTTGGTCATACCTATAGAACAAATGAAGAAGGGATTCGTCAGTTAAAATCTTTATTGCACCCTAAAGGGATCGAGGTAATTGTAGTTGAGCTGCCACATTATAAAGGTAAAGAAGATGTTTTTCACTTGATGTCTATACTCAGTCCAGTTGATAAAAATTTAGCTGTAGTTTATTCTCCTTTAATGCCTGTTAAATTTAGAAATGAATTGCTAGATAGGGGTTTTCAATTGATAGAGGTTCCAGATGAAGAATTTGAATCTATGGGTTGTAATGTGCTAGCATTAGCTCCCAGAGATTGTTTAATGGTTGATGGAAATCCAATCACAAAAAAATTACTTGAGAATGCAGGATGTCAAGTGTTTAGTTATAAGGGAAATGAGATTAGTGTAAAAGGGGGTGGCGGACCTACTTGTTTAACCCGTCCAATGCAAAGAATTATACTGTAAATAAGTACTTTCTCTCATTTGTAAATAATGTCTTATATACTACTTTCTATACTCCCTTTTATGTAAGTTTGTAAGGATGAACAATACGTTAGGTAAAAAAGAAAGATTAAAAAGTCAAAAACTCATTGGGAGACTTTTTGAGGAGGGTACTTCTATTAAAGTTTTTCCTTTCAGGTTAGTTTATATTGCTACAGAAAAAACATCTTTACAGTCTTCTTTTTCAGTTCCAAAAAGAAATTTTAAAAAAGCAGTAGACAGAAACCGGATTAAAAGATTGATTAAGGAAGCGTATCGGTTAGAGAAAAAAAATGTATTTAAAACATCAAATTATAATTGTGCATTTATGATTACTTTTCTTGGTAATAAAGAACCAGCATTCTCCGAAGTTCAAAAAAAAATCCGAGAACTTTTAAAATTATTTATGAAAACACAAACAAGAAAAGAAAATGAATAACTTCTCAATAAAAAAACACTTTCTATTCACACTAGCTATTGGTGCTATTTTTCTTTCTTTTTCATTCAAATCAAATTTTTTTGAGGTTGCAAAACAATTGGAGATTTACACAACATTATTCAAGGAATTGAATTTATATTATGTAGATGAAATTAACCCTGCTGAATTTACAAATAAAGCAATTAAAAATACTTTAAAAGAATTAGACCCGTACACAAATTATTTTGATGAACAAGAAGTTGAAGAAGCAAGAATTAGAAGAGAGGGAGAGTATTCAGGAATTGGCGCATCAGTTTTTTATGATAAAAAGGGAATTACATTAAATGAGGTTTATAAAGGCTATGAAGCTGACAAAAAAGGGTTAAAAGCTGGAGATATTATTATAAAAGTAGGGAATCAATATCTAAAAAATATGGATAGGGATCAACTTTCACAGCAATTAAAAGGGGCGCCAAACACCTCTTTAGACATCTCTATTCTTAGACAAGGTAAAGTCATAGATAAAACAATTGTTACCGAAAAAATTGAGATAAACCCCGTACCCTTTTATGATTTAATTGACCAAGAAACAGGATATATAGTGTTAACCAGATTTAATCAAAAAGCTTCATCCGAGGTTAAAAAGGCTTTTTTAGATTTAAAGAAGAGAGGGATGACTACGTTAATATTTGATTTAAGAAATAATCCTGGAGGCTCTCTAGGAGAGGCGATAAAAATCTCAAATTTTTTCTTACCAAAAGGGAGTAAAATTACATCAACTAAAGCTAAAGTTAGAAAATGGAGTACTACTTACAACGCATCAAAAGTTGCTTTAGATTTAGACATTCCTCTTACTATTTTAGTTAACAGAAATTCAGCTTCAGCTTCTGAAATAGTTGCGGGGGCACTTCAAGATTATGATAGAGCGATTATTGTAGGAGAGCGCTCTTTTGGAAAGGGATTAGTTCAGCGCTACAGAAATCTATCTTATGGAACACAACTCAAACTCACCATATCAAAATACTACACTCCAAGTGGGAGGTGTATCCAAGAATTAGATTATGCTAATAGAGATAATAAAGGAGAGGTTCCGAAATTTTCAGATGGAACAGTTACTGCTTTTAAAACTAAAAATGGAAGGGTTGTATTTGATGGAGGAGGAATTACTCCTGATGTAGTCGTAGGCTTTTCAAAAAGAAATGAATTTACCAAAGCGTTACTAAAGTCAAGAGCAATTTTTAATTTCACCACGGATTTCTATTACAAGAACCCAACAATAAGTTCAATTGATAATTTTTCTTTTTCTTCATCAAACTTTAAAAGTTTTTTGAATTATATTAAAACCTCTGATACTACTTTTAAAACCTCTCAAGAGCGTCTTTTTTTAGATGCATTCAAATCAGTTTCAAAACCAAAATTAATTTCTTCTGAATATCAAGAAATAAAAAAGAAATTACTTCAAGCAAAAATTGAAAATATTTCAAAAGATCAAGATTTTATATCAGCTCTTATTATGGAAAATATTTTAATTAGATATTTTTATAAAAAAGGAACTTACGAGAATAAATTAAAAAAAGATAAAGTACTTCTTGAAGCACTAAAAATACTTAAAAATAAAAACCATTATACCAAAATCCTTAATGGAGCCTAATTCTAGCCGAATTACTTATCTTTACACCCTAAAAATACGATGTTGCAAACCAACCACAAAGAAAGAACAAGAGCACAAGAATCAACAAATGCAATTGAGCGTTTGTACATATCTATGCGACATTTATTTAGCAGAGGTTTTTATAAACCTATGGGTATTTCGGGGGAAACCTTAAGGAAATCACTTTTACTTCTTAGACCCGAAATTTATGGGTCTATAGCAGAAGAACGAGTAGAGTTAAATGGGTTAATCTATGTGATAGAGCGCTTACCGGAAGGAATTGAGGAGTGTCAGTTTATAAACCTTACTGCTGATGAGCGATATAATAAATCTCATTTTAAGGTAATTATTCCTCCTAAAAGAAGAAGAAATTGTTATAGAATTGACAAAGACCAAATGAATATTGAGATTACTAGGGGTCGATCAGAAATCTATGATATTTTAACGCACCTTACTTTTTTATTCATTGAATCTCATAAAATAAAAGACCGTGTTTTGTTAAACGCAAAAGGAGATGTTACCCGTGAATGGAAAAATTTAGAAGAGGTCGTTCTTCATCACAAAAAAATTTCTGAAGAAGAGAGAGAAGTTGCAAAAGTTCATTTAGCAAGTGTCTTAGGCAGAACATATGATGAAGTTGCCGATACCTATAAAACTTTTTATTCCCCAGAAAACCCAGATCGTTTTTTTCAAATTATATATTGGTTGGGTAAACTTGCCATTACTGAAAGTTGTCATCTGCAAAAAAGAGCAATTAACTTCAGTTCTGTTTTAAGAGAAGAAATTGGGCATCACATCTATGGAGAGATTTGGGCCAATAATATAAAGAAAGTATTAAAAGATCATCAGCTTATAGAAAGACCAATACATATTATTAGTGCAAATATGCATAGCGTATTAAATACTATTTATGCAACTAATGCGTTATCATCAATAACAAAGGGTAAAGAAGGGTTTGAATTGTATGAGTTACTGAGTAATAGTGATAGTAAACCGCTACAGAAAAAAGTAAAAGAATACGCGTCTAAAAATGGGTTGATTTACATAAAAGATACCTCAGGAACCAACATTAATGTTCAGGTGATAGACACTAAAAAGGTAGGTATTGACAAACCACAATTTAAAAAAGAAAATATTGAAGGTGAATACCCAGTAATTATTGTAATGGATTATGCTTTCGGTGAGCAAGCCTACGAAACCATGGACGAATTATTAAAGCCTTATAAAGAAAATAAAAGTTCAATTCATTTAAATGTTGAATCTATATCAATTATGGGTAAAGCTGGAATTTTAGAGGGAGGAAAAGGTGATATCATGATTCCTTCTGCACATATTTTTGAGGGCACAGCAGATAATTATCCATTTACAAATGAATTGACCAAGAAAGACTTAGAAGGTTTTGGAGTAGCTTCTTTTGATGGTGCTATGGTAACGGTATTAGGAACCTCTCTTCAAAATAAAGACCTACTAAAATTTTTCCATGATTCAACTTGGAATGTAATTGGTCTTGAAATGGAAGGAGCGCATTATCAAAAAGCGATTCAGGCAGCCTCTAAGATACGAGGAAATATATCTGAAGATGTAAAAGTACGTTATGCGTATTATGCTTCTGATAATCCTTTAGAGACAGGCGCAACTTTAGCCTCGGGTGGATTAGGGATGTCTGGTGTAATTCCAACCTATGCAATCACAAAAAAAATATTAGAACAAATTTTACAATACAAAAACTAATCAAAGAAATAATATGTCAACAGCTAAAAATAAAAACGAAGAAGAGGTAGATTTAGGATCTTTATTTACTGTTATCGGTAATGGATTTAAAAATTTTTTTAATTTTATTGGAAGTATATTTAAGGGGATATTTCACAAATTAATTTTAATTTTAATTTTCTTCAAATTACACTTTATAAAGTTTACTATAGCAGTTTTAATAGGTGGAATCGTTGGATTCTTTTTAGAAAATAACAAAGAAATTAAGTTTAGCTCAAATTTAATTGTAAAGCCTAATTTTGAGAGTACTCAACTACTTTACGAAAACATTAATTATTATAATGATTTAGTAAAGCAACAAAACACAAAACATCTAGCATCCATTTTTAAGATTGATTCTTCAAGAGCCGCATCTTTAAGAAAGTTTGAAATTACCCCGTTAATTAATTCAAACGATATTATTAATGCGTACGATAAATTTATATTAGATGTAGATACGTTAACAGTAAAAAGTTATGATTTTGATAATTTTGAAGAAAGTTTTACTGACTATGATTATTTAGTGCACAATATAGAAGTTAAAGCTACAGTTAGTGATATTTTTAATGAATTAGAAAATACAATCATTAATTCTATTGAAAAAAATACTTTTTTTAATAAAATTAAAAACCTAACTAAAGAAAATCTCAATACTAAAGATTCTATTTTGAAGGCCAATTTTATAGAGGTTGATTCTTTACGTAATGTATATATGAGAGCAATTATAGAAGGAGCTAAAAATAACTCAAATGGAACAAATATAGATTTAGGAAGTAAAAGCAACGCAACTAAAGAAAATGACTTATTTGAGATTGATAGAAAAATTATTTATGATTTGAGTCAAACTTATAAAGATATTGCTACTAAATCTGATGTTATTAATATCATTTCTAATTTTAAATCTGTAGGGTCAGAAATAAAAGGGATTACCAAAAATTTAATTTTTATTATGGCGGCTTTAGCATTTTTATTGACCTTGTTTTTTATTCTACTTCTTGATCTAAATAAGTATTTGGAGAATTACAAAAAGTAAATAGTTGAATAAAAAATTCGATTCTGTATTTTTTTCTTAATTCCAAATAAAAGCCTGAAAAATTAACTGATGTTATTAAGTAACTTGAAAGATAAAATTAAGGGTACAGTATTTAAAAATTATCTTTATTTGTTGATGATACAAGGGGCAAATTTTATTTTACCCCTAATAACATTACCTTATTTAGTTAGAACATTAGGGGTCAATAAATTTGGAATTGTGATGGTAGCTCAGTCTTTCGCTATACTTTTGACCATTGTCACCGAATTTGGCCTTGATATGAGTGCTACCAGACAAGTAGCTTTAATTAAAGATGACAAAAAGAAGGTTTCTCAATATTTTTTTGATGTTTTTTTTTTAAAAATACTTTTAGTCATTATAGCCTTTATAGTTCTGCTTTTTTTCATCCTTATTATAGACAAATTCTCCCAAGAATATCTGGTGTATTTTTTTAGTTTTGGAATGGTCTTTGGTCAGGCAATATTTCCAGCTTTTTTTTTCCGAGGTATTGAAGAGATGAAAATGATAACAATTATAAATGTCTTGGCTAAAGTAATTTTTACTTTTTCAGTGTTCTTAGTAATTAAGAATCAAGAGGATTATTATTTTGTGCCTATTTTAAATGGTTTAGGGTTTATTTTATCAGGTTTTTTAGGCTTAATTTTCAGTTTAAAATATGTTAGTTTTACCAGGCCTATTTTTAAAGAGACCCTCAATATTGCAAAAGAAAGCTTTAGTTTATTTTTATCAAATTTGGCGGTGAGTCTCTATACCAAAATAAACACCTTAATAGTTGGTTTTTTTATTTCAGATACTATGGCGGGAGTTTATTCAAGTATGGAAAAGTTAGTAGTAGCAACTAAAAGTATTTACATTCCATTATACCAAGCATTATTCCCAAATATTGTTGTAAAAGACAATAATACGATTGTTAACATTATTAATAAAATGAAATATTATATGGGTGGGTTTGGAGCGATAATTTCTTTTATAATTTTTTTATTCGCTGCAGATATTTTAAGACTAATATATAACGATGAATTAATAACAAGCTATTATATGATTTTTCAAATTTTAGGACTTATTGGATTCTTATCCTCTTTAAACATGTTGTATGTAAGTTTATTTTTCCCTGCAATTAAAGCATTTAATCAACGTCTTAAGATTTTATCTTTAGGTGGAGTTTTTAATATTATTTTGGTGTTAACACTAGTACAATATTATTCAATTTATGGAGTTGCAATATCAGCTACTGTTTCAGAGTTATTTATATTAATTGTAGCATTTTATTTCTATAGAAAAAAAGTTAGTGAATTCGTAGTAAAATGATTAATTTATACACTAAGAAAAACTAAAATTTATATATAATCAAAAACTGAAATGATATTATCTCTTTTTATAGGTTTACTAATACTTTATGTCTGTTGGTGGCGGCCTATTGCTGGTTTAGCTGTATTAATGCAGATCAATCTTATTAGAGCAATTGTTTCTTTGGATTTTAGTAATCTTTGTTTTAGGTGTATTAATGAATCTGATATTTTTTTAGGTGCTGTTATACCTTTATTAGGGTTTATATTGATACTAATAAAACTATATAGTAAAAACAAAAATTTAAAATTCAGGTTGAGTTTTATTGATGTCTTCTTTGTCCTTGTAATCTTTACCCTTTTTTATAGTTCAATTTTTAGTGCAAACATAACTGCCTCTGTAGCTTACACAGGTAGATTTATTCTTTTAGCCTCATCATACTACTTTATTAGTAAGATTATTATATTAAATGCTGATGAACCTGATAAATTAATAATAGATTTTTTAAAGGTTACTTTAATTTTAGGTTTTTGCCTCGGTGTAATTAGTCTTATTCTTTTATCATTTAGTGATGGTTCTGTAGATAGATTAACAATACCAGGTGTTCATCCAATCCCTTTTAGTCAACTAATTGGTTTTGCTGTTTTAGTTATTATTTCATCATTAATTATAGATAAAAATATATTACCAATTCATATTGGCAGTTTAGTGTCAAGGGGGTTTTTATTAGTTTTTTTATTAATGGTACTATTTGCTTCAAACACAAAAGGGATCTTGTTAAGCATACTAATATCCCTAATTATAATGTTATATCTCAAAGGTTTTAAGATTAGCAAAAAATTATTGATGTTGCTATTTTTAGTCATTATTCCTTTAATTTTTTATGTAGTTTCAACTATTGGATATGAAAGTTTATTTGAAAGGTTATTTAGGTCTTTAGGAGATGATTCTATTAATCATAGGTTGTTATCTTATGGTGAAAGTTTTGAGATATTTATGAGGTTTCCTCTAACAGGGTCAGGTCCGGGAGCATATGATGTTTATGGTTACTTGCCATATCCTCACAATTTTTTCTTAGAAAATATAGCTCAATATGGTATTTTAGGTGTACTCATTAATATCTATTTTCTTTTTATGCTATATATAATTTTTGAAATTTCAAACAAAACAAAACATAAGAATTTCATTTTTTCACTTCTATTTATATTAATTGTTTACTTTTTTATAGAGACTATGGTTAGCTTTACTTTGTGGATGCATAAAGGACTCTATCTTTCATTAGGATTATTTTCTGGATATTATTTCAATAAGAATAAAGACAGTTTAAAGCTAAAAGGAAATATTATTAAATGATCAAAGCTCAAAAAACCATATATACCAATCTTATCTTATTAGGTGTTTCATTATTTGGAGTTTACCCGTTAATTCCGCATAAATTTGAAAGTATAAGTGTTTTTTTATTAGCCTTATGTTCATTGATTTACCGAATACTTACACCAAAGAAAATTATATTCAAAAAAACATTTTTTATAGTTAGTTCCATATATTTTATTTTGTTTTTGAGTGTTTTGTTTTCAGAGGATACAGCTAGGGGTTTAAAAAAAATGGAGACTACATTAAGCTTATTAGCTTTTCCAATTATATTTTACCTTTTACTTGGGAAATCTTTTGTTGATCTTAATAGGATTAAGTTATTTTTTTTAAAATCCTATTATGTAAGTTGTTTAATCTTTACCTCATTTTCCTTTTATTTATTTGAAATTTATGAAAACTCAAAATATGTAACTAAAGATTCAAATTTTTATAGAATTGCAATTTTTGACAATAAACTCATTGGTGAGCATCCCATTTATGTATCGATATTTATCTCAATAGCCATAATTTTCGGGTTTTCTTTTTTTGATAAAGAGAAAAAAATATCTTTTAAAAATAGTTCAATAGTTTTTGCGCAATGTTATTTAATAACACTGTTGCTTATGTTAATGAGTAAAGGTGTTATTTTGAGTCTTTTAATGGTATTTATTATAAAACTAATTAAACAAAAAAGCTTTACAAAAATTCATTTTTTTTCTTTGGCATTAATTTTAACTACTTTTTTTATCTTGATTCCCTCTGAAAATAATCGTTTTAAAGAAATTTTAGATTTAAATTCATACAAGAAGTTAGATAAGAATAATTCTACAAGTATTCGATTTATAACATACAAATGTGGGTTAAAATCTTTATTAAATAGCCCTATTTTTGGTTATGGTATAGGAGATGTTCAAGAGAAAATGGATTTATGTTATCAAGATGAAAATGCAAATTTTTCGAAGAAAATGTATAATACTCACAATCAATATTTATTTATATGGTTGTCTAGCGGGATAATTGGATTTGTAATTTTCATTGGGATATTGTTTTATTATTTTAAAAAATCAATAGAATTTAAGGATGAAGTTATGTTTTCAATTTTAGTCCTATATAGTTTTACGTTTTTATTCGAAAATGTTTTAAGTAGACAGTCTGGAGTAATTTTCTTTTGCTTTATCATCAATTATTTTTTATGGAATAATTTTAATAAAAATAAGACTCTTTTATCGTATGAGTAGGTTCATTATTTTACAAACAGTATCTCCAAGTTATAGGAATAAATTTTTTGATTACTTAAGTAGTATCTTAAAAGATGATTTTGATTTATATAGTGGTAATTATTACTTTGAAAAATCTGTAACTAGTGATTTATCTTATCCCAAAAGAAAAGAAGTAACAAACTTTTTTTTTCTTAACAGGATGTTCTTATTTCAATTTGGGATGTGGTCAATTATTTTCCGTAAAAACACATTAGTTTTAGAAATGAATCCAAGAATAATATCTAATTGGATTATTTTAGTAATAAGAAAAATTCTGAATAGAAAAACAGTATTGTGGGGTCATGCATGGCCAAGATCTGGTAAAAATTCTTATTCTGATAAGATTAGACATCTTATGAGATTATTGGGTAATATTATTATTGTATATACCAAAACTCAGCAAAAAGAGTTAAAGGAGAGAATGTCAAGTAAAAATATATATTTTGCAAGTAACTCTTTATACCGTGTAGATGAAATGAAAACTAATTATTCAGATTCATCGATTAATAATATGATTTATGTTGGTAGGTTAACTGAAAGTAAAAAGCCACTTTTATTTATTAAAGGATTTCATAAAATTTATGATAAGTTACCTAAAAACATAAAGTTATTTATGGTTGGTGATGGGCCTGAAAAGGAAAAAATTTTACAATACATAAAACAAAATAATTTACTTTCTAGTGTTGAGGTATTTGGCCATGAAGATAATTATGAAACCTTAAAAAAATTATATTTTTCCTCCCTTTTTAGTGTATCACCCGGATATATTGGATTATCTGTTACACAAAGTTTTGGATTTGGAGTTCCTATGATTGTGTCTAAATACGAAAATCATTCTCCTGAAATTGAAGCTGTTAAAGAAGGAAAAAATGCAATTTATTTTCAAACAGATAATATTGAGAGCCTTAGTGAAAAGATTTGTCATATGTATGAATCTAAAGATAAATGGATTAAAAAAAGAAAAAGTATTGTAAAAGATTGCAAAACAAATTACTCCATTGAAGCTATGTGTTTCCCTTTTATTGAAGTTTATAATCAAAATTAATACGTGGAGGTTTGAAAGAAAAAAAATCAATTTTATTGATAGGCCCCTTCCCAGATCCTGTTTCTGGGGTTTCTCTTGCAAATCAAGTAGTAAAAGATATTTTGAGTGAAGATTCTAATTTCAAAGTTGATTTAATTAATACTTCTTATTCAAAATTTGATGAACAATTAGGGGTATTTACAATTAAAAAGTTTTTTTTCTATTTACTCCAAAGTTTTAATTTGATTAAAATATTCAATAACAGAATTATATATATAACTCCAGGACAAACATTTTATGGAATTTTAAAGTATGGTTTTTTCATCATTTTAGGTTCTGTCTTTAGAAAAGAACTTATAATACATGTTCACGGTAACCATTTAGGTGAAGAATATAAATCCTTAAATGGGGTTAAAAAAAACATATTTTATTGTTTAGTTTCTAGATTTAGCAAAGGAATAGTCTTATCTAATTCATTAAAAGACAATCTCACCCCCTTTATTGATGAAAGTAAGATTTTTTGTTTACCAAACTTTGCTCAAGACTACTTATACAAAGAAGAAAAAATTTTAGTTGATGATGAATTAAGAATTTTTTATCTGAGTAATTTAATGAAAGAAAAGGGGATTATTTGTTTATTAAAAGCATTAAAAAATTTAGAGGGAAGTAATATAAAATACAAGGCTAAAATAGCAGGAAATATAGATGAGAAGTTTTCTAATGAAATTCTTAAATTAATTAATGAATTAGAACATACCGATTATTTAGGTGTTGTTTATGGAGAGGCTAAAAAAAATCTTTTAGCATGGGGGAATGTATTTGTACTTCCAACTTTTTATAAAATGGAAGGACAGCCAATTTCTATATTAGAGGCTATGGCAACAAAAAACGTAGTAGTAACCACAAATCATGCAGGTATTCTAGACTTTTTTAAAGATAAAGTTAATGGATTCCTAGTTCAAAAAAACAATATCAAAAGTATTCAAGATATATTAACTTATATTGCACAAAATAAAAGTGAAATAAAAAAAATAGCAACTTATAATAAAGGGTATTTTTTAGAGAATTTTACAGTCAATTCTTTTAAAGAAAATTTTATAAAAATCATTAATTAATGTTGATTCAAGATTTAAAAACATTTAAACTTCCTAAAAATTTTAGAGGAAAAAATGCTTTTATAGTTCAATTATGGTGGTTGGTTCAATCGATTTTATTCAGAACGTCTCCTCAATTTTTGTATGGATGGAGAAACTTTTTATTGCGTTTATTCGGGGCTAAAATTGGAAAAAAAGTAATCATTAGACCCTCAGTAAAAATAACATACCCATGGAAATTAAGTATTGGTAATTACAGCTGGATAGGTGATGATGTAGATCTATATACTTTAGGGAAAATAGACATTGGAAACCATGTTGTTATATCACAAAGATCATATTTATGCACTGGTTCTCATGATTATAGCCAAGCAGATTTTGCGATTTATCAAAAACCTATTAAAATTCATGATCAAGTATGGATTGCTACCGATGTTTTTATTGCTCCAGGCGTTACAATACATGAGGGTTCTTTAGTTGGTATAAGAAGTTCAGTTTTTACAAATATCCCTTCAAACAAAATATGTGTTGGTACCCCAGCAAAAATTATAAGAGAGAGAATTCGTGAATAAACAAAAAAAGATTTTACTCATATCTCCTTTTTTTTACCCTGAACCAATATCAACAGGTAAATTTAATACAGACTTTGCTTTAAAACTTCAAGAAGAGGGTCATCAAGTTACTGTTTTATGTTCTCATCCTTTTTATCCAGAATGGAAAACAAAATTTTCATCTGATACTTTGGATGGTATACATATTATTAGAGGAGGTAAAAAAATTAAGTATTCTAAGAAAGCCACTTTAAGGAGGTTAGTCCTTGAATTATGGTATGCTTATTTTATTTTTAAAAACATCAAAAAACATCAAAGTAAAATAGATATTATTATCCCTATTTTTCCTCCCAGCCTTGCCTTTTACTTTTCATCTTTTTTTATCAAAAAAGGAATTAAAAAAATAGGAATTATTCATGATTTGCAAATTATTTATTCATTACACAAAAAAGGGTTTTTGGGTAATTTAATAAGTTTTTTTATTAGAAAGGTAGAAAAATTTTGCTTTAAAAATTGTGATAAATTAATTTTTCTATCCGATGAAATGAAAAATGAAGCCGTAAAAATCTATAAGATAAAAAAAGAAAAATGTGAGGTCCAATATCCATTTATAACAATTAAAGATTTACCGATCTCTAATAATCTCAAAAATATTTTACCTAACAATCAATACAATATTGTTTATTCAGGTGCTTTGGGGGAAAAACAAAACCCCTATGAATTACTCAATGCCTATACTTTTATTTCAAAAAATATAGATAATACCGTTTGCTATTTTTTTTCTCAAGGCCCTATTTTTGAGGAATTAAAAAAGATAAATAATAATAAAAGAATACAATTCTATCCATTGGTAAAAAAAGAAGATATAGAGGAATTATATGCTAGAAGTAGTATTCAAATTGTACCTCAATCACCAAATACCTCCAATGGTTCACTACCCTCCAAAATTCCAAATATATTAGCATCAGGAACTAAAACACTAGTTATTACAGATAAAAATAGCGAATTAGAGTTTATTTTCAATAAATATAACCTTCAAAAAGTTATTACCACTTGGGATAAACAAGTAATTAATCTCTCTATTAGAGAGCTCTTAGATCAAAAAATTGACACAAACAATCAAAAAAGTGTAGCTCAAAAGCTTTTTAACATTAATAGTTTAATTGGTAAGGTTATAAGTTAAATACTATATTTGTTTTTAAATTTTTTATGTGAAATATAGATATTCATTCTTAATTACCCCTCTGCAATTAGTTATTGATTGTTTATCAATCTTTATGATACTTTATTTTGTATCAGACCAAGAGTTTTACAATTTAATATTTATAACCTACATACTCTCTTTTTGGGCGCTATCTTCAGTTTTAACAGATTATTATAAGGTTTTAAGATTTACAAAGTTTCTCAGGTTGCTAAGTCTAACCTTTAGACATTTTTTTATCTTTATTCTTGGATTTTTTACTTTTTTTGGAATCTACAAAGAAGGTTTTGTTGTTCATAATCAATTCTTAATATTAACGTCAATATTACTAACAACATTTTCACTAAAAATCATCTTTTACTTTTCATTAAAATGGTATCGAAATCTTGGGAAAAATTTCAGAAAAGTTGTTGTAATTGGTGTTGATGATTCATCCAAAAAAATCATTTCACTTTTCAATCAAAACAAAACTTTAGGATATAAATATTTAGGCTATTTTACAAACAAAGTCAATACTGATAAATTAGGAACCATTGAAGACAGTTTTCAATTTATATTGGATAATACGGTCGATGAAATTTATTGTTCTTTAAAAGAGTTAAATACCTCTACTATCGCCAAGATTAGATCTTTTTCGAATTCTAATAATATAATTTTAAAATTAATTCCTGATTCAAATAAACTCTACAGTAAGAATCAAAATATTGAGTTTTACGACGATACTTTGGTGGTATTAAACGTAAAAAAATTACCCTTTGAATTCAGTGAGAATTATATTGTTAAAAGAATTTTTGATATTATCTTCTCTATTATAGTTTGTTTATTTATTCTAACTTGGTTAGTCCCAATACTTTGGATTCTTGTAAAAATTGAATCTAAAGGGCCATTAATTTTTTCACAAAAACGTGAAGGATTGGATGGTAGAAAATTTGTTTGTTATAAGTTTAGATCTATGAAATTAAATACCCTGTCAGATAAAGTTCACGCAGTTGAAAATGACATTAGAGTTACTAGAATAGGTTCATTTATACGAAAAACAAGTATTGATGAACTACCTCAATTTTTAAACGTGATAAAAGGTGATATGAGTGTTGTTGGTCCTAGGCCTCATTTGCCTTCTTTATCTTCAGAATATCAGAAAGATGTTGATGATTATTTTAAAAGACATGCTGTTAAACCAGGAATTACCGGCTTAGCTCAAGTAAGTGGTTACCGAGGTGAAATAAAAAAGAGGTCAGATATTAAAAATAGGGTGCGCTTAGATATTTTTTATATTGAAAATTGGTCTTTTTTATTAGATATTAAAATTATTTTAATGACAGTTTTTAATGTTTTCAAAGGTGAAGAAAACGCATATTAATGCAAGAAGAAAAACACATAACAGCTTCAATAGTAATTTACAAAGAAAATCTCAAAGTTCTTGAAAACGCAATTGATAGTTTTTTAGGCTCTCCACTTTCAAAAAAACTTTATATAATAGATAATTCTCCCTCAAATGAATTCAAAAATAAAATCCAAAATGATTCTGTTGAATATATTTATTCCAATAAAAATATAGGTTTTGGTAAGGGTCATAATAGTATTTTTCACAAACTTACGAGTGAGAATAAGTATCATTTGATTTTAAATCCAGACGTAAGATTTCATCCGGAGATACTTGAAAAATTAGTGCTTAAGATGGAGAGTAACGAGTCTTTTTCCATGATAGCTCCAAGGGTTTTAAACTCAAATAATGAGTTATTGTATACAGCCAGAAGATATCCAAGCTTATTTGAGCTAATTTTCAGATTTTTAGGGATTTTTAAAAAATTCACAATCAGAGGCGAATATAAAAATCAAAATCACAAAAAATCTTTTTCACCAGATTTTGTGCAAGGCAGCTTTATGTTATTCAAAACAGAAGATTTGTTACGATTAGAGGGTTTTGATGAACGATATTTCATGTATATGGAGGATGTAGACATTTGTAGAAAAATAGATTTATCTGGAAAAAGAAAACTTTATTTTCCTGCAACAGAGATAATTCACACACACAGAAAAGGATCTTCAAAAGAATTCCGTTTATTTTTTATTCATATCTCATCAATCATAAAATATTTTATAAAATGGGGTTTTAGCAGCGGGTAAAATCAATTAGAGTAAACTATCTTTGCAATAGATTAAACATAACATGAACATACTTATTTTAGGCTCCGGTGGACGAGAGCACGCATTTACTCACAAACTTGTTCAAAGTAAAAAAGTAAGCCAAATTTTTGTTGCTCCAGGAAATGCAGGAACTCAAGAAATTGCCACGAATATCAATGTAAATCCTACAGATTTTGAAGCAGTTAAAAATGCGGTTATAGCTCATAACATTCAAATGGTTATTGTAGGACCCGAAGCTCCGTTAGTAAATGGAGTTCATGATTTTTTTCTTGCAGACGATGAATTAAAAAATATTCCAGTAATAGGCCCAAAGAAAGATGGAGCCTTGCTTGAAGGGAGTAAAGATTTCTCTAAAGAATTCATGATTAAGCACGGAATTCCAACTGCAAGATATGAGTCCTTTACAAAAGAAAGTTTACACGAAGGCAAATTATTTCTGGAAACATTAACCCCACCTTTTGTCTTAAAAGCTGATGGTTTAGCCGCTGGTAAAGGGGTCTTAATATTAGATTCATTAGATGAAGCAAAGGCAGAATTAGAGGAAATGGTATCCAATCACAAATTTGGAGATGCTTCCTCTACTGTAGTCATTGAAGAATTTTTAAAAGGTATAGAATTGTCTGTTTTTGTTCTCACAGATGGGATAAGCTACAAGATATTACCTTCAGCCAAAGATTATAAAAGAATAGGTGAAGGAGATCAAGGATTAAATACAGGAGGAATGGGAGCGATCTCTCCGGTTCCATTTGCAGATAAAGCTTATTTGAAAAAAGTAGAAGAGTTAGTTGTAAAACCAACAATCCTAGGCTTACAAAAAGATGGGATAGACTATAGAGGCTTTATTTTTATTGGGTTAATGAATAACAATGGAGACCCCTCAGTAGTTGAATATAATGTAAGAATGGGTGACCCAGAAACAGAAGTTGTTTTGCCAAGAATAGAATCTGATCTATTTGATTTATTTGAAGGTGTTGCGAATCAAAATTTACATGAAAAAGAATTTTCTGTTACAGAGAAAATTGCAACCACTATTATGTTAGTGTCTGGCGGATACCCTGAAGCATACGAAAAAGGAAAATTAATTTCAGGTCTTGAAACTATAAAAAATTCTATTGTTTTTCATGCGGGTACAAAGATAAATGACAATTCAATTGTAACCAACGGAGGAAGAGTAATAGCTGTAACATCTTTAGCAGACAGTATGCCAGAAGCATTGAATCAGTCCTATAAAACAATAGGGAGTATTCATTTTGAAAAAATGAATTACAGGAAAGATATCGGCTTTGATTTAGTAGAATAAAAACACATTATTATTTAGCCTTTTTTAGAGTAAAAGAAAATTCTGAACCTTCCTTAAAAACACTATTTATGAGCATAGTTTCATTGTGTGCCTCAACAATATGTTTTACAATGGAAAGGCCAAGACCAGAACCACCTTGTTCTCTAGATCTACTTTGATCTACTCTATAAAACCGTTCAAACAACCGAGGAATATGTTCTTGTTTAATTCCTTCACCATTATCTATTACTTTAAGTATGAATTGATCTTCAGTGTAAGATTCAAGGCCAACGGTAGTTACTCCATTTGTTTTACCATACTTGATAGAGTTTACAATTAAATTAATTAAAACCTGCTCTATACGTTCTTTGTCTGCTTTTACAAAAATTGGATAATCATATAATTTATCGAACTGTAAAGAGATATTTCTTTTTTTAGCTTTCATTTCAAATAAATCAAATACATTCTGAATGAGATCGATAATATTAAAAACTTCATAATTCATCTTCAACCCTTCAGTTTCTAATTTTGCAATCATATCTAAATCTTTGACAATAGCTACCAATCTGTCAACACCTTTGTTAGCTCTTTCTAGGTACTTATCTCTTATCAATTTATCATTTACTCCTCCTTCAATGAGTGTAAGAATATATCCTTGAACTGTAAAAAGAGGTGTTTTTAATTCATGAGATACATTTCCTAAAAAGTCTTTTCTAAAAGAATCTCGTTCTGTAAGATTTTTAATTTCAATTCTTTTACCTTGAACATAATTTTTAACACTATTGGATAAAGAATCGATATCTGTAGTTGTTGAGGCTCTTATAAATTCATCATCATTTAGGATGGAAACTTCATCATATATTTTTTTTATTCTGTTATAAATGAATTGTTCAGTTCTGTATTGAATTATTAAAAAAACAACAATAAAAACTGTAGGAAAAAAAATAATGAGACGAAGTAACTTATTGTCTTCAGGGAATAGAAAATAAATGAGTGCACCTATCAGTACAAGAGAAATAGTAAGGTATACTGATGATAATAGAGAAAAAGAGTATGTCTTTTTTAGCTTCATAAGTAAATCAACTTATTTATCTTCAATATCAATTACAAATTTATAACCCACTCCTTTTATGGTTTTAAAATGATTGTCTCCAATTTTTTCTCTCAATTTTCTGATATGAACATCAATAGTCCTTCCACCAACTACCACTTCATTTCCCCAAACACTGTCTAAAATAGTTTCTCTTTTAAAGACCTTTCCTGGTTTAGAGGTTAATAAAGAGAACAACTCAAATTCTTTTCTAGGCAAAAATATTTTTTTATCACCTTTAAAAATCAAATACTCGTCTCTGTTAATGGTAATATCACCTATTTTAACAGAAGAATCTTCCTGACTTTCAGCTTTTAACCTTCTTAAAAGTGATTTTACTTTGCCAATTAAAACTTTCGGTTTTATAGGTTTAGTAATATAATCATCAGCACCTGCATCAAAACCAGCAACTTGAGAGTAATCTTCATTTCTGGCTGTTAGAAATGCTATTAAAGTATTTTCTAGACTTTTTATCGCTCTTATTTTTTCACAAGTTTCAATGCCATCCATCTCTGGCATCATAATGTCTAGTAAAATTAAATTTGGAGTGATTTTTTTTGCTGACTTTAGAGCTTCAAGGCCATTGTTTGCTGTGTAAACTTGATATCCTTCATTTTTTAAATTGTACCCTACAATTTCTAATATATCGGGTTCGTCGTCAACTAAAAGAATTTTAACATCACGTTTGTTCATCATTATTTTATAAATAAGGTTATACCAAAAATAGCGAATCTAAACTAAATACCAGTTGCTTAACAATCATTTAACCCTGTAACATTCAATTAACATTGCTCTAACCTAAGAGTAATAAACCTCTAACCTTTACTTTACAAAATAGCGTCAATTTTGCATAAAATTATAATAAGAACATTCAATGAAAAATTTTTTAATTGTTTTTGCTCTATTCATTTGTCAAATGATGTTTGCACAAGGTAAAGGTGTAATTAAAGGTCAATTGTTAGACAAGGAAATGGATAATGAGCCTCTCTCTTTTGCTAGTGTTTTTCTAAAAGGAACTATTATTGGTACAGAAACAGATTTAGATGGAAATTTCCTATTATCTGTTGATTCTGGAGACTATATTTTAGTATTTGACTTTTTAGGCTACAAGACATTAGAAGTTCCTGTATTAGTTAAGTCTGGAGAAACAGTAATTATTAATAGAACTTTGGAGGCTGCAGAAGGAGTTGCTCTTGAAGAGGTCAAACTAAAAGCAAACACAAGTAAGCAAAAAGAAAGTGCTTTGCTAATGGACCAAAGAAAAGCGGTTACAATAGATCAAAAAATTGGAGTAGAAGAGTTAAGTAAAAAAGGGGTAAGTAATGTAGCCACCGCCTTAACTAAAACTACAGGAATCTCTAAACAACAGGGTTCTGGTGCTATTTTTGTTAGAGGCCTTGGAGATCGATATAATGTTACCACGTTAAATGGATTGCCACTTCCCTCAAACAATCCTTCAAATAAAAATATTGATTTAAATATTTTTTCAACAGATATCATTGAATTCATTTCCATAGATAAAACGTTTAATCCAAAAAACTTTGGAGATTTTAGCGGGGCAAACGTAGACATTTCATCAAAAAAATATACAGGAAAAGGATTTTTTGAAATAGCAATTGGTTCCGGTATAAATTCAGAAGCTAATTCTCAAGATACATTTTATTTAAATGATGGACCAAACACGTCAGGGTTCTATGATATTGGAATTCCTTCTTTCCCTTTAAATAATTACAATTTTAACACTAGTTGGAATAGAACAGAGTCTAATGCTCCTATCAATAAGAGTATATCAATAAAATTAGGAGATTCATATGAATTAGGGGAAGAAACTAAATTAAGTGTATTTGGTGTGGCATCATTTGATAATGGTTTTAAATTTAATGAAGGAATTTCTCGCGGAAGTGTTAATACATCTGGAGTAGCAAGGAGAGATTATGATTTTCTAAGATATGCATACGAAACCAATACTACCGCTATGGGTAATCTAAGATTAAAGCATAAAGCCCATGAGATAAAGTACAATGCCTTAATGATCAATACTTCAAGTCAAAAGCAAGAAGAGTATTCAGGGATTCACGATGTTTTTGATTATGCTCCAGAAGGAGGAGCCTTTTTACAAAGAGCTGTTTTTGATAGAACAGAACTTTTTGTACATCAATTATTAGGTACTCATAAACTAGCTCAGAAAATAGATATAAACTGGGGAGGAGCGTATAATTATGTTAAAAGTTCAACGCCTAATAGAAGACAATATTTATTAACACCAGACGATTGGAATATCCCTGAAGGACCAAAGTCATTTAAAGAAACCTTAAATGATTCAGACAACCATAAATTATTTCTTGATATAGAAGAAGAGGAGTTAGCGGCTAATTTTTCTGCAAGGTATAAATTCAAAAAGAATGCTGATGATGATTATTTAGGGAAATTAACTCTAGGATACAGCGGAAGGTATAAAAGTGTAGACTTTGAAGCTACTCAATTTAATTTTAGAATAAACAACAGTGGTGGAAGTGCTGCTGTACAACCCATCATTTCAGATATTTACGATTTAGATAGTTATTTTAATCAAGATAACTTCACCAATGGATTATTTGATATTAGAACTTTTAGAGGAGGATTAGGAACAGGAATTGATGTTTTATTGCCACAATCTTATGGTGGTCGTCAAGATATTCATGCGGGTTTTACAACACTTGAGTATGCTTTTTCGTCAAAATTTACTGCAATTTTTGGGCTTAGAGTTGAGCAAATAAATCAAACATTAAATTTTAATACCTCGCTTACTTCTGGGTTTAATGAACTTGATCAGCTTGAGGTACTTCCTTCAGCATCATTTAAATATGAACTTAATGAACAACAAAATTTAAAGTTAGCATTAAGTAAAACCTACACCTTACCTCAGTTTAAAGAAAGAGCACCTTTTCAATATGATGAAACGCCAACCTTATCAACTATAGGTAACCCTGCTTTATATACATCAACAAACTATAATTTTGATCTTAAATGGGATTTCTTTCCTAAATCAGAAGAAATAATTTCAGTTGGAGTTTTTTCTAGATTCATTAACGATCCAATTAATAAAATAACCATAAACTCTGCTTCTAACGATGTTAGTTGGGTAAACTCTGGAGATCAAGCCACTGCTTTTGGAGCAGAGTTAGAACTAAGAAAAAATTTCTTTGTAAGAGAGCTAGATACTGAAGATAAAGTGTTAAAAACTAAACTTTCTGGGGGGCTAAATATCTCATATTTAAATACAAATCAAGACTTGAGTCAAGAGAAGGTTATTAATGAAACATCAGCTGCTGGGTTTCCATTAAGTGTAGATTTTTCTTTCTCAGAAAGTGCCTTAACGGGTGCGTCAGAGTTGTTATTAAATGCAGATATTTCATATTTAAAAGAATACAAGGAGCATAAAAGTATTCAAGGAACGCTATCATTTAATTACTTTTCAGATAGAATTTTTGCGTTAGCAACTGAAGCCGGAAGAGGAAATATTATGGATTCTGGTATTCCAACTTTAGATTTTATACTAAAAGCAAAACTTAACAAACATCTTGGTATAGGATTGTCTGCGAAAAATATTTTAAACCCTACTATTAAAAGAACTCAAGAAGTTCAGGATGTTATTGTCTCATCTTTTAAAGTTGGGTCAAATATTAAATTATCGTTATCCTATAACTTTTAATTAACACAGCATTAACCAAGCAATAATTTTTAAGCAATATCTAATTAACATGTTGTCAGTTAATTTGTATCAAATAAAATTATAAAATATAATAAAATGAAAAAACAATTATTTACAGTATTAATTACAGCACTTACCATTGTATTTGTGGTCTCATGTAAAGATGATGATGACGTTAATACTACACAACCAACCTGTTTTGATGGAATTCAAAATGGTGATGAAACTGGAGTAGATTGTGGAGGGTCTTCATGTCAGGATTGTGTAACTACTACATTATCTGGAGATGTTTTTGACAACATTACTTTAGATGCTTCTTTAGAATATGAATTAACGGGTGCTTATACAATTATGGACGGAGCTAGTCTTACCATACCCGCTGGAACTGTAATAAAAGCAACCGGAGGTACTGCCTCTTATATTGCTGTTGCCCAAGGAGGTCAAATTTTCATCAACGGAACTTCTAGTAGTCCAGTAGTGTTAACTTCAGGATCAGATAATCCAGCAGCTGCAGACTGGGGAGGATTGGTTGTTTGTGGAAAAGCGCCTACAAATGTTGGTTCTACAGCAACTTCTGAAGTTGCAGACTTAACCTATGGAGGAAACGTTTCTGATGACAATTCAGGATCTATTCGATACCTAAGATTAGAATATACTGGAGCAACATTTAACAGCTCAAAAGAATTTAATGGACTTTCACTATTTGGGGTAGGTTCGGGAACCACTGTAGAATACGTTCAATCTTTTGAAGGAGGAGATGACGGTATAGAATTCTTTGGAGGAACTGTAAATGGAAAATATTTGGTATCTACCAATTCAGGAGACGATTCTATAGACTTTGCAGATGGTTGGTCAGGTACAGGAGAGTACTGGTATATCTCTGGAGGAGCTAAAGCCGGTATTGAAGGTTCTAACAATGGAGATAATGGAGATGCAGCCCCTGTAACCAATGCTACTTTAAGTAATATTACTGTAGTAGGTCCTGTCACAGAAGGAGCACTATACTTCAAAGAAGGTGGAGGAAACTTTACGATTGATAATTTCTACACGGATGGGATTAACTTAGGAGTAAAAGTTAAAAGTACAGATGCTGAAGCTGCTGTAAGAATTGAAGCAGGAAATTTAGTGATGACAAATGTTGAATTTGCAAACAGTGCAACAGGTTTTGTTATTACAGATTATACAGGAGCAAATCAAAGTTTTGTTACTGAAGGAACTACAACTGGTGCAGGAAATGGAGCAGATGTTCCAGATTGGGCAACAGGTTGGACACGTTTTTAATGAATTAGTATTTTTGAATTTGAATTTAAAAGCAGACTTTTTAAGTCTGCTTTTTTTTTAACGATATATTAATTCATTATAAATAAGTATATCTGTAGATATTTTATATCTTTATAGTATTAGAAATTATACAAACTATATAATATGAAAAAAAATTACTTTTTAACGTTAATATTAACACTATTTATATCTGGACTTTCTTTTGGTCAGGTTATAATTACCGAATTAGCTGATCCAACCAATAATGCTGGTGCCCGTTTTGTTGAAATCTATAATGTTAGTGATTCTGATGTTGATTTAACTGATTGGGAATTAAGAAGATGGACCAATGCTAACACTGAACCACAAGGTACTGGGATTGATTTAACTCCATTAGGTACTTTAACCTCTGGTTCATTTGCAATTATTGCAGCTAATGGTACTACATTTTCTTCTGTTTATGGAATTAACGCAGATATAATTGCCGGAACAGGTGGTGCTGCAGATAGTAATGGTGATGATAAGATTGCTATTTTTGATGCTTCAGATACTACAATTGATATATATGGAACACCTGGAGTAAGTTCAAACAATTCGAATTCAGCTGATAACTTTGAAGATGGAAGAGCTGAGAGAGCAGCATCAGTGAGTAGTTCTAATCCAGTTTGGGATGCTAGTGAATGGAATACTGATAATGACCAAGGCTATGGTAGTGGTGCTCAAAATGCACCTGACGGATATGATCCTGGAGCATGGATTGGTACTGCAACAGAGCCATCATTGTCTGTTGGGTCGGCCGTAACAGGTTTAGATTATTTTGAAGGTTCTGGGCCTTCCGCAGAAGGTGTTTTTCAAATAAATGGAATCAATTTAACTGCAGATATTTCAGTTACTGCACCTACAAATTTTGAAGTTTCATTGACCTCAGCAGGTACATTTACTTCATCAGTAACTTTAACACAATCTAGTGGTACAGCTTCTGGTGCCGTTTATGTTAGACTAGTTTCTGGATTATCACCAGATACATATACAGATAATACTACTGTATCATCTGCCGGTGCAGACAGTCAAACAATTAGTTTAACGGGTACAGTTACAGCTGCAGATCCGCAAATAACGGTTACTGCATTTTTAGATGATTTTACTTATATCGCAAGCGAGGGTGGTCCATCACCAGAAGATAGTTTTTCAGTTGAAGGGTTATTTTTACAAGATGATATTTCTGTAACAGCTCCAGCAAATTACGAGGTGTCTTTAACTACAGCTACAGGATTTGCCAGTTCAGTAAGTATTACTCCAGATCAGGCTGGAACTGTGGCCTCAACAGCTGTTTTTGTAAGATTAGCTGCAGGTCTTTCCGCAGGTACTTATGACGGAAATATAACCGTTTCCTCAACTGGTGTAACAGATGTACTTACAGCAGTTAATGGAAACGCATATGGCCCTGCAACAAACTCATTAATCATTACAGGTGTATTTGATGCCAAGAATGGCTCAAGCCCAAAAGGTGTTGAAATGTATGTTAAAAATGACATCAATGATCTTAGTTTATATGGTGTTGGAAGTGCAAATAACGGAGGTGGAACAGATGGTCAAGAATTTACATTTCCTGCTGTTTCAGCTACTGCTGGGCAATTTATTTATCTAGTTGGAAGTAGCCAATCAGCTCAATTCAATACATTCTTTGGATTTACACCAGATTATGAATCTGGAGCTATGTTCATTAATGGAGATGATGCTATAGAATTATTTGAAAACGGAGTAGTTATTGATGTTCATGGAGACATTAATGTTGATGGTACAGGTGAACCTTGGGATACAGTTGATAGCTGGGGTTATAGAGTTGATGATACTGGTCCAGACGGGTCTAGCTTTGTTTTAGCAAATTGGACATTTGGTGGATCTGCCGAATTAGACGGTGCAACGAATTCTGAATCAACCTCTCCTTTTCCAATTGGAACGTATTCAAACACTCCTCCTCCATCAGGGAATAGTGTTACTGTAGCAACTTCTCAATCTTGGAATGGTTATGTAAATGCTTTCAATGTTTCAGATAATGGTTATGCATTTGGTTTTCCTTATGGTGCTGCAGATCTTAGAGCAACTGCTACTGC